>Ga0310690_10011148_pt1 | contig 11118 bp, 11 predicted proteins | sample AusTroGonzalo_MG_2_FD_207661 | JGI IMG/M metagenome (GOLD analysis project Ga0310690, IMG submission 207661) | Bovine rumen microbial communities from tropical cattle in Woodstock, Queensland, Australia - Gonzalo_04 (v2) (version 2) | ecosystem: Host-associated > Mammals > Digestive system >...
ATCTTCTTCAATTGTTCCCCTTAATACGACCTTACCATTTCTATCAATGTATGGCATACTAATTGAACATGCATTTCCGACCATATAACGAGTTTTACCTGCGCCAGATGGGGCACTATATGTATATAATTTACCTAAGCGCGCACCTCTTGTCGCATAATTAATAATATCTCCATCTAAAGGCAAACCAACTTCTGGATTTGCTTGAAGATCTGCGACCAATTTTCTCATGCCTTCGCACGCTAATTGAGATGTGCTTTCTTCTTTACCTACGTGTCTATTTTCAATAACGACAAGATTTTCTCTCACCTTATTCATAATATCTGTGAGAGACATCTTATTTAACTTTTCATCTTCTGCGTCCCTATTGAGCGGATCTTTTTCGGTGTCGTAAAACTCCTTGGTGTCATAACCAATTGCTTCAAGATCTCGCAACATCGAGAACTTCTTTAATCTATTATAATATGTCTGAAATTGTTTTTCATCTGTACCTTCAGTTGACTGATAACATTGAACTACAAATTCATATCCTTTTTCTTTTTTATAAAACTCATACTGACTATCATATTGAGTTAGATATAAATCAATATCTTGCGGAGTTATTCTTTCTACTCCGTTTTGTGCCATATTGAAGATGGCATAAAATACTATTTGTTGTAGTGGCTTATAAAAGTCAGTTTTTATGAATACATATCTTTCGTCTTGTAACAAAAGAGGTTTGTGCATTAAACAACTCAAGACATATAGCGACGTATTATTGTCGAATAAGTCTTTCTTAATCATTATTTATTTTCTCCTTCAACATCTATTTCCGAGATATCTAATTGCTTAGGTTGTCTCTTCTTATGTTGTAGTGACTTTATATTGAATATAATATTATTTTCTTGATATTCTACTAATTTTTTAGCCTGTTCTTTTTGAGCCTGTTGGTCAAGTTCCAACTGCTTGAAGTACTTAGCCGCCCTGTCTTTTACAGAAGGAATAAAACTAAGACCATAAATCGGCTCGCATTTACCCTTAAATACTTCTGTATACCAAACAATACAACGGGCTATTTCTTTATAAGTCATATTATCAATTAATACATAACTGTTAATATGCTTACGGATTGTAGGGGTGATGGACTGTATGCCCATCACCTCACAAATCAACTTTTCTAAATCTTGTTTGGAAAAAGGTTTATTTTCCATTAACCGGTGCGGCTAATTGTTTCTTAACTTCATTAATGAAGTTATAAATACGTTGAAGTACTTGGCTATCTTCCGCAAGAGTTAATAATGATAATCTCTTACCTTTTGTGTTCTTAACGATATAATCTGTGATTGCTTTTGAAACTTCTGGACTATATTCTGCTTGAACCAAATCGATAACATTTTTCTTCATTGTGTCGAAACCATCTTGGGTTAAGACAACTGTTTGATATCTATCACAATTATCTGAGATTGCTTTGAAGTCAATAACTTTTCTTTCTGCCTCTGGGAGATCTTCACCAGCATAAACATAAAGACCTAATCCGTGACGTGCACATGCTTTAACAAATGCTCTTTGGATTGACTTATTAACTGCGGTCATACTAATTGTTGAAAGTGGAACCGCATTATTTCTATTATCCATTACTGGAAGAAGTTCATAATATTCAACATCATTAATTGTGACGCCGACTTTAACATATGCTGTCTTACCATCTGTGAAGTATGGAACCTCATCTTCTGACTCAACAATTGTTGTTACTGTTTCACCGCCATCAACGACTGTGCTTGTCTTTGTTGTCTTTAGTTTACGTGTATAAATGGTCATTGATGCATCTGGGAAGTTATTTTTGAGAACACTCCATGCATCTGCCCATGATAAATATGATAATCCAATTTTTTCTTTAATTTTATCTTTTAAGTTAATTTTATTTAATATTTCAAAACTATTTAATTTTTCTTCTGCCATGATTTTACTCCTGAATATAACATTATGCGGCAAAAGGGCTTTAAAGCCCTGATGCCATACTTAAGTTTATTAGATTAAACTTGTTTGTCTTGAAGTAACAACTGATGCTTCTTCAACGGCTTCTGATCCGCCGTCTTTTGCAGCATTCATTAATTCGACGTCATGTGCCTTATAAGCAGAGACTAATGAACGGATTACATCACTTGGATATGCTCCTTGTGCTGAATCTGTGATAACTGAAGAACCACCTTGAATGAAGAAGTTTGAGATTTTGTTTGTGAATGTTCTTGTGATACCTTCACCAAATCCACCTTCATTCTTTGCTGTTGATGTTACAACCTTAACGATGAAGTTTAAATCACCATTAACGCGGACTGTGTCGCCAACTCTATATGACTTAACACCATTGATGATTTCTCTATCACTTGGGTTAACGTGGAGAGTGAACTTGGACATCATATTACCGGAGTAGTTTGCTTGTCCAATTGCGACATCGTAACGATAAATTTCGTTATCTTTGTTTACTTTTTCTTTAAGCTCTTCGACAATGAAACCGCCAACTTCGAATGTTGCTTCATCAGCTGTTGTTTCTGAGACGCCTCTTACGAAACGACCACTTAATTGTTGAGCAGAAGCCATTTGATTTGTGCTCTTACTCCAGAAACGGTTCTCTCTGATTTCGCCATCAATTTGAACTTTTTTGCCAATTAATTCACTCATCTTTGAGTATGAGTTATATAATTGACTGACTTTTCCGTCTTTTGTGTTTTGGGATGTGTAGAAACGAATTTCGAATGTGTTATCTGCACCACCAAGACTTGAAACGACTACTGCAGAACCTGAGATGTATCCTGCACCGTCGGATTTGCGATTGCCTGGTCTCATATCGACACTTGATAATCTACCAACAATTTTGAATGAGTTTGTTCTTAATAAATCCATGATAATCTTTTTTCCTTTTTAAATAATAATAATTTTGCCACAAGTTTAATTTTTTTAATTAGATACTAAATGCTCTTCCGGCATCAGTTAAGCGATAAGTTTTATATTCCTTATCTTTAGTTTCCCCTTTATTATTAGTGAATGGTCTAACTACTGGGTCAGCTTGTTCAACTAATTCATGTTTAATTAATGAGTTGAGGACTGGATAAATTCCTTTAATTCCGGTCATTTCAATCATGTCTTTTCCGACTAAGACTTCGTCATGAGCTTGCATAAAGCCGAGAACTCTTTTGCCATTATCTGTTAATGTAATTTCCATCTAAATCTCCTTTAATAGTGTTTTTTAAAGTTTTTGTGTGGCTCAAAATCTTTATAAATGATTATAATATATCTTTTTTGATTGGTCAATATTATTTTCTAAATAATTCTCAAAACGGTACGAGAAGTTAATGCCGCACCAACAGCAGTTCGACCCTTCACAGTAAGTTTATTTCTTGCCACTGTAAATGGTTTACCTTGTTTTGGAACTAAATAGATGTTTTCACGCCCACTATCGAAGCGTCGCATACAAATTGTATCTTCGGTAATCATTTGTCCTTTATTACCTCTGCTATCAACAGAGAAGTCTTGGACAGATGTATATTTACCTTTATTATCTTTTGTGACGAAGAGTAAGATGTCGCTATTGTTAACCACCGCTGCGGCCGCAACTTGAGCGAAACCTGATTTAACTCCAACAGTGAGTTTTGAGGCTACTGTTAAGTCAGCAATAGATAATTTCAATACATTTTGTTTGCCATCAAACAACATCAAGAAGTCGGTATCTGAACAGAAGTCCGCGAATAGTAGTTCATCGCCTTCTTTGAGTTTTAATACTTTCTCTTCTGTCTTTGTGAACTTGTATTCGGAAGCCATAGACACTTTAATGTTACCGTTCTTTGTGACTGCAACAAACTTATCTTTCTTCTCTTTAACACAAGCACCAATAAATCCCGCAGAAGTTTGGATTGGAGAAATCTCTCCGTCTTTATTGTAACCTAAAATGTCTTCCATCCCATAAGCGAATACCACATCTATGAGATTAGCAGCATCACCAGGAGTCATATTATTATCAATTCCATTGGTTGTAATCCTATATTCTTGTTTAACGACCGGTTTGTCCGCGGTGACATTTGGTCGGGCATAGTGGATCTCAGTTAAGCGATCGTCCTTGCCGAGGACTTTTTTAATTTCATTTAAATCTGTTAAGATAATTTTATATCTTTCAGATTCATCATCAATGATTTTCTTAATTTTTGCTAATGTTTCGCGCAATTCTTTTTCATCTGTATCGAGTTCGGCTAAATCTAAACGACTTAAACGGCTCAATTTCATGTTGAGAACTGCTTCGGCTTGCTCATCATTAAGTTCGAATGCTTTAATGATGGCATTTTTCGCCGCGGTTCTGTCTGAAGCATTGCGGATTAAACTAATAAGTTGATCTATATCACTCATGCACTTTTGTAAACCAATTGTGACTGTGAGTTTATGATTAGTATCGTTATAATCTGTCCATGCGATTCTTTCGATACAATGACTTCTATAATTAACCCAATACTCAATCATTTGTTTTAATGAGAGAACGCGTGGTTCACCATTAATGATGAGGTTTTGATTAATCTTAATTGAAGATGCGAGTTTAGTCTTATTGAATAAGATTTCTAAACATTTTGAAACATTCGCATCTTTTCCTAATGTAATTGTGATATCGAAGTTGCGGTCACCTACCTTAAGGACGCTAATATCTTCGAATACATCATAACCATCTTCAAGAACTAATTTCTTAAGTGGCTTTTTGATGCCGTCGTCGATATCTACGCCATATGGTAAGTCATGGAAAGTTATTAAGGTTTTAGAACCTTTCTTTGCAATATCATAGTGAGCATAAACTTTTACGCTACCTTGACCTCTTGTATAAATATCCAAGAGTTCTTCGCCATTCATAATGATTCCGCCTGTTGGGAAGTCTGGGCCTTTGATGTAGTTCATTAAGTCTGCGATTGAGCAGTCCTTATGTTCCATATAATATTGAACAGCACCCATTACTTCTGTGAAGTTATGAGATACTAAATCAGAACCCATACCGACTGCAATACCGCTATTATTTCCGCATAATAAATATGGGAACTTTGAAGGTAATGTGGCTGGTTCTTCGCAAGAATTATCAAAATTAGGACGCCAATCGACGCAGTTCATCTTAATATCTTCAAGCATGAACATTCCTATTTTAGATAATTTACATTCTGTGTAACGGGAGGCTGCGGCGCCATCACCGAGGATGTTACCGCAGTTACCTTGCATCTCGACCAATGGGTATCTAAGTTTCCACCATTGACTTAAACGGACAATAGCCTCATAGATTGAAGCATCGCCATGTGGATGGTACGCACCCATTACGTTACCAACGACTTTAGCACTTTTTACAGTAGGTTTATCATTATAAAACTTACTTTCATACATAGACCATAAAATACGTCTATGAATAGGTTTGAGGTTGTCCTCTACGCTTGGAATCGCGCGGCTTTTAATAACACTATTAGCATAAATAAGAAAGTCTTGTTTACTTCTTTCATCAATTATGCTCATTATTTTTCTTCTTTCTTGGCTTGTTCTTCGGCCATTTGTTTTTCCATAGCTTCGCGTTCTTTTTGGGCTTGTTCAGCATAGATTTCAGTTAATGTTTTGCCATCAACTCTTAATAAATCTTCTACTGTGACAAGGCGTTGATTAAGGACGTTAGTAAAGTGAACGATTGCGGAAAGAGGCATATCCGGTGTGATTTGGACATCTCTCCAACCTTGAACTTTTACTTCTTCTGCCATAATAATCTCCTTTATTAATTATACTATATTAAGTTGGTTAATACCAATTAATCTTCATCATCATATTCATCGTAACTGTCATCATCGTCGATGCGGGATAACTTATTTTTTAAGATGAATTCTTTTCTTAATGATGGTTGTTTGCCCATTAATCTTTCATAGAGGTTAAGGGTTTCTTCCATATTATCAGTTGTTAATTGAACTAATTGACGGTTTGTCGGATCCATTGTAGTGCTATAAAGTTCGTCTGGGTTCATTTCACCTAAACCTTTAAAGCGTTTAGAAACTGCATTTTTATGATTGCGCATATATTTGCGGTATTCTTTTTCTTCAATAGGATACCAATATTTTACTTCTTTACCATTTGTTGTCATGTAAAGAGGTGGAACTGCGGCATAAACTTTTCCCGCAGTGATTAATTCTGGTAAGTGATGAAGGAATAATGTTGTTAATAGAAGGTTAATATGTCCTCCATCTGGGTCAGCATCACACATAAAGATAATGCGGTTATAACGAAGATTGTTCATATTGAAGTGGTCTCCGATTCCGCAACCTAAACAGGTGAGGATATCTTTAATAGTGTCTGATTTAATTGCATCTGCCAATTCTTTACAGGTTGTATTTAACACTTTACCACGTAAAGGCATAATGGCTTGATTGAGTGCCTTTGTAATTTTAGCATTACCAGCAGCAGAATCACCTTCACAGAAGAATATTTCCGCATCAGTGAAGTCATTTGCATCTGCTAACTTCTCTGGTAAATCCTTTAATGAATTCATTGACTTTCCGCCGCGGGCGATTTTTTCTTGAGCTTCGCGTTTTCTTTGCGCGGCCTCTTCGGCTTTCTGCTCAAGCATAATCTTATCAAGAATTTGTTTGATTTCTTTTGGTTGGAAAGTTAATTGCCCAACTGCCTTACTACAGAATGTTCTGGCTTGTGGCGAATTGAGTGTTCTTTTTGTTTGCTCGGCGAACATTGCGCGGCATGCCATTTTTATTGATAAAACAAGCAATAGTCCTTTACGCACGATATCGCCGCTTAAGTTTTTATCTTTATCTTTTAATACTTCTTGTTCTCTTGCGAGTTTATTAATAAGTGTAGTATATGCGGTCTTCCATCCTGTGACATGGGTTCCGTCGTTAGGTGTATAGCCGCCGTTTACGAATGAGTAAATGGTTTCACATCCTTTGTCGCAATATGCGAACGCCATTTCTACGTCACATTCTTCACCTGTATCTAAAGTGACGTGAGTGCTGAAGTTAACTGGGTTTGTGACCATATTAAGTCCTTCACTCTTAATTTTAAGCATATCTTTAATACCATTTGTATAAAAGTATTTCCACGTGCCTAAAACTTTTTCGCCGTTTTTTTCTACTAACTCGAACGTAATGCCGTTATTTAATAAGGCATGAAGTTGAAGTTCCTCTTTAATCTTTTCGATATCCCATTTTAAATCTCCAAATACTTCTTTATCTGGAATAAATGAGATTGTAGTGCCTTGGCGCTTGCCGCTATATTTTTCAATATCCGGATCATTTACATCTCCTTCATAAACTTCGAAGAAACAATGTTCTCCGTCACGCCAAACTTCAATAATGAAGTCAGACGAAAGCGCGTTAGTAACAGTAGCACCAACGCCGTGAAGTCCGAGTGATGATTTATAGTTGCCTTGACCTTCAAATTTTCCACCTGAGTGGAGATTTGTACACATTTCGACGACGGCGTATTCTCCATTTTCTTTCTTATGGAACGGAATACCACGTCCATTATCTATAACAGAAGCGCTGTTATTACTTCTATCGATTTCTACTCTAATTAATTTACCATAACCCGCAGCAGCCTCGTCCATTGAGTTCGCAACAATTTCAGTCAAGAGATGTTGCATACCTTCAAGAGAGTTATTACCGATATACATACCAATACTTTGGCGAATAGCGTCTCGGTAGCCCAGGGTTACGATACTACTTTCATCATAATTACCCATGTAATACTCCTTAAAATAAAAACACCTTTTATATAAGGTGTTGATATATAAACTAATTAACTAACCCTATATATCTAAAGATATTATAGTTAAGGATTTCCTTTTTGTCAAGTCTTGTGTTACCATTTTGATTAACTTGTTTATTTTGAATTAATTTTGGTTCAAATTAAGAAGCTAATTAGATTAACACAGAGGTTTTGGTTAGTTATTTTCTATATTATTATGATTCATAGACTTGAAGTTGTCAAGCTATCTTATATACATATTGAATAAAAGTTCAAATTGCTGCCAATTTACTACGAAAAGGTTATCTTGTGCACGAGTAAGCGCAACATAGGCAATATTCAAATCTTCGGTGCAACTTATTGTTGTATCAATAACGATTACATTTTTATACTCAAGTCCTTTAGCTTGATGAACAGTAGAAGCTTCATAGTAACCCGCGTCATTGATATATTTAACTTGCTTATTAGTGCGGCATAAAATCATTGGTCTATTACTCATAAACTCCTTGAATTCTTCAATCAAATTGACTTTATGCTCGATGCCGTTTTCCATTTTTACATTGCGGCCATATGGATTGACGATAGTAACAGATCCGCCTTCTCCACGACTACAATTAATTGAACTTGGGCGTTTTCACATTACTTCAGTAATATAACAGTTTTCTTCGAGCATCGCTTTCTCTCTTTGGCAGAGATAAACAGTAGTTGCATAATCAATAATCTCTTGATAACTGCGGTAATTACACATCAATTTAAATTCTTCGAAGCCTTCAGTTTTGTCGAATACTTCTCCATCAGCTCCTCTAAAGCAGAAGATTGATTGCCAAGGGTCGCCAACAAAGAACTTCTTTTTCGCATTAACCTTTTGGAATAAGTCAAACTGTACTTCATCGACATCTTGGTATTCATCGACGAAAAGCGCATCGATATTATTTATTTCTTCATCATAAGTATTAAGGACGTTATAGAGATAAAGAGGATAATCTGTAAAATCATAAAGTAAGTTGTCCCTCTTGTATTTAATATAGCGGTTTTCAAGTGCAACAAGAGTTCTCTTATAGTTGTCCTTGATATCCATATTTTTATTTCCACTGATAAAGGAATAAAGAATATCAATGTTAATGTTCTTTACTTTTGAGTGAATAACATATTCATCTACAAGGTCTTGAAGAATAGATTTAATTTGTCCTTCTTGAAGAATTTTAATTTTAAATCCGTATTTAATTGCAAAATCATTAAGAAGAGTGCGGGCTCATACGTGGATTGTAGTAACATCAACATCATAAATGCCCATTTGTTGTAAACGGCTTTCCATCTCCGCACGCGCGGCACGAGTATATGTGATAGCACAAATTCTATCATTTATGTTCTCATAACGATATGCCGAAACCGCACTTAAAATTGAGAAAGTTTTTCCGGATCCAGCTGGAGCGCGCAATAAAATATTATCACTCTTGGAAGTAACAGCTTGATGTTGAGATGAATCTAATTTATCTAATTTTAATTCAAAGTTGTTGGCTTTGACGATTTTGTCCATTCTTCTAATTTTTCCTTATATTCTTTTTCAATTTCTTCGAGATGTGGGTCTGTTTCAATATATTTTGATAAAAAATCCGCAGTTGCTAAAACATTATGCATAGCAAGACTTGAGTCCATATCGTCATATAAATCGAGCATTGGTGTTAATTTTTCATCTTCACCAATAATTTCTTTTACTTTTGCTACAAATTTATCTTCGTATGGTAAGCTCTCGACTAAGTCTTGGAAGTTTACAATTAAATCAAACTTATATTTTCGAGGCATATTGCCAATAATGATAAGATCTTTCTTTTCTTTTTCAGCGGCTTCATAGATTTTTTCCGCACTTAAGATACTATCAAAAAGAGCGTAAGTCCAGTTAGGAGCAATCTTTGTTACTACTGTGTAGTCCATAAAAGAAGGCATAGCAAAACAATTATCTTTTGCGTGCGCAGTTAATCCTTTATAGATACCTGCGGCCATATATGTAGTCTTTTCATCTAAAGGCATTAAAACTAAAATTTTCATATTAATCCTCCAACTTTTCACGTTCACGAACTGCGAGTAAATCGACATATTCGTTTCATTTATTACCATTATGGCATTTTACTCGGATAATTTCAAGGTCAAAGCGGTCTTTTAATTTAATATAGAGAGCAATAATTCTACCCCATAAATCCTGGTTTTTAACTGGTTGGCGATCTGCGGTGCGTCATCCATTTTTAAGTCAAGTGGCATACCATTTATCGTTGAAAGCCTTTTCAACATAAGCACTATCTGTATAAATTTTTACTTTTGTAAAACGAGTTTCAATAGTATTAATGTTTTCAAGCGCAGATAAAAAAGCAGTTAATTCCATACGGTTATTCGTTGAATATGGTTCATAGCCTGTTTTTTCGTCAATAATAATACCATCTTCAAGACAGATTGCGGCCCAACCGCCCATTTCTGTTTTAGAAGAATAAGCACCATCTGTATAAAATTCTAATAATCTACTAGGCAACATCATTGGACACCTCCAATTCATCAAGACTATGAACAAAATCTTCTTTTTTAACTTCTTCTTTTTCATCACAAAGAGTAAAGAATAAATCTTTGTACTTAATTGTTAAATTGAAGATGTTGTTAATAGTTTGATTATTCACGGCTCTTTTTAATAATGACATATTGGTTTTTATTCCTTTTAAAGATTGAGGAACATCTAAGCGACGTTCACGATCTCTAGGTTTATCTAAAGTAAGATGGCGGAAAAATTCTGCGCATCCGATATTTACAATAGTGAGAAAGGCATTAATTTCATCTTCTGTGGCGGCACCTTCTCCTTCAAGGTCAATAGTATAATTAACTGCTAAAGGGTCCGCGGCAATAATACCAGAAAAGGTTATATCAAAGATATTTTTAATAGTAATCATAGGCGCTTCTAAATCTAATATAATAGAAGTTTCTTTAGTTGAATACTTAAATTCTTTGATAATTTTATTTGAGTTTAAATCAATAAATAACATTATTCTTCTTTCTCCTGTTCTTCAATTTTCTTGAGATATGTAAATACGGCAACTTCACCCCAAGCATCATTATATGCATTATGAGCATGATGTAAATAATAACCAGCTTCCTCGCAAAGGTCTGTAAGAGTGAGATGTTCATTGCGCTTTAATATGCGGCGTGCATTAGTGAAAGTGCAATATCCATCAATTGGTTGGTCATTATAAGTATTGAGTTTGAAACCTGCTTCATTAAGGACGATGCGGTCATTTTTAAGACCATGACTAATTAATAACAATTCATTAAGAGGGACTGTTTCTTCTAAATCTTCTTGGATTGAAGCAACTAAATCCTCTAATGGAACTCCATTTTCAGCAAGGAAAT
>Ga0310690_10011150_pt1 | contig 11118 bp, 9 predicted proteins | sample AusTroGonzalo_MG_2_FD_207661 | JGI IMG/M metagenome (GOLD analysis project Ga0310690, IMG submission 207661) | Bovine rumen microbial communities from tropical cattle in Woodstock, Queensland, Australia - Gonzalo_04 (v2) (version 2) | ecosystem: Host-associated > Mammals > Digestive system >...
GGCATGAACGTACTTGACCAGAGAATGATCGACGAAACGATGATCGGCCTTGACGACACCGAAAACAAGACGAACCTCGGTGCAAACGCAATGCTCGGCGTTTCGATGGCAGTTGCAAGAGCAGCCGCTAAATCGCTTGACCTTCCGCTTTACAGATACATCGGCGGACTCAGATCCGACACACTTCCGGTTCCGATGTGCAACATCCTCAACGGCGGACAGCACGCAGACAACACCGTCGACATTCAGGAATTCATGGTAATGCCGGTCGGCGCTGACAGCTTCAAGGAAGGTCTCAGAATGGTCGCTGAAGTTTTCCATTCACTCAAAAAGCTCCTTAAGGGCATGAAACTCGCTACAGGCGTAGGCGACGAAGGCGGTTTCGCTCCGAACCTTGCCAACGACGAAGAGGCTCTCCAGGTCATCATGGCTGCGATCGAGCAGGCCGGATACGTTCCCGGCAAAGATGTCGTTCTCGCACTTGACGTTGCTGCTTCCGAGCTTTACGACAACGAAAAAGAGCTTTACGAGTTCAAAAAATCGGGCGCAGAATCAAAAACCAGAGTCGAAATGGTCGAATACTACAAATACCTCGTTTCGAAATACCCGATCTTCTCGATCGAAGACGGTATGGCTGAAGACGACTGGGAAGGCTGGGCTCTTATGACCGAAGAACTCGGTGACAAGATCCAGATCGTCGGCGACGACCTTTTCGTAACGAACGCCGACAGACTCGGTGAGGGCATCGAAAGAGGCGTTGCTAACGCGATCCTTATCAAACTCAACCAGATCGGAACGCTCACCGAAACGCTCGACACAATAGAACTTGCGCACAGAGCAGGTTACTCGACAGTCATCAGCCACAGAAGCGGCGAAAGCGAAGATACATTCATCGCAGACCTTGCAGTCGCTGTAAACGCAGGCCAGATCAAAACAGGAAGCCTTTGCAGAAGCGAAAGAATCGCGAAGTACAACCAGCTCTTGAGAATCGAGGAGCAGCTTGACGAAAGCGCTTTCTTCCCGGGAAGAGGCATCCTTTTTGAGGATATCGAAGAATAACTTTTCGGCGGGGTCGCAAGACCCCGTTTTTTTTATGTTTATGAGTAGAACTTACTTAAAATAATTACGGTTTTTCGATTAGAGGGAGTGTGATGGAATCACTTTATTCAAGCTGGATCGAGATTTCACGGTCGGCTTACAGGAAAAACATCGAGTTTTTTAAAGGGAGACTTAACGCCGGGACGGAACTTGCCGTCGTCATCAAGGCGAACGCTTACGGTCACGGAATGGTCGAGATCGCCCATTTCGCGGACGAGTGCGGTATCAAGGTATTCTGCGTCCACAGCATCGACGAGGCTCTGATCCTCAGAAAGCAGGGCTTCACGCAGCGCATCGTCGTTGTCGGGCCTACCATCAAAAGAATGGCGAAAGCGGCGGTCGAAAACGATATCGAAGTTCTCTGCTGCGATCCCGAATATCTCCATAATTACGATGATATCGCGAAATCTCTCGGAAAAACTGTGAACATCCACCTCAAGATCGAAACCGGAACAAACAGACAGGGAATCGCCGGTCAGGCGCTTATCGCATTTCTTGAAGAACTCAAAAAATGCACCAATGTTAAGCTGAGAGCGGTTTACAGCCACTTCGCAAACATCGAGGATACGACTGACCACTCTTACGCGAGATTCCAGATAGACCGCTTTAAAAGAGAGATCTCCTACATCCGCGATGCAGGTTTCTCAGGTTTCGACATGCATTTCGCATCGAGTGCGGCCGCTACGATATACAACAACACCCACTTCAACATGGTCCGTCTCGGCATCGCACAGTACGGTCTCTGGCCGTCGAAAGAGACTTATCTCAGCTACATAATCGAGCACGGCCACGGCCCGGAGCACATCCTGACACCGGTTCTTTCGTGGAAAACCGTGATCGGGCAGGTCAAAACTATAAAAGCGGGCGATTTCGTAGGATACGGCTGCTCTCACCAGATGACGCGTGATTCGAAAATAGCAATAATTCCCATTGGTTATAGTGACGGTTACGACAGAAAACTTTCCAATCAGGGCTATGTCCTCGTTCACGGAAAGCGTGCTCCCGTCATCGGGAGAATAGCGATGAACCTCACCACGATCGATGTCACAGACATTCCCGATGTCAAAGCCGAGGACGAAGTCGTTCTCATCGGCGAACAGGGAGACCAGATAATCCGCGCCGAGCAGGTCGCAGCCCTTGCAGGGACAATCAACTATGAAGTCGTAGCGCGTCTTTCCGACAGGATCCCCAAAGTAGTCGTTGATTAGGTTAAAATCCATATTTTAGAACTGAAACGACAATTTATATTGACTTTTAAATATTTAAGTGTAGAATCGCGCGTTTTTTTGAAGCACCTCTGTGCGTTAGTCCCGTGCCTGTCTCTTGTTTGAGAGTGAGCGGGATGCAGAGGGAAGATTAACAACAGGTAATTCTTGGAGGAAAAAATGCCTGAATTAAGAGAAATGCTCAAAGCCGGTGCTCACTTCGGACACCAGAAACAGAAATGGAACCCCAAAATGGCTCCTTACATCTTCACCGAAAGGAACAACATCCACATCATCAACCTTCAGAAGACGATGGAACTCATCGAAGACGCTAAAAAGTTCGTAAAAGAACTCGGAATGGCGGGTGAAATGATTTTCCTTGTCGGAACGAAAAGACAGGCTCAGGAAGTTATCAAACAGGAAGCTGAAAGAGCGGAAGTTCCTTACGTCAACTACCGTTGGCTCGGCGGAATGCTCACGAATTTCGTAACGATCAACCAGTCGGTTAAGAAGTTCCAGAAATTCGAAGAGATCCTCAACACCGAAAAGAGAAGAATGTACAAGAAAAAAGAGCTTGCTGACATCGAAAAGAGAAAAGACAAACTCGAAAAGAACCTTGCAGGCGTTATGAAGATGGACAAAATGCCCGGTGCTATGTTCGTTGTTGACCCGATGAAAGAGCATCTTGCAGTTCACGAAGCCCAGAAACTCGGTATTCCGATAATCGCAATCATCGATACAAACGGAAATCCTGACGGAATCGACTATCTCATTCCGGCAAACGACGACGGTATGCGCTGCATTTCGCTTGTAACTTCCGACATCGTTGACGCTTACATGGAAGGTCTCGATATCTACAGACAGAAGATCGCTACCGAGCAGAAAGACAAGAAAGAAAGACCGGCAAGAGGCGAAACGAGAAGTGTCGCCGGCAGAAAAGTCCGCGTTAAAAGAATCCAGACCGCTGAAACCGAAGAGGCTGAGGCAGTTGAAGAAGCAGCAGAAAAAGAATAGGAGGAAACTATGGAAATTACTGCAGGATTGGTTAAAGAACTCAGAGAAAAAAGCGGCGTAGGAATGATGGACTGCAAAAAAGCCCTCATGGAAGCAAACGGCGACCTTGATGCGGCTATGCAGATTCTTAAAGATAAGGGTATTGCGAAAGCTGCTAAAAAGGCAAGCAGAGTAGCGGCAGAAGGCGCTGTTCTCGTTTCTATCGAAGGAAACAAAGGTCTCATGCTCGAACTCAACTGCGAAACAGACTTTGCTGCAAAAAGCGACGGTTTCAAAGAACTTTCCAAAAAGATGCTTGACTATTTTGCAAAGAATGCAAAAGAGGAAAATCAGGTTGTTTCGATGGAAGAAAACTTCTACAATGCAGAAGTTGAGACCATGACGAAAGAAGCTGTTGCTGTTATCGGCGAAAACATCAAACCGAGAAGATTCGTAAAATATGAAGCAGGCGAAAAATCGCTTGTTCATTCTTATGTTCACATGGGCGGAAAAATCGGCGTTATGCTTGAAATCGAAGCTTGCTGCGCTGACTGTGCAAAAAAACCGGAAGTTGTTGAAATGGCTGACGGAATCGCTATGCAGATCGCTTCAATGCGTCCGGACTGCATTGACGAATCATCTTTCCCGCAGGACAAGCTTGAGTCCGAAAGACACGCTGCTCTCGCTCAGGTTATGGAGTTGGGAAAACCGCAGGCTGTTGCAGAAAAGATCGTTGAAGGAAAACTCAAAAAGTTCATCGCTGAAAACACTCTGCTTGAGCAGCAGTTCGTTATGAACAGCGACCTCAAGATTAAAGACTATATCAAAGAAACAGGCAAGAAAGTCGGCTGCGAACTTAAAGTCGTACGCTTCAACCGTTTTGAACTCGGCGAAGGTATTGAAAAGAAAGTTGAGAATTTCGCGGAAGAAGTTGCAGCTCAGATGAAATAATTTTTTGATGAGCAAATTTTGTGATTCTACATTTTCGGGAGCGTCTTTCAAAAGGGCGCTCCTTTCTTTTTTTATAATATTTACTTTCTTTTTTCTTTCGGCAGATGCGGCTGAAGAGGATAAAGAGCCGGACGCTGAAAATAAAACTATTGAAAATATTGAAAAACCTGCAGATACTGCCGCTCCGACGGTTTATACTAAAGATGAATTTATTGAAAAATTCATACAGAAAACCGGTCTTGGAGAGGCTTCAAAATATAAAGTCCGGATGGCTGAAGCCGATTACGATTACGTCATAGCTCAGATGTTTCCGACTATAAAACTGATGACCGGGATAGGTCCTCACCCGAAGTATGTTTACGAACAGTCCGAGCTGCTTCCTGATGCTGACGGTGACGGTCTGCCGGAATTCAAAGAGAGAAAATGGCACAAATATTATACGGAAGACTGGGGTATAGCAATAAGAACAAGAGCGGAATTCATACTTCCGATCTACACTTTCGGTAAGGTCACAAAGGCGAAACGCGCTGCATGGGCGCAGATCGAACTCCGAAAAGCCGAATCGAAAATAGCTGACCTCAAATTGAAGAAAGAAGCTGCTACGATCTACTGGTCATGGGTTATGGCGCAAAACTACATTGACATCATGGAACCTGCGATGAAGGAGCTCGACAAAGTCGAAGAGAAGATCCGTGACATGCTCTACGAAGAAAAAGAAGGTGTAACGCAGAAGGATCTCAACAAACTGCTGATCGAAAAGGAAAAAATCCAGTATTTATACGACAGACTGCTTTTCCAGACCGACACGCTCAAATCGCTGATCACCGAAGTTCTGGGTGAAAACTGGGTTTTTGCCGACAAGGAGATGACAAAGCAGGAATTTTCCAGAGAAATGCCGGAACTTGTCGATTTTATGAAGCAGAACAGTCCTTATTCCGCGTATATGCGCAAAGGACTTGCCGTCTATGAAAATCTTTACAGACTTGAGATCAGACGCACACTCCCGAATTTCGGAATATCCGGTTCTTATTCGTTCAGATACACGAGTTCGGTCGATGAGAAGTATTATCCTGAGGCAAACAGCCCGTATAACGGCTATGACGGCGAGGTCGGGATCGGACTTGTCTTCAATCTGAACATCATGGAGCAGGTGAGGAAGATCCAGAAAGCTAAAGCCGAATGGAACTATATGAAGGCGCAGGCATTCTTCGCTGAGCAGAACGTTTCTTTGCAGATTCAGAAAAAATATAATGATCTCAAGGCGTTGGATTCGCATATTTCGCATCTTAAAGCGATCCGCAAAACTACAAAAGGGATGATGACGACTGAATACGCAAACTATGAATCGGGTCTGGCTAACGGCACAAAAGATCTGATAGATGCGGTCAAGGCGTTTTTTGAAAACGAGCAGGAATACATCAAGGCGATTTACGACTACAATATGAAGATTGAAGATATAATTGAATTTACGGGGGCGGTGGAAAAATGAAACAAGGTTTAATTGTGACGATTCTTTTTGTGTGTTTCGGCATTTTTGCACAAACTGCCGCAGTAAAGGAAAGTCCGAAAGATCCTGCGGATCAGCTTGATGTTGCGGCGGCTATGAAACTGCTTGAAACCAAAGAACAGGCTTTCGAAAGACTGGCGAACATCAACCCTAAAAAAGGAACTCCCAAATATGCCGCAAAAGACAAGGAAATAAAGGAAATCGTTGAAGAAATCATTGATTACCGCTTTATTGCCGAATATATAATCGGCAAAAAATGGTCTGAGACCTCTGAATCAAAAAAAGAGGAATTGTTTAGCAAAATCAAAGAGTTGTTTACTGACGTCTACTTGGACAAACTCTTCTACAACAAAAGTTACGAGAAAAAGTATTTAGACAAGGGAACTGAGAAAAAGTATCTGAAAGGTGTTCCTGAAAGTATTTATATAACGTCTGAAATCCAGGGAATTTTTAAAGGAAAAACAGTCGGTTACGAGCTCGTTTACCATATCCGCAGAATTGACGGAAAGTATAAAGTTTTCGATGTCGAACTCGACACAGTGAGCCTTGCGAGAAACTATAGAGAACAGTTTGAAAAAAATCTGAAAGAAAAAACAGTTGACGAGCTTATTGCCAATATCGACAAAAAAATAAAATCCTCAAAAGAAAAACAGGATAAAAAAGAGACAAAACCTGCTGCCAAATAGCTGAAATGAGTGAAAAAATTCTTCTTCATGCCTGCTGTGCACCGTGCACGACGGCGACTCTTGAAAAAATTCTTGCTGATAATCCGGATTCCGAGATTTCTGTTTTTTACTATAATCCCAATATTTTCCCGGCTGAAGAAGAGGAAAAACGTTATGACGAGCTTGTACGCTACATTGATGCCCGTTACGGAAACGCTGTGAAAGTTCTGCGCGGAAAATACGACTACGACTTCTGGAAGTCAATGATTGAACCTGTGTCCTTAAGCGGCGAAGGCGGTTTCAGGTGCAGAATCTGCTACTATCTCAGACTTCTCGAAAGTTTCAAAAAAGCGGCGGAGCTCGGCTGTGACGCGGTGAGTACGACTCTGGCAATCAGTCCTTACAAAAATTTTGAATGGCTGGACGAAATCGGAAAACTCCTTTCCGCAAAATTCGGGATAAGATGGTTCCTTGAAAGATGGGATTACAAACGTTCCATCGAGCTTTCAAAAGAGTACGGCCTTTACCGGCAGAAATACTGCGGATGCGATTACAGCAAGAAAAAGTGAGGTGAAAAATGGAAGAAGAGAAGGTTCTTTTTTATGAAAAACAGCGTCTTACGCAGTGGTGGCTCTGGCTGATCGTCATTGTTGTGCAGCTGATACCGCTCTTCGTCAATTTAATGAAACTTTACAAATTCGGGCTGCTTGAAAAACCTGAAATTATGTTCAGTACACTCGGATCTTCGGTTTTAATTTTAATTGTTTCGCTGCTTTTGATCTATTCGATAAAACTTGAAACCAGAATTACGGAACAAGGTGTTTATGTGAGAATGTTTCCTTTGGGATTTTCGTTCAAATTCTATCCGTTCAGCAACATGCTGGCATATTATGTAAGGAAATATCATCCGGTACGTGAATACGGCGGCTGGGGTTATAAAGGGAGACATAACAACAGATCTCTCAGCATCCGCGGAGACAGAGGTCTTCAGCTTGAGTTTCCGAACGGGAACAAACTTCTCATCGGAACTCAGAAACCACAGGAAATAATTGAGATGTTAAAATCACTTAAAAAATAAGCCATGAAAAAATTTACTTTATTTTCTTTAATTTTACTGGTTTTCTTTTCGCTTTTTGCTGAGAAGGAAACAGTCACGATCTGGCATTCGTACCGTGGCGACGAGCAGAGAGCACTGGAAGAATTGCGCAATAAATTCAATGAGTTGCAGTCTGAATACAAAGTCGATCTGCTTAATGTTCCGTATGACGCCTTTGCCAACAAGCTGACAAGCGCGATTCCGCGCGGAAACGGTCCAGACTCATTCATTTTCGCTCACGAAAGAGTGGGCGACTGGGCTGAAAGCGGAATAATTTCGGATCTTTCCGATGTTTTGGGCGGAAACTTGTCAGACTCTCTGATTCCTTCGACTCTTGATGCTTTGAAATACAACGGAAAATACTGGGGATTCCCTCTTTCTTTCAAAAGCGCAGTCCTTTTCTACCGCACCGACAAAGTCGAAAAAGTGCCTGAAACTACTGACGAATTGTTGAAAGCGGCACAGAGTTTCACTGACGCGAAAAACGGGAAATACGGTCTTGCTTTCGAAGCGACTTCGGCATATTTCGCGGCTTCTTTCATCTACGGTTTCGGCGGAAAATTCTGCTTTGAAAACGGTGCCGAAAGGGAAGACGGCATGGCCTGCCTTGACGATAAAGGAAATGTGAAAGCACTTGAATTTATTGATGATTTAGTAAATAAGTCGAAAGTTACGCCGCAGGAAGCCACCTCAGCGCTCGTAACACAGCTTTTCAACGAAGGGAACTCAGCTTTTGTGATCAACGGGCCGTGGTTTCTTGGCGAAATCGACAAAAATGTTCCGTATTCGGTCGCAGTCCTGCCGAAAGTGAGCGAAAGCGGCGAAGTTATGAAGCCTTTTCTCACGGTCGAAGCTTATCTCGTTTCAAACCACGAAACGACAAACAAAAAAGGGGCGGCTGAGTTCGGAAAGTTCCTTGTTTCGCACGATGCGGCGAAGGTACGCGCCGTAACAGGCAGGCAGTCTGTCGCGACCGCTTCGGTTTACGAGGATGAAGATGTCGCAAATGACGAGATCCTCAATGTTTTCAAAAAACAGGCCGAAGTTTCAGTTCCCATGAGCAACAATCCGAAAATGAGAATGGTGTGGGAACCTCTTGCAGGTGCTTTGAGAAAAGTCCTCCGCGGTGCAGACACCCCTGAAAACGCACTCGAAAGCGCGCAGCAGCAGTTCAAAATCTTCTCGAAACCGCTTCCGAAGGCGCAAAGTCCGGTCGTTTTTGTCATAATTCTTGTCATCGCGGCTGTTATAGGTCTTGTTTTCACAGTCAGACAGATAAAAAAGTATAAATTTTTCGAAAAACTAATGTCGTCGCCGACACCTTACCTCTATCTTTTCCCGGCGATGTTCTCGATGCTTGTCCTCGTTTTTGTTCCGTTCGCGGTCGGGACGGCGGTCGCGTTTTTCGCTCACAAAAGCGGCGAATACCAGTTCGTAGGATTTACGAACTTCATTTCAATTCTCCTTTCGAAAGATTTTCCGGTAACCGATTCGCTTTCCTTCTATTTCACGCTTCTCGTCACGATTCTGTGGACGGCAGTGAACGTTTTCCTGCATGTTTCGATAGGTCTTGCGCTTGCTCTCATGCTGCGTGAACCGTGGCTCAAACTAAAAGGCGTTTACAGAATGCTTCTCATAATCCCGTGGGCGGTTCCCAACTACATCACGGCACTTATCTGGAAAGGAATGTTCAACAGGCAGTTCGGCGCGATAAACGGCATCCTGCAGGCGATAGGGCTTGAACCCGTCAGCTGGTTCAGCGGCTTCTGGACTTCGTTCGCGGCAAATGTCACGACAAACACCTGGCTCGGATTTCCGTTCATGATGGTCACTGCTCTCGGCGCACTGCAGGCGATCCCGCACGATCTGGAAGATGCCGCAAGCGTTGACGGAGCCAACGGAATGCAACGTTTCAGACACGTTATCCTGCCGCTTTTGAAACCGGCGCTTCTTCCGGCAGTCATTCTCGGAAGCGTCTGGACATTCAACATGTTCAACATCATCTACCTCGTTTCGGGCGGTGAACCTGACGGTGCGACCGAAATACTCATAAGCGAAGCCTACAAATGGGCATTCCAGCGTCAGGAGCGTTACGGTTATGCGGCGGCTTATTCGACTTTGATTTTCATAGTTCTTCTGCTTTATTCAAAAGCAACCGAAAAAGTCGGGAAGGAAAATTAGAGATAAACGGAGAAACAGATGAAGAGGATTGTAGAAATTATTATGTCAGCATTTTTAACTTTTATTCTCGCAGCCTGCACGGGAACTGCATCGAATCAGGCCGAGAAAAATGAACAAAAGGGTGAACAGAATCCATCTCCTGCGGCTGAAACGGATGAAACCAAGCCGGCAGAAGGCGCGAAGGCGAAACTTCTTTACATGGGACACGCAAGTCTCCGCATCACAACGGCTGAAGGGAAGGTGATCTACATCGATCCTTTTGTAGGAGAAGGCTACGAGCCGGCGGCTGACCTGATCCTTGTCACTCATGCCCACTTTGACCACAACGCTCTCGACAAAATCAAAAACCGCAAGGACGATTGCCGGACAATCACTTGGAAAGAGGCTCTCGCTGACGGAAAGCACCAGAGTTTCGATCTCGGTTATGTCAAGATCGAGGCGGTCGAAGCGGGATACAACAAAAATCACGACGTGAAAGAGTGTGTAGGCTACATTCTGACGCTTTCAGACGGCGTGACCGTCTATGTTTCGGGCGATACGAGCAAGACCCAGCAGATGCCAGCTCTTGCTGAAAAGAAACTTGACTACGCTTTCTACTGCTGCGACGGCGTTTACAACATGGATCTTCCCGAAGCGGCTGAGTGCGCGAAACTTGTCGGTGCCAAGCATGATATCCCGTATCATGTGGTTCCGCCCAAGGACGGCAAGTATTTCGACCGCGAGAGAGCAGAGCAGTTTGATTCACCGAACCGCCTTGTGATCGGAGAAGGCGAAGAAATCGAGCTGGTTAAGTAACTTCTTGATTTATAATCCGGCGGTTTTGAACCTCACCCCTGGCCCCTCTCCAGTGTGGCGAGGGGAAACAAGAGTAGGATGCGATGGTACATTTAGTCAGAAATCAAGATATAAAACGAGATAAACTTGAGCTCGCAAAGCAGTTCAGAAAGGAGGCGACTCCAAGCGAAAATATAGTCTGGCAACTTATAAGAAACAGAAAAATCCACAATCTTAAATGGCGGAGACAGCAGATAATCGAAGGTTTTGTCGCTGACTTTTACTGTTCGGATTTAAATGTAGTTCTGGAAATTGACGGTGAAGTTCACGACAACGACAGCGCACGCGAATATGACCAATTAAGAACAGAAATCTTCGAGTCTTTGGGAATAACAACCTACAGATTGAAAAACGAAGATTGTGACGAAGAACACATAACAAAATTAATCACCGACATTATAAATAGTCTCCCTCTCCACACTGGAGAGGGCCGGGGTGAGGTCAGTCTCCCTCTCCACACTGGTGTTCTGGCCCCCAAAGTTTGGACACACATTAAAGAGAGGTGGAAAAATGGGTGTAAATCATTATCCTTTGGAGTTGCGAGAGCAGGTTTTGACAGAGTACGAGTTAGGCTTAGGCGGTTATCGG
>Ga0310690_10011152_pt1 | contig 11115 bp, 10 predicted proteins | sample AusTroGonzalo_MG_2_FD_207661 | JGI IMG/M metagenome (GOLD analysis project Ga0310690, IMG submission 207661) | Bovine rumen microbial communities from tropical cattle in Woodstock, Queensland, Australia - Gonzalo_04 (v2) (version 2) | ecosystem: Host-associated > Mammals > Digestive system >...
GGACGAAGAGCATCCCACATCTTGTCGTTCACCTTTGCCGACAACACGTTGCGAGCCAAGCCTTCGCTAATGCTTTTAGCAATGTCCATTGGCGTTACGCCCGCTTCAAACTGTCTGACACCACCGTCAGGAAATGTAATATTTATCATATCAAAATTATTTTCGCAAAAAAGCGCTGCAAAATTACAAAATTTTTTAACACGAAATTCACTGATTATCAAAAATTTTTCAATCGATTTTAACCGTCTTCAAATTCAGCAAATTCACGGGGTTTCCGTCGAATCCACTCACCCGTTTGTTGACGAATCGCAACACCTCGTCGTAAAACAGTATTACAACGGGTGCCTCGGTCATCATCAATGAGTCCATTTCGTGATATATTTCGGCTCTGATTTTCAAGTCGTTAGTGGTAATCGCTTTCGCGTAAAGCTTGTCAAACCTCGGGTTTGAATAATGGGTGTAATTTGGGCCTTTCGGAGCAAGATTTTCCGTCGTAAAAAGCGAGAGATAATTCTCTGCGTCCGGATAATCGGCCACCCACGACGAGCGGAAGAACGGCAGGCTGCACTGGGCGCGTTTCTCACGCAAAGCCGCCGGCATCATCTCCTCCACCTTGCACACCAACCCGACATCAGTCACTGACGACTGCACAAACTTCGCCAAATCGATGTAATCCTTTGTGGTATAAAGCTTTATCTCACTACCTTGCAAGTGATATTTCTCGATAATTTCAAACGATTTCTGCTGATTAAAAGCATATCCTATTTGTCCCAAAGAATCATATCCGGGCAAACCCGCAGGGATGATTCCGCCGTTTCCAGGCGTCCCGATGCCGTTTCTCAGATAACGCAGCATCTTCTCCCTGTCAATGGAATAATTCACCGCCTGACGCAATGCCACAGCACGTTCTTTATCGTCTCTTTCCTCTTGAGTATCAATGTAAAACGAAAGATATTCTGTATTCAGATAAGGCTCACGGATGAGATAAAACTTGTCCTCATATTTGCTTCTTAAAAAGCCGTCCCGAGTTAGAAGCTCGTCCTTGTAACGTGCATCGACGCCCGACATGAAATCGGTTTTTCCTTTCACAAACTCCATGAAAGCGACCTGCTTGTCAATAAGGAAACTCACCGAAACAGCATCAAGATATGGCAATCTCTCACCGTTTTCAAACTCGAAATAATCAGGATTTTTGCGCATCACGAGGCGTACGCCTTCCTTCCAATACTGAAATTTGAACGGCCCTGTTCCCACCGGATGACGGCCGAAATTCTCTCCGTAAAACTCGACCGCTTCATGAGGCACCACCGAGGCGTAAGTCATTGATAATATGCCGAGAAACGCTGGAAATGGCTCTTTCAACTCCACTTGAAAAACCGAGTCGTTCAACGCCTTGAAAGCATATCCGTTGTCATCCTGTTTCACCTGAGTGAAAATCCACGAGCCTGGCGAACTTAACTTTCTGTCAATCAATCTGTTGAATGAATATTCAAAATCTTGAGCCACCACTCGCCTGCTCTTTCCGTTGAAGCAGCTGTCGTTATGGAAAAACACGTCGTCACGAAGCAAGAAATTGTATGTTTTTCCGTCCTCGGATATGTCCCAACTCTTTGCCACTGCCGGCACCACGTTCATCTCGTTGTCGAAGGCTACGAGGCTGTTATACAATTGGTTACAAGCCCAGATATGCGGCTGGTCCTTGGCATAAATCGGGTCCAAAGTGAGGATTCCAGCCGCCTCGTTATACTTGAAAATCTTGAGGTTTTCGTCAGTCGCTTTCCTTCCGCAAGAAGCGATGACCAATAACAACAATATGAGGTATAATAGTTTTTTCATTATCTATTTTTTTGCAAAATTACAATTTTGTTTAATTGCTTAGTAATTTTTTTTAGCCATTAGCCACTAGCCATTAGCCATTAGTTTTGTGGTAGAACAGTTCTAACGGCTAATGGCTAATACCTAATGGCTTTTTGTTTAAAAAAAATATGTATTTTTGCAAAAATTTTCAAGAAATGCGCATTAAAGCTATACATGTCGACCGCGGCGTCCTCGTCATCACCGATTTTGGTGACCGCACGATTATTATCCCTATAAACAACCGCGACAAGCTGCTGAGTTTCATGCGCTCCAACGCCACCAACGTGCCGCTCTTCCCAATGGAAGTCATCGACAGTCTTGCCGACGCGGCCTCACACAAGGTGCAAATCAAGATGGAGGCGAAGAAAATCCTCCCAGAGTGGCCTTATTTCGTTTTAGACGTAAACTTCAGGTATTCAAAGAGTTACGACATCTCGTTTGAGGAGCCATTTTTCAAGCTCTCCCACCCTCTCGACGACGGCACCAACTTCTTCCGCGTCGAATACGAGGAGATCGAGAGCGACTTCACGCCCAATGGCAAATACCGTGGCGCCCACGCCCGCCGCTATCACCTCGACGAGATAATGGAAAGTCTGGAATATCTCGCAAAAGACACCCCAGACCTTCAAATCGAAGCTGTAATTCAGACTACAGCTGGTGAAGTTTATACCTCAGAAAAAATTTCTGTTAATAATATTACGATTTAAATCCTGCCACCTTCTTGTGTGAATCAACCAGGAACTTGTTGTAATCCAATGAGTTGATTTCCTGTTCCTTTTCCAAGGCGAGGTCCAAAACCTCAAGCATGTTGTCGACGAAATGGAACTGCAGGCCTTCGATGTATTCCTTCTTGATGTCCATGAAATCGCGTTCGTTGTCACGTGACAAAATGACATCTGTCACGTTGTTGCGCTTGGCTGCCAGCATCTTCTCCTGGATGCCTCCGACCGGCAACACCCTGCCACGAAGCGTGATTTCGCCTGTCATCGCGAGCTTGTCTTTGACACGACGCTGCGTCAATGCTGACGTAAGCGCTGTCAGCATGGTGATACCTGCTGATGGACCGTCTTTAGGCGTAGCGCCTTCCGGAACATGGATGTGAACGTTCCATTCTTCAAACACTATCGGATTGATTTTCAATTCGTTAGCATGCGCCTTGATAAATTCGTATGCGATCGTCGCTGACTCTTTCATCACGTCGCCGAGGTTACCTGTCATGTTCAGTGCTCCCCTGCCCCTGCTCAAGCTGACTTCAATCGACAGAATCTCGCCGCCGACCGGTGTCCATGCCAATCCGATGGCGACGCCAGGCATGGTGTGCTTCACCTCTTCCTCGTCGTGATGCATAGGCACGCCAAGGGCTTTCTTCAAATCGTCCTCGGTGACTTTCTTCTCGTATTCGCCGCCAACAACGATAGCCTTCGCCTTCTTACGAATCACGTCAGCGATTTTGCGCTCAAGGTTACGGACGCCTGCCTCACGAGTGTAGTCATCAATAATCTTATAAATGATAGACTCAGAGAACGTCACATCTTTCGACTTCAGACCGTGTTCCTTCAGCTGCTTCGGGATAAGATGGCGTTTTGCAATCTCGTATTTCTCCTCGCGTAGATAGCCGTTCAAGTCGATGATTTCCATTCTGTCGCGCAAGGCCGGATGTATGGTCTGAAGGTTATTCGCGGTAGCGATAAACATCACTTTCGAGAGGTCGTAATCCAACTCGATGAAGTTATCGTTGAATGTGTTATTCTGTTCAGGGTCAAGGACTTCGAGCAATGCAGCCTGCGGGTCCCCGTTGATGTTGTTGCCGCTCACCTTGTCGATTTCGTCAAGGATAAAGACAGGGTTCGACGATTTTGCCTTCTTCAGATTCTGGATGATTCTGCCAGGCATTGCGCCGATGTATGTCTTACGATGTCCACGAAGCTCTGACTCATCGCGGACGCCACCCAACGACATGCGTATGTACTTGCGTCCCAATGCCTTAGCTATCGACTTACCCAACGAAGTCTTACCTACTCCAGGAGGTCCGACAAGGCACAAAATCGGGGCTTTCATGTCGTTTTTCAGTTTCAAAACCGCCAGATGCTCCACTATTCTATCCTTGATTTTCTCAAGTCCGAAATGGTCTTTGTCGAGCACTTTCTGAGCGTGTTCGAGATCGAAATTATCCTTTGTATATTCGTTCCACGGCAGCTCTACAAGATATTCCAGATAGTTGTGCTGGATACCGTAGTCAGCCTGCTGTGGGTTCATGCGCTGCAGTTTCTGGAGCTCCTTATTAAATACATCCGCCACTTCCTTGCTCCATTTCTTCTTCGCAGCCTTCTGTGTCAGTTCCTTGATATCCTGTTCGTTCGGCGTACCGCCAAGTTCTTCCTGAATAGTTCTAAGTTGTTGATTCAGAAGGTATTCGCGTTGCTGCTTATCGAGGTCGGTCTTCACTTTGCTCTGAATCTGCTGTTTCAGATCGACCATCTGCATCTCTTTGTTAAGAAACTTCAGAAGCTCATTGGCAAACTTCGTTATATCATTGATTTCCAGCAACTTCTGACGGTCTTCCATCTTCGCCACGAGGTTACTTGCGATGAAGTTGACCATAAACCATGGGCTCTCGATGTTACGAATGGCGAATGTCGCCTCAAATGGCACTGCTCCCGACTTCTGCACGATCTGCATCGCCATATCCTTGATACTCTGTATCAAAGCCTTGAACTGGCGGTCGCGTGGCACTGGTGAGCTATCGCCAAACGGAGTGATTCTGCCTCGCAGATAAGGTTCTGTGGCAGTTATCTCTTCCAGTCTGAAACGGCGTTTACCCTGAATGATGACGGTAGTGTTTCCATCTGGCATCTCCAGTGTCTTCATGACCTGCGCTATAGTACCTATTTCAAATAGGTCAGCTTGCTGCGGGTCTTCCACCTTGGCGTCGCGTTGCGTGATGACGCCGATATCCATACCTTTTTTATATGCGTCCTTCACGAGGCGTATGGTCTTGTTTCTACCGACCGTGATCGGTATGACCACGCCCGGGAACAGCACGGCGTTACGCAGAGCCATGACAGGCAGCTCCTCAGGAAGTTGGGCGTCAATCATGCGTTTCTCGTCTTCCGGTGAAAACAGCGGGATGTATTCTGTGTCAGCCTCAATGATGTCACTGAGAATTATATCGTGGTTGATTTGATTATCCATAAAAACGTTTTTTCAGACTCACTCTATCAAAAATCGTGCCAAAAAAAGCCCTTGTCATTTCTGGCAAGGGCAAAACTTCATTATGAAAAATTTAACAAACCTATTCTGGGATTATTTTTTCTTAGCTTCCTGGAATTTTTTGTACTTGTTGTTGAACTTATCGACGCGACCTGCTGTGTCGACGAGTTTCATCTTACCAGTGTAGAATGGGTGTGATGTGTTTGAAATCTCAAGTTTCACCAATGGATACTCATTACCGTCTTCCCAAACGATAGTTTCCTTTGTGTTGATGGTGGAACGTGACATAAAAGCGTGGTCGTTTGACATGTCTTTAAACACGACCAGTCTGTAGTTCTTTGGATGTATGTCTTTTTTCATTGCTGTATAATTTTCCTTTCAATTCGGACGGCAAAAATACAACATTTTTCAATACGCAAATCATTTTTTTGAAAAATTTTTTAAAAATTTATTTTCGTTGATTTTCAACACCTTATAAATATGAGTTGACATCTTAATATTTAAAATATGGGGTGATTTTCAGGGAAATTTGTCATGGTTTATGCCAAAAATTCATTTTTGTCGTGAAAAATTAAAATCGCAAAAATTTTTATTTTTTCTTGCTTATTACAAAATTATTGTTTATTTTTGCAGTTTCAAGTTACAATGAAGGAGGAACTCATGAGCAATACAATTATCGATCAGTACGAATTCGCGCTTATGCGATATGAGGAGCTTTTCCTTTTGGTTTGCGGGATGCCGACGGTTGACAGCCGTTTGGCCATTGAGATGGATGTTATGTCCAAGATTGTGACTGACTACGAGTCGTGTTATTTCCCGGCAGACAGATAAAGCCTTTCTAAAATATTGATTATCAGCGTTATATAACGACATAAAAAGATTTTTATCTTTTGTGTTTTATATAGTTTTATTTACTAACTTTGCAACGCTAAAAAAGCAAGAAAAATTAAGGAAATTTTAAATAATAACAACTTAAAATATAAACGTAATGAAACACAATTTCAATGCGGGACCATGCGTCCTTCCAAAAGAAGCCGTTGAATCAACTATCAACGCAATTCGCAATTTTGACAACACAGGTATCGGTTTGATGGAGATTTCACACCGTACTCCAGGTTGGGAGCGTATCATGGAAGAAACACGTCAGTTGTGGCGCGACATCCTCAATATTCCTGCAGAATATGAGGTCCTCTTCCTCGGTGGCGGCGCAAGCACACAGTTCTTCACAGTGCCAGCTAACTTGCTTAAGACAAAGGCAGCTTACCTCCAGACAGGTGTTTGGGCAAAGAAAGCAGCTAAAGAAGCTAAATTGTTCGGTAAAGTTGAGATTGTTGCCTCATCAGAAGACAAGAACTACACATACATTCCGAAAGGCTACACCATCCCTACAGATGCTGACTACTTCCACATCACAACAAACAACACAATCTACGGTACAGAGATCCGCACCGATATGGATTGCCCTGTGACACTCGTTGCTGATATGTCATCAGATATCATGAGCCGTCCAGTCGACGTGAAGAAATACGGTCTCATCTACGGTGGTGCTCAGAAGAACGTCGGTCCTGCTGGCGTGACATTCGTCATCGTCCGTAAAGACCTCCTCGGCAACATCGGCGACCGCGCTTATATGAACCCACTTCCAACAATGGTTGACTATAAGACACACGCTGCTGAAGAAGCTAAGAACGTCAGTATGTTCAACACACCTCCAGTACTTCCTATCTTCGTCATGCACGAGACATTGACATGGTTGAAGAACACCATCGGCGGTGTCGAGGCTATGAACAAACTCGCTGTCAAGAAGTCAAACCTCCTCTACGAAGAAATCGACCGCAACTCAATGTTCGTCGGAACAGCAGAGAAAGACTCACGTTCAATCATGAACCACTGCTGGGTGATGGCTCCAGGTCGTGAAGACCTCCAGGATGCTTTCATGGCATTCGCAAAAGAACGCGGCATGGTCGGTATCAAGGGTCACCGTTCAGTCGGCGGCTTCCGCGCTTCATTATACAACGCCTGCCCAATCGAGTCAGTTGAAGCTCTCGTACAGTGCATGCAAGACTTTGAAAAAGCTAATAAATAAGCCATTAGCCATTAGCTACTAGCCATTAGCTATTAGCCATTAGCAGTAAATAATTTAAAAGATTAAAAATGAAAGTATTAGTTGCAACAGAAAAGCCATTCTCAGCAGCAGCTGTCAATGGAATCCAGAAAATAGTTGAAGAAGCCGGTTACAGCTTCGCAAAACTCGAGAAATACACCGACGTGCAGCAGTTCTACGATGCAGTCGCTGACGCTGACGCTCTCATCGTGCGTTCAGACAAGGTGACCAAGGAAGTCATCGACCACGCCAAGAACCTCAAGATCGTGGTTCGCGCCGGCGCAGGTTTCGACAACCTCGACCTCGCAGCCTGCACAGCAAGAGGCATCGTGGCAATGAACACTCCAGGTCAGAACTCAAACGCAGTTGCTGAATTGGCAATCGGTATGATGATCTACATGGCCCGTAACACATTCAAACCTGGCACAGGTTGCGAATTGAAAGGCAAGAGAGTCGGTATCCAGGCTTACGGTAACGTCGGCCGCCTCGTGGCAGAAAAAGCTAAAGCTCTCGGTATGGAAGTCTGGGCATTCGACCCATTCGTACCAACAGAGAAGATGGAAGCTGAAGGCGTTCACGTCCCTGCAACACTCGAGGAACTCTACGCACACTGCGACTACATCTCATTGCACATCCCTGCAAACGACCAGACAAAGAACAGCATCAACTACGCTCTTCTTTCAAAGATGCCAAAGGGTGGCTGCTTGGTCAACACAGCTCGTAAAGAAGTCATCAACGAGGCTGACATGGAGAAGATGCTCGCTGAAAGAACAGATTTCAAGTATGTGACAGACATCGCTCCGGCAAACGCAGAGGCATTGGCACAGTTCGCTCCACGTTTCTTCGCAACACCTAAGAAACAGGGTGCTGAGACAGCTGAAGCTAACATGAACGCAGGTCTTGCAGCAGCTCGCCAGATCGTGGGCTTCTTCAAAGACGGTTGCACAAAATTCCAAGTCAACAAATAGTTGATAGTTTAGAGTGTAGAGTTTAGAGTAGTTTTAAAGTTAAAAGTTTAAAGAAATGTCAGTAATTAAACCTTTCAAAGGATATCGTCCACCGGTTGATATCGTTGAGAAATTAGCTTCAAGACCATACGACGTTTTGAACACAGAAGAAGCACGCGAGGAATGCGCAGGCAACCCTTACAGCCTTCTCCACGTGACCAAAGCTGAAATCGACCTTCCAGCTGGCCACAAAGACAGCGACCTTGAGACTTACATCAAAGTTGTTGAGAACTTCAACATGTTCAAAGACTACGGATGGCTCGTCCAGGATAACGAAGAGAAACTGTACATCTACGCACAGAGCATGAACCCGAAAGATGCCAACGCACACTGGCAGTATGGTATCGTGGCATGCGCTTGGAGCGAGGATTACATCAACAAAGTCATCAAGAAACATGAGTTGACACGTAAGGACAAGGAAGAGGACCGTATGAAACACGTCCGCATCACCAACGCCAACGTGGAACCAGTGTTCTTCGCATATCCAGCAGTGAACGAGATTGACGCTATCGTCAACAACATCGTTCGCCACGAGAAGCCAATCTACGATTTCATCGCTAAGGAAGACGGTTTCGGTCACCGTTTCTGGGTCATCGACGACAAGGCTACCATCGCCAAGTTAGTTGAACTCTTCGACAAGAAAGTCCCTGCAATGTACATCGCCGACGGTCACCACCGCAGCGCTGCAGCAGCATTGGTCGGACAGGAGAAGAAAGAGCACAACCCACACCACACCGGCAAAGAGGAATACAACTTCTTCATGACAGTTATCTTCCCTGACAACCAGCTTAACGTCATCGACTACAACCGCGTTGTTAAGGATCTGAACGGCTTGAGCAAAGACGAGTTCATCAAGGCTCTCGGCAAGACATACGATGTCACCGACATGGGAACAGAGATCTACAAGCCAGCTAAACTGCATGAGCACAGCATGTACCTCGACGGTCACTGGTACAAGATGAGCGCAAAACCTGGCACATACGATGACAACGACCCAATCGGCGTTCTCGATGTGACAATTTTGAGCAACAACGTGTTGGACAACATCCTCGGCATCAAGGATCTCCGCACCGACAAGCGCATCGACTTCGTCGGCGGTATCCGCGGTCTCGGCGAGTTGAAACGTCGTGTTGACAACGGTGAAATGAAAGTCGCTTTCGCAATGTATCCTGTTTCAATGAAGCAGATCATCGACATCGCTGACACCGGCAACATCATGCCACCTAAGACAACATGGTTCGAGCCAAAACTCAGATCAGGTTTGGTGATTCACACATTGGAATAAAGACGTTAGACTTTAGACGTTAGTCTTTAGTCTTTAGAGAAAGCCCCGTCGCATGCGACGGGGCTTGTTTTTTGTATAGACAGGATTAACAAGATTGACAAGATAATTTAAATCGCTCTCCAACCGACTTGGCTGAAGAGCGATTACCATATTGCATATATACACTAAAAATTCAGACTTAACGTCAAACCTAAACCATAATTGTTTTGCGATTGCGGAGTGCTACACCGAATCACTGATGGTGAAAGGTTCAATGAATAATATACATTATGTTTATTATAATCGTTAACAACTTCATTTATTCTCCTGTTTCCGACACCATCAAAAACGCCAAACAAAACGCCACATGGTATTGAAACACAAGCAAATAGTATTCCTGTAGACAATGCAGAAGCATTTCGGTCACCAATTCCACCAGCTATAAAATAAAATGCAGGAATACCTGTTAATATAAATAACACTTCCATGGTACCAGCAGCATTTAAAAACCTTTTACCTGTTTGATAATCACCATAATAGTTGTCTCCCAACAAATCTTTTATTTCTTCCTGTGCAAGCTTTGTTCCATCCAGAGTGAGTTTGGAACCATTTTTAACTCTCAAAACTCCTTTTCCATATTTAGGATAATTATGATTTATTTCATTAACTGCTTGAAAATCATCATAAGTACCATCATTATAATTAATTCTAACCACTTCAGAAACGCTGATAATATAAGTCGGTCCATCTAATTTTGACCATTTATTATATTCGATTTCAGTTGATGATATTTTTGTAACCTTACATAAAATGGTGGAATTATCCTTTTTGACAATCACATCTTGTGCATTGGCACATACAGTTGATAGGATTAATAAACCCATGACAAATGTAAAAATCTTTCTTTTCATAATGTATATATTTTAAGATTAATCTCGATACTAACAATAAAAAAACCGCGAACTTTTTGTCAAGCTCGAGGTTCTGCAAAACCATTACTACAACAAGAAAGCCCACGGTCAAATCCGCGAGCGTTTCTCTCTTTTCTTGTGCAGTAATTTGAAATTTGCAGATTTCGAGCTTACTAAGAAAAGCGAAAACGCCTTTTTATGTCTTTATACCTTAATTAGATGTCTGTTTCTTAATAATTTGTTTTAATTTGACTATGCAAAATTACATATTTTTTGATACAAAAACAAGTTATTTTAATTTTTTATGAGATTCCTCGCTTCGCTCGGAATGACAACCCAATTATTAGAAAAATCATAGTGGGGCGGCATGTAAGAAACTTCCAATGAAGAAGAGATCGTCATGCCGCGCCCCCGTTATTTCGGTTGGTGTTTGTCATTCCGAACCTCGTAGGGGTGAGGAATCCTAACAACTTTTATTGTTTATCAATATTTTTTGTATTTTTGCAAAAAATTTCAACATTATGTCGGAGAAATCTTTTGATCCTAATGCAGCGGCGGCGCTCGGTTCGGGCATTTACGGACTGCCGTGCACGGCTGAGGAAGCCGAGATTATCATCATCCCTGTGGAATGGGAGCTGACAACGAGTTACAACCGCGGCACCGTCGACGGTCCGAGTGCGGTGTTCGACGGCTCGATGCAGGTCGACCTCTGCCATCACGACTACCCTGATTTATGGCAACGCGGCATCTGGATGGATGAGT
>Ga0310690_10011154_pt1 | contig 11115 bp, 3 predicted proteins | sample AusTroGonzalo_MG_2_FD_207661 | JGI IMG/M metagenome (GOLD analysis project Ga0310690, IMG submission 207661) | Bovine rumen microbial communities from tropical cattle in Woodstock, Queensland, Australia - Gonzalo_04 (v2) (version 2) | ecosystem: Host-associated > Mammals > Digestive system >...
ATGGTGCTCCAGTAGGTCTTGCCATCAGTGCGGCCATTGGGGTCGTAGCCCAGCAGGAAACCGTCATTGCCGGTAGAGCTGATGTTGTAGACATTCTCCTGGCCAGCAACGGGAACGAAATGCCACGCGTCCTGATTACCTGTATCTACGTAGCCACCATAGTTGAGCCAACCACCACCACGGCCTGTCTTCATCTTGAAGTTGTCGCCGTCGGCAATGAGTTCAATCTCGATGCCCACCTGGTCAACGGCTGCATGGGTGTTCCAGTCGGAGCCAGTGCCCAGGAAGAGGCCGGTGCCCAGGTTGAAGATATAGACCTTGCCCTCGGCAGGTGCAGAGCCGGTATAGATGTCGGGCATACGAAGAGCGTTGATTTTGCGTGCGGCACGAAGGTCGTAGAGGGGCTGACTCAGTTGACCGGCCTCAGTAGCAGTTGCGATGGCCTCGTTAGCAGCGGCAACGTCAAGTCCCTCTTCAGCGGCCAGTTCTGCCGTCTGCCTGAGTACGGTAACGTTGACAGCCTTGGCCTGCAGCAGGGCGGCACTGATGGCAGCCGATGCGGCAGAGATTTCATCGGCATCGGTAGAGTTGAGCTTAGCCTTGCCGTCGGCAATAGCTTGTGCGAGCGCTTGTGCCAGCACATCGGATGTAGTGGTGGCATCGAAGGCCTCAGCCTCGTTGATGGCAGTCTGAAGTCCGGCGATGAACTCGCTCAGGTCGATGGTGTTGCCTAAATAGACGAGACGGAAGTCATCGAAGGCAAGCCAGTCTTTTTCGTTCCTCTCAAGTTTCTCCAATCCGATGGTGATGGTGCCAGTGGTGACAGTCGAGCTGACACCAGCGTTCTGATAAGCCTCCGGGTATTCCTGGAAAATGCGGTTGAAGGCGTCTTTATTGTCGGGATAGAAGCCGTAAGGAGCCTCAGCATTGGCATTGGGGTAATAGAAGAGCCCATCAACCCAAGTCTCGTTGGCACCGTCGAGGATAGACATGACAGGAGCCTTGTCGTCGTTGATGAAGTAGTTAGCCAGCAGGCGCTCTTCACCGGCTGCACGCCGCTGAACGACTTGGTCACGGTCGCCGTCGCGATAGTAGCCTTTGAGGGTGAGGGAATACTTGCCGTTGGGAACATTGGCAACGGTCTGCTTCAGCGAGAAGTTGTTGGTGTTCCATACGGCGTATGAACGACGATTCAAATACCAGCGTGTGTCATCAAGGTTGCCGCCGTCACGCTGCCACACCCACTGTGCGGCGCGCTCGTTCTCATTGGCAAAGCTGGGGTCGGCCAGCAGGAAAGTAGCGTCGATGGGATTTTCTTCCGTAGCAGTCTCGGTGAGGTATTTGATGCGCTCCTCACGAGTGACGAGCTGCCACACGCTCTTGCTTTCAGTCCAGGCCAGGTTGTCGTTTTCGTCAAGACCCAGCGTCTGGTCGCCGCCCTTGATGGTGTAGGCATTGCTGATGCCCTCCACGTCGACAGGCTCCAGCGTCCAGTAACTTCTGTCATCGTTGGTGTCGAGATAGAAGTTGCTGATGTTCATGCTTTGGTTATGAGCAAACTTGGGGTCGAGACGCCAGCCGCCTTGTTCGTTGGAGAGTTCGAAGGCAAAACCGTATGTGCCGGTAGCGCCACGGGTGTTGTAGTCGCCAGTGTTCTTCTCGTTGTTCTGTAGCCACAGTCCACTCTCTACATTATAAATAAAGAAGTTGCCATTGGTTAGCTGAGAACCAGTGTAGGGAGAGTTGAGGGCCTTCGCGTCAACGCTACCCAGTAGCAAGGCTGTAATCAGCCCCAGGAAAAGAGATAGCTTTCTTTTCATAGACAAATAGTTGTTTAGTTGATAATAAGGTGAATGAAAAAATGTTAGTTTTTGCATTTTATGAAAATACGGGCACAAAATTATAGCATTTCCCGCTCAGTGAACGAAAAATGCTATTCAAAGAAAGCTAAAAACTATTCATCGTGCAATAAAGTCCTTTGGCAATACGCCAAAACGGCCTTTGAAGCACTTTGCGAAGTAACTGCTGCTGGTAAAACCGACACGCTCGGCCACCTCTGTAATGCGGATGCCCTGACGCAGGAGCGTTGCTGCCTGCTCTAATCGGCACATCTTCAAGTAGTCGACAGGTGTCATGTCGGTAAGGGCCTTGATCTTGCGATAGAAACTGCTGCGGCTCATGTTCATCTGCTCGGCCAGCTGGTCGATGGAGAATTCCTCGTCGCGCATGTTCTCGGCCACCATCTTCTGCAGACGCTCCATGAACAGCAGGTCTTGTTGAGTAAGGCCCAGTTTGTTCTCATTGTCGGTATTGGCATCGTCGTTGACGTCGTGGCTGATGTTGCGCATACGCTCATAATAAGTCTGACGCATCTTCAGCAGGTTTAATATCTGCAAGTGCAGTTGCTTGATGGAGAACGGTTTCTCTAAATAGATGTCGGCCCCGCTCTGCATACCCTCAACCTTGGCCTCAACGCTGGTCTTCGCCGTAAGCAGGATAACGGGGATATGCGAATAGTTGATGTCCTCCTTTACCTTCGTGCACAGCTCAATGCCGTCCATTTGAGGCATCATTACATCGCTGACGATAATATCGACATCGTTGTATTTCAGCACGTCAAGGGCCTCGATGCCATTGTGGGCTTTCAGGATGCGGAAATGCGGACGCAGGGCATCGGTGGTCATCTGCAGCAGTTCCTCGTTGTCCTCCACGATAAGGATACGGAAGGAACGAGGACCCACCCCCGACAGACTCTCCCCCAACTCCTCCCTATGAGGGAGGGGAGTAGATAGTTCTGCTGTAGATTGTTCTCCATTAGATATTTCGCCCAGGGGGAGGGTCCGTTGGGTCTCTTTTATGGGCAGCACAAGCTGGAAGTTGGAGCCTCCACCCACAGCATCGTTGTAAGTGAGCTCTCCGTCATGTGCCTGTGCCAGCATTTTGGCATAAGAAAGGCCAAGACCGGTGCCAAAAGTGGCGGCAATGGTCTCGTTCTTTGCAGCGCTAAGCGGCAGATTCGATCGCCCAATCTGATAATAGAGGTCGAATATCTTGTCGCGCTCTTCCTTCGGTACGCCTGGCCCGTCGTCGATGACAGAGATGCGCAACTGGTCGTTGGATGAGTTGGACGTTGATGCACTTGGAGAGGGCATCTGCTCTAATCGCACGATAATCTCCGAGCGGGCGTACTTGGCGGCATTGCCAATGAGATTCATGATGACCTTCTGAACTTTGTCGGCATCAATACTGGTAACGATGGGCTCGTCAGGTAGCTGCAGCTGGATGCGTTTGCCCTGCACCTCCATCGCGTCGGTAAACTGCTGGAAGGTGTCAGTAAGCAGCTGGCCGACATCGCAGTTGCGGAGATTGAGTTGTATCTTCCCATGCTCGGCTTTCTGGAAGTCAAGCAGTTGGTTGGTGATGCCCAACAAGTAATTCATGTTGCGACGGATGGCACTGGTGTGGCGGCGGTTCTCTTCGCTCAGCGGACTCTCTTCTATCTGTTCCAACGGCAGACTGATGAGGGTCAGTGGTGTGCGTATCTCGTGGACAATGTCGACGAAGAAGCGTATCTTCGATTCGAAGTTGGCTTTCTCCTGCGCCGTCTGATACTCTTTCAAGCGACGGTTATAACGGCGCTTCATGCTGCTGTTATAGCGGTATAGCAACCAGGCAATGGCAGAGACGATGAGGAGGAAATAGATGAAATAGGCCAGATTGGTGCGATACCAAGGCGGCAATATGGTGATGTTCAGCCGTGCATAGCTGCTTTCGTCGGTATTACCAGCCTCGCGCAACAGGAAGACGTAGTCGCCCGGCGGCACGTTGACGTAGGTGGCCTCGGCATTCTTCGTACCCTTGGCCCATGTGGCGTCGATTCCCTCCATGCGATATTCATAGCGCCGTTGGGTGCCCGCACCTGTGAAGAGAGGTTGCGAGAAGTGCAGGGTAAAGCTGTTGTCGGAATAGGGAAGGCTAAGTGGCGAGAGGTGGGAAGTGAGAGGCAGGGGGAGGGAGGCGTTGTCCCGATAAGGCAGGGTGACAGACGTAATGTAGACAGGCGCCTTGTTGACAGTAATGTTCAATCGGTCAGGGTAGAAATGGGCCAATATGTTGAAGCGCCCTGCAAAGAACTCGCCGTTGCGGGTGATACAGGCTGAATTGCGAGGCTTGAGCTGTCGATTCATGTCGCTGGCCCCGCGAAGCACCTGGATGGCATTGGCGTTGCGGCTGGCGTCAAGGCGCAACATGCCTGTCTCCACACCCATCCATAGATTGTGCTGAAGATCCTCTACGATGAAGAATATCTGCTGATCCTGTATCTCAGGCCGGTCAGTTCCAAAAGGCTCGAAACTTTCTGTGCGAGGTTGATAGCGTGCCAATCCTGTTCCGTTGTAGGCTACCCATATTTGACCGCTGTAGTCGCAGAACACAGTGGAGACATTATTATTGGCCAACGACTGCGCCTCTTTCTGCTGATAGGTGAAGTTGCGGAAAGTGCTGCCCTTCTCCCACTGCTTGAACAAGCCATGATTGCTGGTTGAAGCCCACACACAACCGTCCTTGTCCTCGGCAAGGCTGGTGACGCGCGTCGTAGAACCTATCTCGAAATACCACATGAAATTCTCGCTTTCACGCTCATAGCGGCACAGACCCCAGCTGGTGCCTACGTAGATTACACCCTCGGAAGTGCGGAGCAAACTGGTAATCTCATTGCTCGGCACGGTGTAGGACTTGTCGGAAGAATACTGATAGTGGTGTAGCAGTCCACTGACGGTGTTCAGCACGAAGATGCCCTGTCGTCGTGTGCCTATCCACAAGTCGTTGCCGTCAGCCATCAGCACGCTGATTTCCTGCTTCAAGTCTGCGACTGGATAGTCGTCAATGACCTGTGTGGCAGGATTGTAGATGCCCAGCCCGTACTCATGGCCTACCCACAGGCGCCCGTCGGCAGTTTCGCACACCGCATTGATCATGCTGCCGCGTCTGCTTTCCCAAGGGAGCGTCAGCTGCACGTCACTGCGTGTCTGGGGCATATAGCAGACGCCGCCCATCTGCGTCATCACCCACAGCGTGCTGTCACAGTCCCACGTCAAGGCATTCACTCGCTGGTCGGTCAGGCCGCTGCTCTTGTCATCTGGATTGTCGAAGCGGCTTAGGCGCTGCGTGCCGGGGTCATAGAGCCAGATGCCCTGGTCGGTGCCCATGAGCAGCTGGTTGCCCTTTCTGAGCAGCGACTGGATGCCGATGTTCACTTGGGGCACAGGCGTCACCTCTCCATTGTCCTTCAGCACAGTGTACAGTCCTCGCTCACAGCCTATGTACAGTCTGAAGCCGATGAGTTCCAGGCTGATGTTATTCTTGTCGCTGCGATAGTCGGGTATGGCGTGCTCCATCAGGTAAGTGCCGTCCTGCCCATAGAGGATGATGTGCCCCTGTAGGGTTGCTACGAAGACAGGGCTGTCGTTCACGGCCAGTATGTCGCTGATGAATGCGCCGTGACGGCTGTCCTGTGTCAGCTCATCGGTCTTTGGGTTGTAGATGAAGAGGCCCTGCCCCTGAGTGCCTATCCAGATGCATCCGTCCTGGCTGCCCACGATGTCCTGCACGGTGGCACTGATGCTCACGCCATACTTGGTACACTTGTCAAAGCTTTTGAAACGGTTTGTCTGTCTGTCGTACTCATAGAGGCCGAAGGAACCGCCAAACCAGATGTTTTCGCCGTGTTCATAGAGTGCGGTGATGGTATTGTTCTCAATGCCGCTCTTCCCCTCAATCATGTTGCGGTAGATGGTGTTCTGCACACCGTCGAAGCAGTTCAGTCCATTGTTCGTGCCTAACCATACGAATCCGTATTTGTCGCGCAGGCCGCAGAGCACGTTATTGTCACTCAGGCCGTCGGCAGCCATGTAGTTGGTGAAGGACGAAGGGTAGGGGGCAAGGGGCGACGCTGTCGCCAGGATGCTGTTGAGCATCCATAAATATAATAATGTGTAAAGCCGAATGTTTTTTTTCAGGAGGAATCTCATATCGCTGTTAGTTACACGTCTGGTATAGGTTTTCGGCTTCAAAATTACGAAAAAATAATGTATACGCCATGTTTTGAAGAGAAATTATTTCGTCAGACATGCCCTTTTGTCAGTTTTTCTTGTTTTTTGAACGATTATTTTCCAGTGCGTGATGATAATCTGTCTAACTTTGCAGCAACTTTTCAACAAACCATGAAAATGAGGATACTAACATTCCTAACACTGGCAGCACTACTCACAGCTACCTCTACGGTGAAGGCTCAGCCACAGTACAGTAATCCTGTCATCGACGAGAGCCTGCCCGACCCGACAGTCATCAAGGCTGCCGACGGCTATTACTACCTCTACGCCACAGAGAACATTCCCAATGTGCCCATCTACCGTTCAGACAATTTGGTTGACTGGCGTCGTGTGGGCACAGCCTTCACCGACAACACCCGTCCACAGATGGTGCCCAACGGCCGCATTTGGGCTCCCGACATCAACTATATCAACGGCAAGTACGTCATGTACTACTCCAAGTCCACTTGGGGCGGCGAGTGGGAGTGTGGCATCGGCGTGGCCACTGCCGACCGTCCCCAAGGGCCTTTCACCGACGTGGGTAAGCTCTTTATCTCCAGCGAGATTGGCGTGCAGAACAGCATCGACCCCTTCTACATAGAAGAGGAGGACGGCAGCAAGTACCTGTTCTGGGGCAGTTTCCGTGGCATCTACGGCATACAGCTCAGCGACGACGGCCTGAGCCTGAAGCCCGGAGCAGAGAAGGTGCAGATAGCCGGTACCCTGACCGAGGGCACCTACATCTATAAGAAAGGCGGCTACTACTACCTCTTCGGCTCGGCCGGCACCTGCTGTGAGGGTCTTAACAGCACCTATCGCGTGGTGGTGGCCCGCTCTGAAAACCTGATGGGTCCCTATGTAAACAAGACTGGCCGCCCGGCCTTGGAGAACAACTTCATGCTGGTGCTGCAGAAAAGCAACAAGGTGGTAGGGCCTGGCCACAACTCTGAGATTGTGCAGGACGATGCCGGACAGTATTGGATGCTGTATCACGGCTTCGACGCTGCCGACCCTGAGGGCGGCCGCAAGGTGTATCTCGACCAGATCATCTGGGACAAGGACGGATGGCCCACCATTCGCAACCGCACGCCCTCTGTCACGGCCAACGCTCCGCTCTTCGGCGAGGCCGCTAACGTAGGGCATATCGATGCAGGGCAGAGCTCGCAGCCCCATGCCACCTACTCCTTGGCTGGTATCCGTATGAGCGACCACAACTTGCAGGGCATCGTCATTGAGCAGCTCGAAGGAGGACAAGTACGCAAAATAGCACAGAAATAATATCCTTATAAACAACAACTAACACTATTATGAAAAAAAGATTTTTACTATTCGGACTTAGCCTGCTGGCATTTGCCTCAACACAGGCGCAGACATCTCCCTGGACAGGCAATGCACTGCCCGAAGAGGGAGGCACCTTCTATCTGTATCAGGTAGAGACGGGCAAGTGGTTGCAGAACAACATCAACAACGGCGCCTACTGGACTACTCGTGCAGAGCTGGGTGACTACGGCCTCGACATCGAGATTGTGGCAGGCGAGGGCGGCTATCGCCTCAACCCCAAGTTCAACCACAACCACAGCATCAACGGCCCGCAGTTGGGCGACAACCCCGCTTTCTATCTCGACACCGACCAGCCTCAGACCTTCTGGCAGTTTGCACCTGTGGCTGGCAAGGAGAATGTCTACACCATCTCCACCGACAACGAGCAGCACTATCTCAACGCCAACGACGAGGGTTGGATTGACGACTTCGGCTTCAACCAGGAGTGGGTGCTGGTGACCTACGACCAACGATTGGCCGACATGATGACGGCCACAAAGAGCAATCCGAAGGATGCTACTTGGCTCATCGGCGGACACGACTTCGCCAATCAGGACGAGCGCAACAAGTGGGATGTCATCCAAGAGGGCGATGGCGTCTATGCCCAGGGCGGCGACGGCATCGTTCATGCCAACCGCGCCGTGGAGTGCTGGAAGAAGACGAAGTTCGAGCTGAAAAAGACCATCACCGGCCTGCCCAACGGCACCTACGAGTTCAAGCTGCAGGGCTTCTACCGCGACGGCTCGGAGACTCAGGTGGGCAACAAGCGCGAGGCTGGCGAAGAGGTCATCCGTGCCTCTTTCTTCCTCAACGACGTCAGCCGTCCCTTCAAGTCCATCCTTGAGAGCGGTGTCACTGAGCAGGACCTCGACTCCTACGCCGTGCCCCAAGGCGGTGTCTACATTCCTGGCAACAGCGTCCCCGGCAACGCCCTCGACCGCGCCTCCAACTGTTTCTTCCTCGGAGGCTACTGGAACGACCCCGTGAAGGTGGTTGTCAGCGACGGCACCCTGACCATCGGTATGCAGAAGATTGGCGGTGGCGATGACGACTGGCTGGTCTTCGACAACTTCACCCTCACCTACTTGGGCAACGAGATTGACCTGACCGAGGTGAAGGCCAACCTGCAGGCTGCCCTCGACGAGGCTGCCGCCTACGACGGCCTGACCGTAGCTATATTGACCAACGCCATTGCTGAGGCGCAGTCTGCCCTCAACGGCACCGATGCCACTGCCATTGCTGCCGCTTCGATGAAGCTGCGCGATGCCCTCGCCGCTGCCAAGGACTACACCAACGTAATGGCTGAAGCCAACGCCTACGAGGGCGTCAAACCCGACTTCTTTGTCAATGCCCTCAACGCTGCCCAGGCTGCTGCCAACGAGACCGACTTGGAGGCCTTCAACGAGGCCATCAAGGCCATGCGCAATGCGCTGAACGACGTGCGTGGCGTGCAGGAGCCTCTGCAGTTCCTCGCTGCTACCATCCCCTTCGCCGAGAAGGCTGGCGTCGATGCCGCCTATATCGACAATGCCAAGGCTGTGCTGGAGCACGCCAATGCTGCCAACGAGATTCACGATGCCCTCAACCAGCTGCGTGTGGAGCGCCTTAAGAAGGCTGCCGACAAGCACGCCGACGTGTTCAAGGGCGCCATACCTGCCGACGGCGATTTCTATATCTATAATGTGGGTCTACAGCGCTTCCTCTGCGGTGGCGGCGACTGGGGCGCACACGCCTTCGTAGGCTTCCCCGGCGTGGAGGTGACGCTCGTCAGCGGAACGGAATATCCCGAAAACGGTGACGCCTTCAGCGGCTTCAAGATTGACACCCACCTGCAAAACGGCGAGGGCGAGCACTACCTGAACTATGGCGGCTATATGGACACACCCCACCAGAATCTCTGGGAGTTCGTACCCGTAGAGGGCAAGAGCGGCGTCTATGCCATCGCCCGTGCCAACGGCGAGAAGAACGGCGAGACGGGCGAGCGTATGCTCCTTGGCTACCGTCCCAACACATACGGCAACATCGACACCGACATGTATGGCATCGACAACCCTGAAAACCAGTGGAAGCTGGTGACAAAGGCCGAGCGCGACGAACTGCTGGCCACAGCTACTGCCGAGAAGCCGCAGGATGCCTCCTACAAGATTCTGTCGCCGGGCTTCAACCAGCGTGAGGACGTGTCAGCATGGGTCAGCCAGTACGACAACGGCAGCATCTGGGAGCGTGGCAGCAACCACAACGACTTCGCCTACGAGTGCTGGAACAGCGCCGACTTCGACTTCAGCCAGAACCTCTACGACATGCCCAACGGCTGGTATCGCGTCTCTGTGCAGGGATTCTATCGCGACGGCAACCATCAAGACCAGATTCGGACCGAGGCTGCCGGTGAAGAGCGCGTGCGTGCTGCCATGCTCGTCGACATGAACACGGACAACAGCGTTGAGCTGCCCAACATTCTTGACGAGGTGAACAATGCTCCCGGATTGGGCAACCGCAGCACCGCACGTTTCCGCATTGACGAAATCGGTGAGGACGGTCAGCCCGCAATGAACGAAGACGGCACCATCCGCCAGATTGACGACCCCAACGGCGAAGACCTCTACGTGGGTGAGTTCCCGATGTGGATCAACGAGGCATGCGACTACTTCCAGAACGGACTCTACAAGGCTGGCATCCTCGTGCAGGTGACCACTGGTGACCTGATGATCCTCGTGCAGAAGTTCCGCGAGAAGAACAGCGATTGGGTGGTGCTCGACAACTTCCGCCTCACCTACTATGGCACAGAGAAACCATCTGAGGACATCATGGGCATCTCCGACATGAGCAGTGAGACCATCACCGACAACCGCTACTATGACTTGCAGGGTCGCAATGTATCAAGACCGGCAAAGGGATTGTACATCATAAACGGCAAGAAGTACATTCGCAAGTAGCATTGCTTATTCCTCCCCTCCCCTCGAGGGGAGGGGCAGGGGTGGGGAGTAAATTGAAGAAGACAACCCGAACAACCAAGACAACATGATTTTTGCGCAAGAAAAGTTGTCCATGTTCTTTGCAAACAAAGCGGCATAGCCGAGCGGTTCAGGTTGTCTTCTTCAATCTATTCCACTCCCTTGTATGAACACGCAGCTATTCCCCTCCCTTCAAAGGACTCCGTAGGCACTCCCCTCCCTTAGGGTAGGGGTAGGGGTGGGGTCTGTAACTCCACTCGCGGCAAATCCAACGGCGGCAAATCCAACGGCGGCATTTTTCGGCGGCTTCACCCCGCCCCGGCCTTCGGCCACCCCGCCCCTTAAGGGGTGGGGAGTAAATTGAAGAAGACAACTCGAACAACCAAGACAACATTATTTTTGCGCAAGAAAAGTTGTCCATGTTGTTCAGGTTGTCTTCTTCTTGGGATAAATGAACGTTTTTTGTTGTAATCAGACCTGTATTTGTTACTGAATTGGTCGTTTTTTTTCTACTTTTGCACTCGAAAACGATATTCGATTACGCAGAAAAATCTAAATATGATGAAACTAAAAAGTCTTCTTGTCGCAGCTTTCATGCTGCTTGTCGCTGTCCACACAACGGCGGCCCCTCGTTGGTGGGGATATGCAATCCCCGACTCCCCCACACTCAGCTTTGCCGCTTTCACCAAGCATGAGCAACTGCAAAAAGGAGGAGAAACCAACTTCTTCCAACCCTACAAAAGCTCGGCATTGCG
>Ga0310690_10011155_pt1 | contig 11115 bp, 6 predicted proteins | sample AusTroGonzalo_MG_2_FD_207661 | JGI IMG/M metagenome (GOLD analysis project Ga0310690, IMG submission 207661) | Bovine rumen microbial communities from tropical cattle in Woodstock, Queensland, Australia - Gonzalo_04 (v2) (version 2) | ecosystem: Host-associated > Mammals > Digestive system >...
GGGATGCGGCTTAAAGCCAAGCTCATTAGTTATTAACCATTAAACACACACACAGAATTATGGCACTGAAAGTAAAAGCAAAGGAACAGCTGATCAAGGTCGGCAAGTATGAAGGAAAGTATCGCTACGTGATGATGCCCGAGCTCTACACGGCACTCGCACAGGACAAGGTGATCCGCGAGGCAGCCCTCCGCAGCGGTGTGAGTCGCGGCGTGATGCAGGCCTGCTGGGACGCAGCCGGCGAGGTCATCAAGGCATGGGCAACGGAGGGTCATTCGGTGGCACTGCCCGGACTGGGCACCATGCGCTTCGGACTGCGCGCCAAGTCGGTGGAGAACGTGAACGACGTGAAGTCATCGCTCATCACCAGCCGCCGCATCATCTTCACCCCCACCGTCGAGCTGAAGGACGAGCTGGCCAGCACCAGCGTCCAGATCACCTGCTACGACAAGGACGGCAAGGAGATCAAGCGCGTGACCTCGGCCGACGACGGCACCGTGGAGGAGGACCCCGAAAACGAGCCTACGGGCGGCGGCACCACGGGCGGCACCACGACCCCCACTCCATCAACGGGCGGCAACTCGGGCGGCAACTCGGGCGGCTCTAGCGGTGACAACGACTGATTCGCACGGGGCGACAACGACTGATTCGCGCGGGGCGAGACTCGCCCCTCGCCCTCGCCCCCTTAACACCTAATTATCAACCCTAAACCCTAATTATCATGAAAAACAAAGAAGGATGGAAGGTGATCCTGCAGGTCATTGCCAGCATCATCACCGCAGCTCTCACCGCAATGGGCACCACCAGTTGCATGGGAGTGTGAGAAAAGAAAGAGTGCACAGCAGACTTGCTGTGCACTCTCGTTTTTTTTACCAGGCAACCGAGATGTCGCCACCATTCATGTCGTAGGGCAACTCGTCCTCGTCCTGTTTCTGCCCCTTCTCCGACAGGCCCTCAGAGATCGAGCCGCGGAGCGAGCCGGCCAGGAGGTGGGTCTGCTGTTGCAGACGCACCACCTGTATGGCGGGAGTGATATATGTTTTTTTCATTGTTGTTTCTCTATGATTTATTTGTTAATAATCAGTTTTCCGTTCTTGATGTACGCACCCTTGCGCAGTTGGGTGACGCGACGGCCCTGCAGGTCGAAGATGCGGTCGGAGTCGGCTGCATTCTGCATGCCCACGGTGATGATGCCCGTGAGCGAGTCGCCACCGCCAAAGTCCATGGCGAAGCGGCTGGCCTGGCTGGCATCGTGCAGACGGAAGTAGGCGCGGAAACTGTTCATCGTGGCCGTGGCCGATGGATAGGTCAGCGAGTTGCCACACTTGACGAAGAGCACCGACTTGTCGCCGCCCGTCATCTCGGTGGGTTTCATCACGGGTACGAAGGTCACTGCATCGGTCGGGAACTCGTCGCCGGCACTGGGAGTAACGTAAACGCCCTCGAACACGGGGTTGGTCACCGTCTTGTCCACCTTCACCAGATAAGGCGAGCCCGCCAAGATTTCATCAGCATCAGAGAAAGACAGGGTGAGCACGTCGTCAGTCACCTTCGAATCCACCAGCATCTTGAGCGTCCATCCCTTGGGCGTGTGGGCGCTGAACGGTGCGCAGAACGTGTTCCAACCGCCTGCCTGGAGCGTGCGGCCGAGAACCACATTGCACTCTCTGTCGATGTTGTTCATGAGCAAATCCGTATTGTCCACATCGTCGGCCAGGGTGAGAACGGGAATCACATCCACCTTGATGTTGAGACCCGATCGGCCGGCTGAGTTGTATTCGGCGAGGAAAAAGAAGGTCATCACATTGCCATCGCTGACGAAGGTGCCGATATTCTCGAGGACATCGTCCTTTTCGGGCGTCACGTTCAGGGCGACAGCCGCGTTGGTGTCGTCGCCGTTGTAGATTCTGAAATAGTCCATGTTGTTGCGGGCAGACATTTTGCCGAAGACCCTCATGACACAGCCCTCGGGAGCCTTGATGACCAGCGTGCCCTCGGTGTTGGGACTGAAGGGGCCCTTCTCACCGCCGTCGTCATAGACCTTGAGCGTGGTGACGCCGCTGGGGATGGTGGCGCAGACGGTGTTTCTGCGCGGCATGTTGATGACCAGCGGACTGGTGCCGGCGAATACGGGCGTGACGGTGACAGCCGAGGCAGGCATGACGAAGGTGGCCGTGTTCTCGAACATGTTCCAGGTGACGGGCACCTCGATGCCATAGGCATCCACCACTGTCAGGCTGCTCAGCACGTGGTGATCCTGGGGATGGGCCGAAAGTGTGATGGTCTCGTTGAATTTGGCACTAGCATAATCACTCTCAACATAGCCGAAATCATCATTGTCAACCACGTTGATATCGTATTTTGCATCGGGATAGACCACCGTGGCCGTCAGGTTAAGACCTTCGGAATTGGTACTTGCAGGGTCGGCATTGAACTTGATGGTCATGTATCTGTCCTTACTGTTCACCGTACCAATGCTGGTCTCGACCATGCTCGCATTCTCCTTGTTGCAGGTCTTCTCGCTAATCAGAGCGGCCCTGGAGCTGGTGCCGTCGTAAAAGCTCAACTTGTCGTAGATGGTACCCGTCTTCATGGTGCCCCTCAACTGAAGTTTGCAGCCCTCGGGAGCCACCAGCGCCAGTTCACCGTCGCAATAAGCGGCATAGACACCGTCGGGACCGCCGTGGTCGTAGACCTTGAACGAGCGTACGCCTGAGGGAATCGAGATGCTGGTGTTGTGGTGCAGAGGGATATTCACCGAGAGGTTGTTGGCGGTCTTGTCGTTGGTGAACGAAGGTGTCACCGTGACATCGGCACCAGGCATCGAGAACGATGCCGTGTTGTTGCTATACCAGGCACCGCCATTGATAGCGACATCATAGCCGTCGGCATCCTTGGCACTGATGCCATTCAGGATATAGCCCGCATCGGGAGTGGCCTTCAGCGCAATGCCGTCACCATACTTTCCGTTGGTGGGAGTAGCCTCTACAAGACCGCCCTTCACGTGCTTGTCGACGGTAACAGCAAATTCGTCCTTGGTATTGATGAGTTTGACGGTGAGGTCGAAACCATGGAAGCTTTGAGAAGATGTAGACAGGAACTCGAGGAAGAGGTATCGGTCAGAAGTAGTGATGGGACCGAAAGATCTTGTTACATTCGGTTCGCTACTTGAATATGTTCCATTTTTTGGGCCTTGGCCATCTTTCGATTCCGCGACAAGCAAATAGCAGGTCACATTATTGGTTGTCAACGTTCCGGTGAGCTCCATGATATAGCCCTCTGGGGCGGTCAGCAGCAATGTGCCATCGCATCCAGGCGTGTGATCGCCATCCTTGCCGCCGTCGTCATACACCTTGATGGTCTTTGCATCGGCAGGCACATCGACATTCAGATGGCCCCATGCAGGGATATTGACAGAGAAGTCATCGCCCATCGCACGGAACGTCGGCGTGATGGTGACATCAGAGGCAGGCATAGCGAATGTGGCGGTGGTGGCAAAGAGATGCCAGTCCACGCTGACCTCATTGCCGCTGGCGTCCTTCACACTGATGGCGCTCATCACATTTCCCTTGTCGGGGGTGGCCGTCACCGTGACGAGTTGATTAGCCACGGCCTTCGAGCAGTCGGCAACGATACTGCCGCCCGCAGCAGAATTGGCGGTGCTGACAGTGTATTCGATAGCTTTAACGACCTTCACCGTCAGGTCCATTCCCGGACGATAGCCAGTCTGTGTCGAGTGGAAATAGAATGTGACATCCTTGCCTGTGCTGGCCAGAGTGCCAATATCTTCGCCAGGCGCATAGTAGTAGCCCCATTTCTCCTTGCTTCCAATATATTTTGGGGCTGTTCCATTGCCGTCATAGAGGCCATCATATACTGTCAGGTAGTCCTGAGTATTGTTCTCATCATACACATACGACTGAACCTTACCAGTGATGACGAAACTGTAGCCTGAGGGTGCCGAGAGTTTGAGGTATCCATCGCAGCCATGACTATAGTCGCCGTCGGGACCGCCATCGTCGTACACCTTCAATGTGGTCGTGGTGCTGGGCATTGTCATAGACTTAACACCCGTTGTGGGCATGTTGACAGAGATGGTGGCGGGAATACTGGTAAACGTTGGTGTGACCGTGACAGCCGCACCGGGCATCGCGAAGGTGGCTGTATTGTCGTATAAAGCCCAATCGAGCTCCACGTTATTATTATAAGCATCCTTTACACTAATACCACTAAGCATCTTGCCAGCATTGGGGGTTGCTGTCAGCGTAACAGTCGAAAGAGGATAAGCTGGTGATGGATTTGCAACTACAGTACCGCCAGAAACTTGGTTGATGGTAATTGTTTTTGGAGTCGTAATATCAACTAATTCCACTTTTAGATCAAGACCTGATCTAGTAGCAAAATTATCTTGGGCAACAAAGAACAGTGTTACACTTTGCTCCTTACTCAAGATTTTTCCGACGTCTTGACCAGGGGCACTATACTCACCCCATTTTTCATTTTCGCCCAGATACTCAGGCACATCTCCAGAGCCATCATATATTCCATTATACAATGTCAGATAATGATATTTGGTATCTCCATCAGTAAACGAATGAACTTTACCTGTAATCAGCAATCTGTATCCTTCTGGAGCTGTCAGAACAAGATATTCTCTCCCCTTGCTATAATTAGCATTTGGTCCACCATTGTCATATACCTTGAAAGTATGTAGTGTGCTGGGGATGTTTACATACTTAACACCAGACATCGGCATATTAACGGAAGCATTGCCATCCGAGGTAAATGTCGGCGTGATGGTGACAGCAGTGGTCGGCATAGTAAATGTAGCAGTATTGGTAAATGTAGTCCAATCAACATTCACACGACTATTGTTAGAATCCATTATAGTAATGTCATTAAGTACATAACCATTGCTGGGGGTTGCTGTCAGCGTGACGGTAGAACCTGGTACTGCAGAAGTCACATCAGATACAATGGAACCTCCTTCCTGGGGATTAACAAAAGATATCGTTGGAACTGCAGCAAAAGTTGGAGTGATGGTCACATCAGTAGCAGTCATAACAAATGTGGCGGTATTCGTATATGGAGTCCATTCCACATCTATTTTCTTATTCTTTGCATTCTTCACACTTACTCCACTAAGATAATATCCCTTGTCGGGTATGGCTGTCAGCGTCACCGTTTCGTCGGCAAAGGCGTAGATTGGGTCGGAAATCATAGTGCCACCCGCTGCAGGATTAACTATCGTGATTTTAGGAAAGGCAGTAAATGTGGGGGTCACTGTGACATTCTTTCCTGGCATCGTAAATGTCGCCGTATTTGAATGTGACACCCACTCTACTGCTACGGTCTTATGAGCAGCATCCGTAACGTCAATCCCACTTAAGTAATAACCGGTATTAGGTGTTGCTGTCAATGTGATGGTTTCGCCTGCTTCTGCAGAAGTGGGATCAGCAACCATCTCACCACCCTCTACGTTTGTGATGGTGACATTGTTGATGGTGGATAATGGGAAAATGGATACCGTGAGATTTATTCCTTCTCTATACGCACCACTATCGGTTCTAAAACGTAGTCTTATACTTCGGTCGTTACTGGTGAAGTCTACTTCTACCTTAGTATTAACTGCATACTTCGTATCACCCAGAAGATAGGTGGTTTCTGTACCGTCATAGACTTCCAAGAAATCAAAGGTTTTGCCCTCAGCGTACACTGTACCATTCACATTAATGGCATTGCCTTCTGGAGCTGTGATGATAATGGTTCCATCGCAACTATTAGAATATTCGCCATTTTTTCCTCCATTGTCATACACCTTAAATGTTCTAGAGCAGGCTGCAAGCTGATCATCATCCAACGTCACTATTTTCGTGCCTGTCTTTGGCATGTTTAAATAGTAATGACCAGGTGTACCCTCGGTTATTTCTTGATCTTCGTATAGTGGAAGGACCACTGGCCATCCGGTATTCATCTTGGGAACCACCTTCTCATTCACGATCTCCCAACCCGAACCGAGAGCAGACAGAAGGGCTTCATTGCTCATGCTGCTGGCATCGGTGCCCTGCTTGGTTGCAAAATCATATGATGTCTTATAATAGCAATCGGTAACACTTGCACCATTACGGGCGAAAGTGGCACTATTGGCTTTATCAAATTCAATTGCAGCAGATGGTGCAACCAGGCTGTTCTTGATAATCACATCGCCATTATGCCATCCCACGAAACCACCGCATGAGTTGGTCAAATTAGAAATCTGCAGCATCTTACCATCATAAAGGCAGTTGGTAAAGACAAGGGTTGCATCAGAATTGTTATTCAAGCCTACGATGCCTCCATTGGTACCATCACCATCATAGCTGCTATGAATATTCAAGCTGATGCGACAGTTGGTGATAAAACAGAAACCCGAGGGATCTGATATCAGACCACCAACATAACGTTTTTCTGTATAAATATCACCGTCAACGTGAAGATAACTAAATGATGCGCCATCGGCATAGAGGAAGGGAGCAGCATAATCCTGTGAGTAAGGATTCTCAGCACTACCAAGGTTGAACGTCAGCGTATGACCATCACCGCTGAAATTGCCCTTGAACTTGTTAGTATCCGATCCTACCATCGTTGAGACGATAATATCATCACTAAGTTTGAGGTACATTCCCTCATAAGTTGTACCGTTGTTCACATTGTTAGCGAATGTAGTCCATTCACTCGATGAGGAAATCAGGTACGGATCGCTCTTCGTACCAGACCCCGAGAATGCCCACGCCGAGACGGACGAGAGCAGCAGCACGAGCAGCGTCATGGCCGCACGTGGCAGGAATGATTTTCTTTTCATTTTTGTTTTGATTAATTTATCCATAATACATCTTGTTACCTTATATCATTTACTCGCACTTTTCAATGTTCGCACTTTTCTTACTCACACAGTCTATTATACTCGCACATTTCATGCCCGCACAGCATGGTGACTCCCACTGTTACAAAAGACAGTGAAGCAGTGTAGAATATTATTTTACGTCTATTTTCTGTCGGTTCATGGATATGCTCCAGTTAACGGTGTGCAAAGGTACAAAATATTTTGCACAAAGAAAGTGACAAAAATGTTAAAAGAAACAAACATTTTTGGTCAAAAAGGTATAAAAAAAAGTGATTAGCACCGCTAACCACTTGAATATGAGTTGTATATTATTAAATTTACGGTATCAGCAGAGAGCTGTCGCCATAGCTCAGGAAACGGAAGTCGTGGGCCAGGGCGTAGTCGTAGATCTTGTGCCAGTCGCCATGCACGAAGGCGCTGACCAGGAGGAGCAGCGTGGACTGCGGCTGGTGGAAATTGGTGACCAGCATCTTCACTATCTTGTAGTCGTAGCCCGGAGCAATGATGATCTGGGTGCTGCTGTGCAGGGTGGACAGGCCGTTGCGGTCGAGCCACTGCAGCAGGGCCTCGATGGCGGTCTTCACGTCGGGCTGCTGGGCGGTGTCTTCGTAGGGCTCCCACTGGTTCACGTGCAGGTCGCTCTCCTGGGCATCGGGGTTCTTCAGCACCTTGCATCCCATGAAATACAGACTCTCGAGGGTGCGCACGCTGGTGGTGCCCACGGCGATGGCCTGACACTGGTGGGCCAGGAGTTTTTCGAGGGTCTGGCGGCGCACGCTGACATACTCGGTGTGCATCTCGTGACCTTCGATCTCTTCGCTCTTCACGGGCTTGAAGGTGCCGGCACCCACGTGCAGGGTGAGTTCCTCGCGGTCTATGCCGTGGGCATCGATGGCGCTGAGCACGGCAGGGGTAAAATGCAGACCGGCGGTGGGGGCAGCCACACTACCCTTGATCTTGGAATAGACGGTCTGATAGGTGGTCTTGTCGCTCTCCTGGGTCTCGCGGTTCAAATACGGCGGAATGGGCAACTCGCCCATCGACTCGAGAATCTCGGCGAAGGAGATGCTGTCGTTGTCCCAGGTGAAGTCGATGCGGTGGCTGGTGCCATGCAGCGGGCCGCGGGTGGCACTCATGGTGAAGGTCTGCGAACCGATGGTCAACTGGCGATGCAGGGTGCCTTCCTTCCATTTCTTGAGGTTGCCCACGAGGCAGTACCACGAGCAGTGGCCGCGCATCTGGAACATCAACTCATAGTCGGAAGGGTCGGCAGGCTCGAGCAGGAAGACCTCGATGAGGGCGCCCGTCTCCTTGCGGAAATGCAGGCGGGCCTGGATGACCTTGGTGTTATTGAAAACCATCAGCGCACCTTCGGGGAGATGCGACGGGAGGTTGCAGAAGGTGTCCTGGCTCACCTCGCCGTGGCGATAGATGAGCAACTTCGACTGGTCGCGCTGGGCCAAGGGGAACTTGGCGATGCGCTCGTCGGGCAAGGGATAGTTATAGTCACTGATGTGAATATGCTTGGTGTCCATAGTATTTTTTTGATGTGTTTATTGATAGATGAACAGGACGGACCTGACAATGGCATAGAGCAGGGTCAGCGTGAGTACGAGCATGACCACTTGCACATCGGCCAGGAGATAGCCTGCGGGTGTGTATTCTGTTGAGATGTAGGTCTTGGAATCGTCGATGCGATAGCGCAGATACTGGTGCAGATACCACATGCCGGTGCCCACAGCGCCGCCCCAGACGAGGCCGCAGAGGATGTCGCCGGGGAAGTGGACGCCGAGGTACATGCGCGTCCAGCAGTTGACGAGCGACCACAGGATGAGGGCCACGGAGAGTGTCTTGCTGCGGATGAGCAGGGTGAAGAAGATGGCGATGCTGAACGTGTTGGCGGCATGCGACGAGAAGAAGCCGTAGTCGCCACCGCGATAACCGTTGACGGAGTCGACCAGCATGGCTATCTCGGGGTCGCGCGAGGGGCGCCAGCGACATACCCATGGCTTGACGAGGAGGTCGTTGAGCGAACCGGCCAGCACCACGCAGAGGGCGGCGCAGCCGATGATGAGCATCACCTTCTGGAGGGAGTTGTTGTTCTTGATGACCAGATAGAGCAAGGCCGCATAGAGGGGTATCCATGTGGAGGCGGTGGTCAGTGTCTTGGCCATGCCGTCGAGAAACAGCGAGTCGCTGCCATTGAAGAACAGCAGCAACTGCTTGTCGAATCCAATGATTGTGGACCAGTCCATATCTTCTCTCCTTATTTTTTTCTTAGATGATTTCAATCTGGGATGTCTCTACCCAACCCTGCTTGCCGTCGGGCACAGAGACTTCGCACCAGTCGCCGATAGAGCTGTCGAGCACTTGCACCTTGGTGCCTTCGTGCAGGATGAACAGGTCGGTGCCGCTCTGCGAGGGGGTACTCTTCACGGGCACGGCGGCATCCATGATGATGGCGCCGTCGTGGCGCTCCAGGATCTGCTTCTGCTGCCAGGCAAAGATATTAGCCAGCACAAAGGCCACCATGAGCAGGGCGCTGCCGAAGAAGCCGACCTTGCGCAGCCACAGGGGCGAACAGAACAGATAGATGAGAAACAGCACCACGGCCAGGCCCAGGCTGACGATGGCCGTCTCGGTCCAGCCGTCGATGCCCAGCAGATTGACGACTGAGCGATACCAGGTGGTGACGAAGAGCTCGCTCTGGGGCACGATCTTGTCGACGGTCTTGCTGCGGGCCAACTGCAGATTGAAACGGATGTCGGCATCGCCGGGGGCCAGGAGCAGGGCGCGCTCGTAGTTCAGGATGGCATGGGTCATGTCGTCCATGCGGTAGTAGGCGTTGCCCAGGTTATAGTTCAGCACCACCTGCGGGCCTGTCTGCTTGATGAGGGCCTCGTACTGCTCGATGGCTTTCTGATAGTTCTCGTGCACATAACTGCTGTCGGCCTCGGCCTTGGTCAGGGCAAAGGCGGACGACGGCATCAGCAGCAGCAACAGCAGCACGGCTGTGGCAGCCACTTTCTTGGTCTTGCGGTTCATTCCTTCTTCTATTTTCTCGATGGCGGTGATGGCCGTCTCGTAAACCTTACTCATATTTCCCTTGGGGTCGCCGGGGGCGTAGCGCTCGAACTCGCACTCGTCGATGGCCTGGATGAACTGACTGATGACCTCGGCATCGACCTGGCGGGCACTGAAGCGGTCGCTGATGTTTTCGCGCGAGAGTTGCTCGACGGGGATGTTCAACTTGTCGCCCACATAGCCCCAGAGGGCGCGCAGGGTCTCGTCGTAGAACTCGCCCGGCTTGTTGTCCTTCATCAGTCGGGCGGCTTTCTTCAGGCGCTTGGTGGCTATCTTGTTGGCGCGCTTGCCACGGGCCTTCACCACATCGGCCATCTCGACGGCGCGCTTGCGGAAGATGATGACCAGCAGGATGAACACGAGGAGCTGCAGGCCGATGGTGACATAGTAGGCGGTGGTGCCAAAGCGCAGGAAGCCATCGCGGCGGGTGGTCACGTCGTCCATCTTGATGTAGCGGATGTCGTTGGCCAGCATCTGGATCTCTTCCTGATTACTGCCGAAGGTCTGCACCTGACTGTTGCCGCCCTCGCCCTTGCCGATGTTGAGCTCGTAGGCCTCGGAGGTGAGGGTCTTGTATTGCTTGGTGGCGGTGTCGAAATAGGTGAACTCGACGGCGGGCACCTCGTACTTGCCTTGGTGGCGGGGCACTGCCAGATACTCGTAGATGATGCTGCCCTCCAGACCATTGGTGGTGAGGCGGGTCTTGTCGGTGGTCTTCACGTCGTAGGTATCGAAGTCCTTGGGAAACTTCACCTCGGGGGCCTTGATGAGCTTCAGGTTGCCGGTGCCGCTCACGGTGACGCGGATGGTGAGGGGCTCGTTGGCCTTAAGGTCGGCCTTGTCGAGCTCGGCCTTCATCGTGAAATGACCCACGCCGCCCGAGAATCCTACGGGGCGCTTGGGCAGGGGCATCACCTCGATGTTCACACCGGGGGCCTTGATCTGTTTCTTCACCTCGACATAGCTCGAGCCGCCATTGAAGAAGGCCTCGAAGGGATCTACGTTGCGGTTCTGCTGAACGACGATGCCATTGAACGTGAGGGCGGGCACTTGCAACTGGCCCGACATCTGGGGGAACATCACGTACTGACTCCAGGTGACGGTCTTGTAGTTGCGGCCGTTGAACTGCTCAATCTTGAAACTCTTTT
>Ga0310690_10011156_pt1 | contig 11112 bp, 19 predicted proteins | sample AusTroGonzalo_MG_2_FD_207661 | JGI IMG/M metagenome (GOLD analysis project Ga0310690, IMG submission 207661) | Bovine rumen microbial communities from tropical cattle in Woodstock, Queensland, Australia - Gonzalo_04 (v2) (version 2) | ecosystem: Host-associated > Mammals > Digestive system >...
CTTCGCAGTTTTACCAGGGCATCGGGTCGGTCCCGCCGTCTCTTTCCGCCTCGGCCAGATATTCGTCCAGCCCCTCCAGAATGTCCTCAGGAGCGTTCTCGTTCATCTGGGACATCAGTCCGGCGATGAGTCTGGATGGAAAGGCGAGGTGGACCTCAAGGGTCTGGCTGGTCACGGTCTTCCCTTTGTTTTTTCCCTTGCTCGGTACGAAAGCCTTCTCCACCATCTTCCCGAATACCGCCACGGGGTCGCCGGGTCTGAGTTTGCGAACGACTTCATATGCGAAGGGATTACCGGGGTAGACCCGGCAGTTGACGAACCCGTGCCTCCTCCATCGGACTCCGAATTCAATGTGCAGGGAGTCGGCCTTTTCCCGGATCACCTCGGTAGGGGAGCGGGTGGTCACCACTCCCCATACGAGGCAGTCGTAGTATCTGTCTGTGTTCGGGTCGCGTGGGTCTCCCTTGGTCAGGATCGCGTCGATGACCTTGAATTGCCCTCCGAGCTTTGCCATCTCCCAACCTCCGGCTAATGTCTCAGGCGAAGAAGGTTCCGATCACGTCGTCTTCCTGCGCGGGCGTGGCGTCGGTCTCCTGATAGTCAACGTCCACGGCGGCTTCCGTGGGGTCGTCAGCGTCGGTCTTCTTCTTCCGCTTCATCCCTGCGGGCTTCTCGTCTCCCTTGGGGGCCGCTTCCTCCGGCGCGACCTGTACGCTCTGCGATTTGACTTCTCCCGTGGTCTGGTCAACTTCGATGGTGTCGAAGCTTCCGATGGCGTCCATGACCGCCTCGCTGGAGTCGTCCTCCTCCATCGCCTGATTGACGCGGGTGGAGGCGGCAAGGGTGACGTAGCCGGAGTTCAGGAGCTTCCGCAGGACCGTCTTCTTGAACATGGCGTCCGGGTTTTTGTAGTAAGCGCTGGATTCCCGGAGCCGATCGGCCTCTTCCTTGCTCATCTCACCGCTCATGAGCCGGTAGTATTTCTCCCGGCTGAAGTTCTTGGGAGCATAGGTCTCCGCATGGTCCATGACCGCGCCCACGCTCATGTACTCGCCACGGAAATAGCCGTCCTTCTTTTCGCAGTAGGCATAGTAGCCCACGATGGGGTGCTTCTCCGCTTCCTCGTCGGTCTCGTAGACGCTGAAGTCGAATTCCGGGCGCTTCGTGCGCTTGTTGCGCCCGATGTATTCGCCCTCGCGGACCTCAACGCAGTCCATGTCCGCCACGTCACCCCCGCTGAGGGCCAGTTGGATGAGACCCTTGTAGCTGCGGATGAAGACCGCCGTGGGCTTGTAGGGTACGATGTAGTAGCCGATGCCCAGGATCAGGCCCTCGCCCTCGCCCCGCAGACCGGCGGCAAGGATGGAGGCGCTGCTGCATTCCTGCAGCGCCGGGGTGCTGGCTACCGCCGCCACGATGCTCCCAACGAAGCGGGCCTTGCTGGCCGCATCGGGGATGGCTTGGTTCATAAGCTGCTGAGCAGCCTTGCTCGAAATGAAATCGCTGAACTTTTCGTTCTTCTGGATGCCACCGACGCCCTGCGCGACGATAGCGTTCTGCGCTCTTGCCATATCAATACTTCTCCTTTTTGAGTTTTTCCCTGATTCGTTTGATCCTGGTCTCTGCCCAGGGGCCGGAGTGCCCCATAAGGTTCCCGGTCCTCCATACGCCGACTCCGTTGAGCCGGTATCGGATGACGTCTTTCTCCTCGTCGGTGAAAAGCTTCTCGATCATGTCTCTTGTATCCGCGTCCTCGAACGGAAGCTCCGCTTTCTCATCGCGAAGGATGTCCATGAATGTTGCCTTCGTGTCCGCGTCGAGGCGTTCTTCGAGGGAGACGGCGTCCGGGATATTTCCTCGAAGCTTGCTTCTTTCACCCTGCCATATCTGGTTGCGGATGCATTGGACGGCGAAGGTCGCGAAGCGGTTGCCGGAGGCTGTGTCAAAGTGGATCGCCGCTTTCCACAGCCCCAGCAGTCCTTCCTGAAGGGCGTCTTCGTTCACGGTCAGCGCTGTGTATTTGCGTATGGTGTGCGGTACCAGCCTCATGTTCTCGTAGAATAGCTTTTCCGCTGTCTCCCGGTCGTTCAGGCGCTTGCTTCCTCCGAAATGATTGCTCTCGCCGCCGCTGCCCGGTACCGCTCCCGTTCCTGTGCCGCCATCTTCTCCCGGTTTCTCTTTTTGTATTTGCTGTTGTAATCTGGGTGCTGCTCCCGCCACTTTCGGTTGTATTCGCTTTTCGCGGCCCTCTGCTGATCCGTCGTCGTCTGGCTGCGTCCACGCTTCCACAGCTCCGGTATTTTCCCTGTGGCCAGCCTGTCCAACTCTTCGCTCAGCCGGAACTCCGAAGCCGTCAGCGGCTTCGCCATGCACTCTGCGTCCCATGCCGCCATGCTCTCCCTTTCTGCCGGGGAGTATCTCGTTGCGATTCCCCCTGCCATTTTTCAGTCCCCTTTCAGTCGAATTGGTTTACCGTTATGCGATCTTATGTCTACAGCTTTGCTTGCACATTTCCCGTTGCGGACCGCAACAGAAGGGAGGTCAGAATTTCCGCTTGGCGTAGGTGCTGAGCAAAAGGGCCTCCGCCATGTTGTCGTCTTCCTTCCGGCTCCGCTCCGTCCGAAGAAGGTTCACGCCGGGATACAGCCGCTTGCAGACCTCAATGGAGTTCGCTTTGTCGGAGTTCAGCCCGAATTCTTTCTTCCACTTCTGCGGCGTGATGGGCTGATAGGGAATACCGATGGCGTCAAGGATGCCATGAAGCCAACCTATGGACCGTCCGAAGTTGTGCGCTGCCACAACGCCCTCTCGCGGGAGGCTGTGAACGTCCTCGATACAGCAGACGCACTCGACGCCGGAGGTCTCCACCGCAAGCAGAGTGCCGATGTACCGGTCCCGGTCAAACGGGATGATCAGAGGCCCGTCTTCCAGCCTCGCCGTGGCGTCGTATTCCGCCAGGGCCGCGCCCCATCCGATGATCGCAAGCGCCCCCCTCTGTCCGGGGTCGATTCCTATCCAGATCATTTGTTCTTTTCCTCCCTGAATACCTTTCCACCCAGGTACAGCTTGTATCCGGCCTTCCGCAGTTCGTCCCGCCGTTCCCGATCCGGGTAGCAGGAGGGGTATTCCGTCTGAGCCAGAACCGCCCCATAGGCGTTCCTCACCTCGAAGAGCATCCCCTTCTCCGGCAGGGGAAGTTCTTCCTTCTTCCTTCGCCCCGCCAAGCTCAGACCCTCACGATCTTGACGCCGATGCGGTCACAGGCGGTCTTCAGTTCAACAAGCTGCTGTCTGGTGGCGATGGCCCGGAATGTGATATCGTAAACGGTTTCTTCCTTTGCGGGCGCGGCCTTGGGAGCGGGCATGTCCTGGCGCGGCGGCTCCGGTTCCTTCGGCTTCTGCGCTTCGGCAGCGGCTCGCGCTTCCATGCGCTTCTTCTCCGCTTCTTCTTCCTTCTTGCGCAGGGCTTCTTTCCGCTCGTCCTCCCGGCGCTTCATCTCCGTGAGTTCGCCGTTGAGCTTCATGGAGTCGCTGAGACTGTGGCTTTTGCGGAAGCAGTCCAGCATAGCGGCCTCAAACTCGCTGTGCATACTGCGGATGGCAGCTACCCCGTCGGAGCAAGCTTCGATGCCCTGCTTGATCTCCGCCACGGCGGTTTCCTCGGCGTAAGTGGCGTTTCCCCACTTGGGGTTCATCACTTGCTCGAAGCTCAGGAAGGGAGCCATCTCGCCCACGTTCTCGGTGAAAAAGGCTTCCAGCCTCGCCAGCTTCTCCGCCTTCTTTTGTTCCGTGTAGCGGTTGATCTGCTCGGAGAGGTTCGTTTCGCTTTCGTAGCAGACGGCGGTGAGCGCCTTGCACTTCTCCTCGAAGGCGGTCAGCGGCGCTGTGAAGTCCCGCTTGACGCTTCGGCGGTATTCGTCGATGCTGTTCTTCACCTTGCGGATGCGGGCCAGCAGGTTCTTCCCCCCGGCGATGTCGCTCTCGCTGATGACCAAGGTCTCGTAGGGCCGCATCATTTCCCGGAGCTGCGCCTCCACTTCCTCGAAGTTCGCGTTGAGGACGATGCTCCGTGCCGTCGCCAGGGCCTGGTCGTCAACCCTGAATTCCAGTTCAGCCATCGTCTTCCTCCGTCATGACCTCGACGATCTCCTTGCAGGGGAAGCTCGGCTTCGGGCAGTTCACCGCGAACACCCGCGCCTCCTGCCTGGGGTTCTTGACGGTCGGGGCGTAGACCTTCTGCCCCAGCCGCAGGTCCAAGTCGGAGCGGTAGGTGTAGGGTCTGGTTCCCCATTCGTTTTCGCCCTGCTTGTAAACTACCTCGTAAAAATTGGTACCCATTTTTGTGTCTCCTTTCAAATCCATTGATGATTATTGAAGTCCTCCAAGGCTTCATCCGCCTCTCGCTGCAAGAACGTGAGGTCGTAATACTTTTTGTGAAGTTCTTGTGCCAACCCTTTCGAGCCAGGGGTCTTGTCACTTGTGAGAGAGTCAAGCTGTTCCTCTGTCTCTTTGATTCGCCTGACGTAATAGGCACATTGGTCAGAGAGCAAATCGTTGATGAACTTGATTGTCGTGTACTTCATGCGACCCCCTCAAAACCGGATCGTCAGCCCAGGACGCTTGCCGGTCAGGACGCAAGTCCAGAATTCGGTAACCTGCTGAAGCACCCAAGCCAAATCCTCACGGTGTTCATCCCGTTCAATCAGAAGCGGGTCCTTTAGGGTAATGTCGCCGTTCCGGCTCCATAGCGCGGCTTGGAGAACCACGAAGCTGTATCCCGTCGCCATCAATTGTCCGAGTGTCTGAAGGTAATAGTGGTCTGGCGCTCGACCGTCCCATTTGGCCCATTCTGATTTGCCGTTCGGCGCGGCAGTCTTGATCTCCAAGATCCCCTTGCGCCCGTCACCGTCCAGAAGTTCACCGTCCAAGGTCGCAAATAAGAAAGGTCTTTCGGATTGGTACAGAATGTCGAATGGATGGTGCTCCACGGAGTATTCCGGGTGGAGGGCGATGAAGAAGTCCCTCACCGCGCCCTCCATGTTGGTTCCCCTGCGTACTTCCGCGTTTCCGGCTATGTCCTTCGGCTTGCGAACGCCGACTTTGACTTCCCACAATTCGTTCCGCGTCGTCCAAGGAGACATCCCACAGGCAGCGGCAACCTCAGATGCGCCCAACCCCTGCCTGGATCGTCCTTCCAGCCAGCTCTCCCGATCTGGGAAACTGATGCGCTGTAAGCTCATAGCTTCGTCTCGTCCAAGCGACGAGAGGATCGGTTGTTGTTGTAGATTCGGAGGATAGACTTCGCATACATGACCTGAGCAGAGTCGCTGCCAAAGCCTTTCCCTTCTCGGATGATCTGCGCGGGTGCCACCTTAGAGAGCCGCTTCGCCAAGTCTTTTGCCTTGAATTCCCCATCATAGGTCTGGAAGAATTTCGCCATTCCTTGAAGGATTTCACGCTGAAAAGAATCAGGTTCTCCGTCCCATGCGTCCCGAACAGTTGAGAGAAGTTCGACGTACATAATACGCGGGAGCTTTTTATAGATCCCGAACGCCGCAGACACCGCGATGATTTTGTTTCTGGCCTGTCCACGGGAAAAGTCGATTCGGACTCCGGCAAGCTCTGTGGCTTTAACAAAGTCCATGACTTCTGGGTCTCCTTGGAAGTAGAGTACGCGAAATTTGTCGTTGGCTCCGACCGGGGCGCTGTGCCCGTTTTGCTGAATGAAGAGCTCCGCTTCGTCTGTTTCGGTCAGACCATAGTAAACCTTGCACCGTACCAAGCAGTCTCCGCCTCTGATCGTTTTTTGTGCGATCATGGTGTGCTGACCGTCAATAACGTAGTATCTCCCGTTCCGATAAGATACCTTGATGGGATTTACCAAAAGGGGGTTGAAGTCCTTCACGATCTGGCGGACTCTTGACATGCGGAGTTCTCTCTGAGCGTGGGGGTTGATGGTCAAGTCCCTGGTGTTCAGGGTCTTTTCTTCAAAATAGACGCCGCTAGGCAGCTTCATATAAGGTTCCTCACTTTCACTATCGCGTCGATGATATCCTGTACGCCCTTCCTGATTCGGTCTCTGTCCTTGTCTAGAACCGAGTGCCGGATTACCAGCGTGTTCCTGAGCATATCGACATAAGCTTTGGCGTTTACTACGATTTCTTCGTATAGATCATCGACGGAGTATTCCGCTACGGGCTCAGTTTCGCGGGACGCAGAACTGTATTTCGACATTGCGTCGTTGATCGCCCTGGTTTCCTTGCCATAACCCTGCTTCTTTTGTCGGGGTTCCTTGGATTTCATAGCCTCCGGCTTTTGGCCTGATAGGATCGCGGCCACAACTTCTCGGCGCTTCTCTGGCTCCATCTTCGGGACCTCCGATACCTGGGTCTTCGTGAGGCCGCTCTTTCCTTGAAGCACCTTGTCAGCAGCCTCCGGGGATACTTCCTTGATGGCGTCAACGCCGTCGTGGAACTTCTCGGCGCGTTCAATTGTGGACTGCCCAACCCCAAGTTCCTTTGCGATAATCTTTGCGGTTCTTGCTGGGCCTTTTACCGCGTCTTCATTTAGATGACTCGGAGAAAACCGACCGCGTTCGTCCCTTGTGGATTCGCTCTTCTTCCTCGCCTTATACATTTCCCCGCGAATGTAGGTGATCTGCTCGTCGTTGAGGTTGTGCTTGTTGAGTTGGTTCCGGCAGATCCACTCCAGCGCCGCCCAGCGGTTGGGGAAGCTCTTGCGATCAACGGTGTATTTGTCGCTCAGAGTCTCCCAGTTCTCGCAGATGATGCGCCACCGGTGATGCCCGTCCAGCAGGATGTTTTCTTCCTTCCAGACCACCAGAGGGTCTCGGACGTATCCGTCTCTCAGAATGTCCTCTCTCAGACCTTTGAACTGCTCCTCCGTCATCGGGGGGATCTTGTCCCGGAATTCAGGGTCGATTTTTAGGTTTCCGTTGAATTTCGTGGAGCGTTGTGCTACAATGTCCATGAGTTAGGGATTTCACCATCCTTTCTTCCAGCCGCTTCGGATGCGCCAACATCCGGGGCGGCATTCTTATTTGAAGCCTCCGATCCGCTCAATGAAGCGTTCAAACTCCCAGATCAAATCCGTCGCCCGTGTGAGCATCCTGATATCCGTTTCCACGGTCTCTTCGCGCTCTCCGTCGTCGGTGAACGGGATGTCCTCCAGCCGGATAAGCTCCTTCCGAAGTGCTGAGAGGAAGCTCTGTTCCTTGTCGCCGTTGAAGTAATCGTTCTCGGCGAGGGTCATCAGCCTGACCAATTGCTCATAACCATACAACAGGAATCTTCTGTCAAAAGGGAATTCAGGTTTCTCAAGCGACAGCTCTGCGATTTTGTTGAGCAGCCACTCGTACAGTTCCTCGTTGCTCGGCTTGGTCATCCCTGCGCCACCGCCTTTGCTATCTGTCGCTTGGTGTTGTTACCGGGCGGCAGGTCGTATTTCTTCCTCAGCGTCTTTGGGCTGATTCCAAGCCAAGCCGCCGTCTCCGCCTTGGTGATGGTGTCCCGACCGGGGAAGGCTTCATCAAGCCGTTGTAGGGCCTGCTGCTGTGTCAACCGTCGATTCCTCCTTCAGTTTTCGCTCCTTGAGTTCCTGCTGATGCTTCCGCCTCTGCTCGGCGATGCGCTCCCGGTTTTTCTCCCGGTATCTCCGCCCGTATTCCCGAAGTTCTTCCCTGTGTTCTTCCCGGTATCTGGCGTTCTTCTCGTCGAGCCTTTCCTTGTTCTTACGGTAGTAGTCCTTGTTGTATTCGGTCTGCTGTTCCTTGTGGGAGTCCCGGTAGATTTTGTGATACATGTCTAGCTCCGGCTTGTGCGCCGCTCCATACTCCCGCATATAGGCAAGGCGCTTCTCCCGGTTTTCCACATAACGCCGCCGGTTCCGTTCAAGGACCTTCTCGCGGTTCCTGGCGTAATACTCCCGGTCCCGCTTCCGCTTCTTGGTGTCCCGCATTTCCCGGTCGCGGGCGGTGCATTCCATCCATTCCCCAAGGGTGATCTGGTCGTCGTCAACCCAGGCGTCGTAGTCCGCGAGTTCTTCCAGTTCCTCCTGGGTGAATCCCGTTGGCCACGCCCCGCTCATCCGCTGGTGCTGATTGCCCGTGCCGCCTGAGTCTTGCTGATCTTCGTCCTGGGGGGGAAGCTGTAGCGGTTCCAGACCGTTTGCCTCGTCACTCCCAGGAAGGACGCCAGCTCGTCCCGCGTCAGCAGTTCCTTCCCCGGATACGCCGCGTCCAGCCGTTCCAGCAGATCGCGGTAGTCAGGTCGCTCCCTAGCCATTGGTCTCCTCCTTCTGCTGCTTTTGCGGAGGAACAGCTACAATGTCCAGCTTTGCGACAGTCACGCCATAGACCTCCGCCATCTTCGTAAGGTTGGAAACAAGGGGGTTCCCCCTTCCGCTTTCCCACAGCCACAAGGCGACTCTGGTAACTCCAATCTTTTCTGCTGCTTCATTCAGAGACAGACCCGCCTTTTCCCTGGCTTCCCTATAAGTCAAGCTCTCACCTCCCATGTAGTTAAGACTGCCTTGACACGCCTGCGGAATTCTGCTATCATACCAAGTGCCACCTTAATATCGCATAGTAGAAGCCCGCAGACGTGGGGGCTGGTTTTTTGCGCCCTTTATCAAGGTCAACGCCATCTTAACACAGCCTCCCCCGATTGTCAAGACTAAATTGACAATCTTTTTTTGAGGAGTGTGATTTCGTTGACTTCCAAGGAAATTGTAGAATTGATTGAAGCTGAGCTGGAGAAGCAGCACAAAACCAAAGGGGAGTTTTTTGAAACTTGCGGAGTTACACGAGCGCAAATGTCGAACTGGAGGCGGGAAAAGAACTACCCCCAAACGCCGGTCCTCATTACCATAAGCGACTACTTGGGAATTGACCTTTTGGGAAAAAAGGAAGCGCCCCACGCCGATGATGGCGAAGGGCGCTATGAGTCGATGACCGTCGGTAATGACGAAGATGATTCGGAACTTGAAGAATTATTGCAGATTATTCGCTCGATTTCTCCTGATGATCGTCCTCGTGCAAAAGCAATCTTAACTGCTCTAGCGCAGACTTCCGCAGTTCCTTCGGGACCTTCTTCCAAAGCTCAAGAATCTCCTTGATTTCGTTATCATTATCCATATGTATCCCTCCTTCGGGCCAATCATACCATCCGGTTTTGTCGATATAGCTCATAATTTGTCTATACTGTACATTCTTTTCTCTGAAACTGAGTATAGCATATGCCGCTGTCCAATACAATGGACAGCGGGGGACGCATTTGCGACAGGGAGGACACGTTGAACTACGCCAAGCTCTACACCAAACGCGCTGACGGAAGATATCAGGGATACTGGAAGGACGCGGAAGGGAAGCGCCACGCCATCTGCGACCGCGACCCGGAGCGGCTGTATCACCGGCTTGAGGAGAAGACGCTGCCGGAGACCGTCACCTTCGGCGTCATCGCCCGCAGGTGGTATAACGATTCACAGGAGCTGTTGAAGCCTGGAACCTGGGCCATGTACGACGCCCCGTATAACCGGGCGCTGGAGCGCATGGAGGACCGTCCGGCGGCGGAGATCAACTCAGCCGATATCGCATCCCATCTGTCCGACCTCGCGTCAAAGGGCTACGGCGAGCGTTCCCTGAAAGCACAGCGCACCGTCTACAGCCTGATCTACAAATACGCCGCACAGCAGAAGGAATACGCCGACGAGATACGCTACAATCCGGCGGAGATGGCGCAGCTTCCCCGCAAGCGGAAGCGTCCGTCGAAGCGTCAGGCCCCGGCGGAGGACGCCATCGTCCGAATCATTTTGGGCGTCGGCTCTTCCTTCGGCGTCTTCCCGTACCTGCTCCTCTGTACCGGACTACGGCGTGGGGAAGCCCTTGGTCTCCAATGGCAGGATATCGACTTCAAGCGGAACGTCATTACCGTGGATCGAGGCGTCACTTACCGGAAGGGGCTGGTAGAGGTCGGCGATCTCAAGACCGAAGGGTCTCAGCGCCAAGTGCCAATGATGCCCATGCTCCGCGTCGTCCTGGAGCAGCTTCACGCGGCAGAAAAGCCTGGGAAGGAAGATTACCTCTTCCACGGTGAATGCGCGGATAAGCCCTTGTGCGAGGCGACATACCGCCGCCGATGGCATAACTGGTGCAGAGCCAACGGGTTCGCCGCCCAAATCGAAGATGGGAAGACCGTGAAGCGTGGTCTGAAGCATTACAAGTGGGAATATTCCCTGACCGCCCACGTCCTCCGCCACGGTTACGCCTCCCTCTCAAAGTGGGGCGGTCTGGATACCACGGTCATCAAAGACCTCCTCGGTCATGAGAATCTGCGTACAACAGAGCGTTATATCCACAGTCTCCCAGACGCTGAAGACAAGGTATTTTCGGAAGCGTCAGCGAAGATAGAGTCAGAAATCAAAGCAATTATTTCTAGAGCTTCTGCATAAGAACCGCCTTTACTTGATGGCAATCCTGATGGCAAAATCACGCCAAGCCTTGAAATACAAGGGTTTTTATCTGCCTCCGGAGCAGAAGGTCGTGCGTTCGAGTCGCGTCAGGCGTGCCAAGTGAGAAAGCCCCGTAGAGCCTTACAGTACAAGGGTCTACGGGGTTTTTCGTATCCTCGACCTCCAGAATTAATTGATCGTGTACATACAATAATGTCAAACTCAGTCAAAGCATATCAAGCTAATTGATGGCAATTTTGATGGCAATTTTCAGATGATGGCAGACTGATGGCAATGAGAAGCCCCGTCCCACGATTTGCGTGAGGCGGGGCTTTTTTTATTGCTTTCTGTGAATGACGTAGCCACGGCATCCGTACCATCGTTCCTCCAGTCCGTTGGCTCTGATGTCTGCGACCCGCTGGGCGTAAACGTGCTCGTCGAATCCGCACATTACGCAGGCCCTTCCGTTTTTGCATCCGCGCTGTTCGTCCCGGACGCTCCCCGCCCAGTTCCCGTTGATACCGGGAAGGCCCATCATGCAGTTGGTTTCGATGATTTCTCCTGAAGCTTTTTCATAAAGCATTTTTTATTAACCTTTCTTTTTGTTTAATTAAAAATGCTTTATGAAAAAGCTTCAGGAGAAATC
>Ga0310690_10011157_pt1 | contig 11112 bp, 10 predicted proteins | sample AusTroGonzalo_MG_2_FD_207661 | JGI IMG/M metagenome (GOLD analysis project Ga0310690, IMG submission 207661) | Bovine rumen microbial communities from tropical cattle in Woodstock, Queensland, Australia - Gonzalo_04 (v2) (version 2) | ecosystem: Host-associated > Mammals > Digestive system >...
GGTGTCATGGAATAAATGATCGCTTCATTCCTGGCCATGGCCTTCTCGTCGATCATATCGGCGTCGATCTGTTTGCCCTTGATGCCGGGCAGCATGGAAAGCACGGACGAAATGCCGCCCATATTCTTCATCTGCTGCATACTCTCTATATAATCGTTGAAATCGAACTTGGCCTTCCTGAGCTTCTGCGTGAGCTCGGCCGCCTTTTCCTGGTCGATCGCATTCTCCGCTTTCTCGATCAGGGAAAGCACGTCTCCCATACCTAAGATACGCGAAGCCATCCGGTCGGGATAGAATTGTTCGAGATCGTCGAGTTTCTCTCCCATTCCCGCGTACAGGATCGGTACTCCGCTGATGGCCTTGATGGAAAGCGCCGCGCCGCCTCTGGTATCACCGTCGAGCTTCGTAATGATAACGCCGTCAATGCCGACCTTTTCCTGAAAGGCTGCCGCCACGTTCACCGCATCCTGACCGGTCATGGCATCCACGACAAGCAGAGCGATATCCACGGTGATCGCTTCGCGGATATCTGCGAGCTCCTGCATCATATCCTCATCGATATGGAGCCTGCCGGCGGTATCGAGGATAACGGTATCCTTACCGGTATTCTCAGCATGCCTGACAGCCGCTTTCGCGATGTCCACGGGACTGCCCTTATCACCCATTGAAAATACTTCCACACCGACTTTCTCACCGTTCACCTGCAGCTGCGTAATGGCAGCGGGCCTGTATACGTCGCCGGCCACGAGCAGCGGCTTCCTGCCCTTGCCTTTCAGCTTTCCGGCCAGTTTTGCGGCCGTGGTGGTCTTGCCGGCGCCCTGAAGTCCCAGCATCATGATGACCGTGATCTCGTTCGAGGGCTTGAGCGCGAGTTCCGTCGTCTCCGAACCCATCAGTTCCACCAGTTCGTCATTGACGAGCTTGATGACCATCTGGCCCGGATTCAGCCCGTTCATGACGTCGACGCCGATGGCTTTCTCCTGAACGGTCTTCGTGAACTGCTTTACGACCTTGAAGTTGACATCGGCCTCCAAAAGGGCCATCTTGACTTCCTTGAGAGCGGTCTTAACGTCTTCTTCGGTAAGTTTTCCCTTCCCGCGGAGACGTTTGAATACATTCTGAAGTTTTTGGCTTAAGGATTCAAATGCCATATTATAATTCCTCTAATATTTCCGAGGCGATCCTGTCTATTTCCATCATGGAGGCTTTCAGATCCGCTTCCGAAGCGTCATCCTTTCGTGCCGTCTGCCGGATTTCCCCGATTTTCGCCCTGACCGCCATGAACCGTTCCACCAGATGCAGCGTATTCTCATAATTCTCGAGCTGTGCATTGACACGGCGGATCATATCATGTACGCTCTGGCGGCTGATTCCCTCGTCCTGTGCGACTTCACTCTGCGAATAGTCATTCAGAAAAACTTCTTCGTATATACGTTTCTGACGGTCCGTCAGAAGATCCCCGTAAAAATCATACAAAAGAGCTTTTTTCAAGACTATCTCCATAAAAACCTCCGCAGGCTGTCATAAGCCTGCGGATAGTATAATAATACGCGGTATGATCATTGTCAAGTATTTTTATCTGACACCGTTATAACATGGATTTTTCCACGCATTCCCTGTACGGTTCACAGGATCGTCAGTTCTTTCGGCAGGTAAACGAGGTCCTCGCATCCGTCTTTTGCGATAATGACGGTATCTTCGATCCTTACGCCGAATTTGCCGGGCAGATAGATGCCGGGCTCGACGGTCACAAGGATGTTCTCCTGCAGGATGCTGTCGTCGGAAGGAGAAAGAGCCGGCTTCTCATGGATAAAGAGACCGAGACTGTGTCCCAGGCCGTGTCCGAAATACTGTCCGTATCCGGCATCGGAAATGATCTTCCTGGCCGTCCGGTCGGCGTCGGAGCATTTTACCCCTGCCTTCAGCATCAAAATGGCTTCCTTCTGCGCCTTCAGAACGGTCTCATAGACCTCTTTCTGCTCTTCCGACACTTCACCGAGCGCGATGGTCCGGGTCATGTCGGAGCAGTAGCCTTCGTAGTGGCAGCCGAAATCAAAGGTAACGAAATCCCCGTTCTCAAATGCCCGGTCCGACGGAATCGCGTGAGGCATGGAAGAATTGGTACCGGAAGCGATGATCGTAGCGAACGCAAGGCCGGAGGCGCCTTTTTTCATCATCCGGTATTCCAGCTCGGCGCGGGCCTCCTTCTCGGTCATTCCCGGACGGATGATCCCCAGCAGATCCGAAAAAGCTTCCTGGGAGATCCGGAACGCCTTTCTTAAAAGCTCCAGCTCTTCCGGTGTCTTGATCCGGCGGAGGTCGTTTGCCGCGGATTTCAGCGGCACCCAGGAAGTGATCCCGGTCAGTGCTTCTTTAAATCCTTCCAGTTCGCTGCAGCGCATCGAAAGATCTTCGTAGGCAAGGGAACTGATGTTCTCTTCCCTGACCAGCTCTTTCAGGATATCGCTGCGGGTATGTTCTCTTTTTTCCTCGATGATCTCAAATTCGCTCTCGTTTGCAGCCTGCTCTGTATAACGTGAATCCGTGATCAGGATCTGCCGTTTCGGACTTACAAAAACAAGGCCTTCACCTCCGCGAAAGCCTGAGAGATAACGCATATTCAGTTCGTCACTGATCAGAACGGCTTCTGCTGCGCCGCCGGGCAGCAGTAAGCCATAGATGTCTTTTTTATTCATATTCAAACCTTTTCAAGAGCCTGTTCGATATCTTCCAGAAGATCGTCCGGATCCTCGATCCCGACCGAAAGCCTGATGAGTTCCGGAAGGACTCCGGCTGCTATGAGCTGTTCGTCGTTCAGCTGTCTGTGCGTATGGCTTGCGGGATGGAGGACGCAGGATCTGGCGTCGGCCACGTGCGTCTCGATGGCAATGAGCTTCAGTGCATTGGTAAATCTCATAGCCCCGTCTCTTCCGCCTTTCGGGCCGAAGCAGAGCACACCGCAGGTCCCTTTCGGCATATACCTGCAGGCGAGATCATAATACTTGTCACCGGGCAGGCCTGCGTAGTTCACCCATTCGACTTTGGGATGATCCTTCAGCAGGGTTGCGACTTTCAGCGCGTTGGAGCAATGGCGCTCCATGCGCAGATGCAGGGTCTCCAGTCCCGCGTTGATCAGGAAAGCGTTCTGCGGGGACTGGCAGCTCCCGAGGTCACGCATCATCTGGGCAACGCCCTTTGTGATATAGGCGGCCTTTCCGAATTTCTGTGTATAGATAATACCGTGATAAGACTCGTCCGGCGTCGTAAGCCCCGGGAATTTGTCCGCGTGGGCGTCCCAGTCGAAATTTCCGGAATCCACGATCGCTCCGCCGACGGTCATGCCGTGTCCGTCCATATATTTCGTAGTGGAGTGCGTCACGATATCGGCACCCCATTCGAACGGACGGCAGTTCACCGGCGTCGCGAAGGTATTGTCAACGATCAGCGGCACGCCGTGAGAATGAGCCAGACGTACGAACTTATCAAAATCCAGCACCACGCCTGCCGGATTGGAAATGGTCTCGGCGACCACTGCCTTCGTATTTTCTTTAAAATAACCTGCAAGTTCCTCTTCCGGTGCGTCGGGATCCACAAGGCTTACTTCGTAGCCCATTTTTGCCATGGTCACAGTAAAGAGATTGGAAGTCCCGCCGTAGCATTTGGCGCTGCAGATAAAATGATCTCCCGCAGATGCAATGTTCGCGACGGCAAAGAAATTGGCTGCCTGGCCGGAGCCGGTGAGCATCGCTGCGGCGCCGCCCTCCAGTTCACAGATCTTCTTCGCGACCAGGTCGCAGGTCGGATTCGCAAGGCGCGAATAGAAATATCCGTCCTTTTCGAGATCGAAAAGCGCGCCCATTTCTTCGCTGGTAGCATATTTGAAAGTAGTGCTTTGAATAATAGGCATCATCCTGGGATCGCCGTTTCCGGGCTGCCAGCCGCCGTACAGGCAAATGGTATCTGTTCTCATTTTTCTCTCCTTGTGTCTTATGAAGCTGTTTCTTCGGTTATTTTCGCATTGTCAATGACGAAATTAAGGATCTTCTGGGTCTTTGCATACTGTTCCACGGCCGTTTTGTCCTGCTGCGCGAGGAAATCCTCTGCGGACAGGCCGTAACCGGAGGCCAGATCCGAAATGATCTGATCGTATTCTTCGTCCTCCTGCATATTTTCCGCGTCCCAGATGGCATTCATGATCAGAACGCTCTTCGCAATGCTCTGCGCATACTGTTCCTGTTCCTTTTCGAGGTCTTCCTGGGTCAGACCGACGGCTTCCAGATATTCGTCAATCGTCATACCGTACTGTTCAGCCGCTGCTTTATACTGCTTTTCATAATCGGCGGCGCCCTCTTCGACCAGCTCTTCCGGAAGCTTATAGAATTCGGTATTGTCGAAGATCTCATACCAGGCGTTCTGTCTCAGGCTCGAATGCGCGGAGGTATGCGCGTTGTCTTCAAGCGTCTGTCTGGTGTAGTCCTTAAGTTCTTCCACGTTCTCGAATTCGCCTTCGTAATAATCCTTTACCCATTCGTCGGTAATCTCCGGGGCCCTCTTGATGGAGTTCAGGGTCACATGGAATACCACGTCCTGCCCTGCCAGATCTTCCGCATGGTACTCTTCCGGGAAGGTAAGTTCCAGATCCTTCTCCTCGCCCACCTTCATTCCGACGACTCCGTCTTCAAAGCCCGGAATGAACGATCCGGATCCCAGGACCAGATCATATCCGTCGCTGGTGCCGCCTTCGAACGCAACGCCGTCCTTCGTGCCCACATACGCGATGTTGACTGTATCCCCTTCTTCGGCCACAGCGTCCTTGTCGGTGATTTCTTCCATTTCGACCATGCTCTTAATATAGGATTCCACATCCTCGTCGGTGACCGCTTCAATGGTTTCAACGAGCTCGATGCCTTTGTATTCGGCAAGCTTCATGCAGTCTTCATAGGTATAATCACCTGAGAATACCGGGAGCAGTTCCGCCGAATAGTCTTCTCCGGCAACCGTCTCTTCCGAAGATGATTCAGAGGTCCCTTCCTTTGTTTCTTCCTTTGCTTCTGTTCCTGATGAAGATGAGGTGCTTTCGGTCACGGTCTCTTCCCCGGATGAAGATGCTGATGAAGAAGACTTTGATGCGTCATTGCCGCATCCCGCAAGGATAAGCGTGCCGGCCAGGGCCGCTGCCATTGCTGCTTTAAATAATTTCATATTCCCTTATTCCCTTTCTGTGTATGCCTGATAATCATCGGCATTGTTTATTTCAAAAATTCCTTCACGCACATAATCGTCCATGATCTGCAGAAGACTGTCGTTTCCGGTCTTCGTGAAGAAATACCTGAATCCTTTATCCTTCAGATGAGTATACTTTGCATTGTCCGTGCTGTAAGGCTCCCAGCTTCCGATATCGGTACTCTGCGGGAAAATGCAGAGATCGGTGCCTCCGATGAGCGGCGCAACCTCGCTCATCCATTGATCAATATCCGGGTTCACGATCGTGGAATCTCCGGCATAGCTGATATCCCCGTATCCGTACATTGCGAAATGCCATCCCTTTTCCTTCAGGGCTTCGGCAACGGAAACCGCTCCTTCTTTTTCAATATCGGTATCGAACAGTCCGTAAGTCTCCGCGTAAGGATTATTGTCAAATTCGGCCAGGTACGGCGCGGTACGATAGCCGAGAATTCCGTTATAACCGGACAGCGCGAGCACGCCTCTCGCTCCGTTGTACGAAAAATCGGGGTGCTCCGCGATAAAACTTTCCACGACGGGCACCAGATCATAGTCGCCTGTGATGCTGCCCTCTCCGAAAAGCTGGTCGTATTCGCATTTGACGGCGACATTCTCATCGTCCCCTTCAAGAACGAGTTTCCTGCCGTACCCGGCCCCGCTCCGGGAAAAGATATAGCTCGCGTCCCTCTCGGAAATGATCAGCGGAGTCTTTCCCTCCGGAAACCCCGAAAGATCCGAAAGCGAAAAGGTGCCGTCCTCCTCCCTGACAGAGGCCAGATCGTAAACGTCTGTCAGCACGTATCCCCTGTAATATAGATCTTCGAGGATATCCCTGAACTGATCCACGGACAGCCGCCCCTCTCCCTCTGTAACGGAAAGCTGCGGGAAGGACAGGTGAACGATATCAGAGATCATGATCGTGACCGCTCCCTCTGTCTTATTCTGCCTGGCGGCATTCTCCTGCTCCATGACCCTCGCGGCGTTCATGATGGCGCGTACGATAAATACGGCAGCAACGGCGATGGCCGCAATAATCACCAGGATCAGGATCCGGCGGCGGATCATCATCTTCCTCCTTCGGGCGTTCATGCGCTGACGCTGGGCGGAGGAAGGAGTCGTTCTCCCCGGCCTGGCCGCAGTCTTTTTCTGCGCACGGGCACCGGCCGTCGTTCTGCCGGCAGTCCTGCCTGCAGGTTTCTGCGGAGTCCTGCTTTTCGGGGCTGTCTTATTCTTTTTTTCAGAATTTCCGTTCTGCATCATTAATCCTCAATCATTTAAATTTAACCAAACCTTAATATTTTGTCAATTGCCTTTTCGCAGAAGTAATGATAGAATGAACACTAATTAAAGCCTGGAGGAAGTTTCTGATGGAATGGTGGCAGATACTGATAATCGTGGGAGCGGCAGCAGCCGCTGTTATTCTGTTTCTGTATTTTCGCGGCAAGAAAGCCATGAAACAGCAGGAAGAGACCTATGCGAAGATGGACGAAACCAAACAGATGGTCTCGATGCTGATTATAGATAAGAAGAAGATGAAGATCAAGGACTCGGGATTGCCGGATATAGTTTATCAACAGATGCCGAAGACGGCGCGGCTCCGTAATTTCCCGATCGTCAAAGCAAAAGTCGGCCCCAGGATCATGACATTTATCGCAGAACCCGAAGTATTCGAGAGCCTTCCCGTTAAGAAAGAGGTCAAGGCCTATGTCAGCGGTCTGTATATCATTTCCGTCAAGGGAATCAGGGGCAATCTTGAAGAAACAAAGAAGCAGAAGAAAGCCAGGATGAAGAAGGAAAAGAACGAGAAGTCCGGATTCTTCAATGATCTTCTTAAAAAAGGCCGGGGTGAGATGTAATATGACCGCACCCTCTCCCGAAATCCAAATATTTCCCGGTTTTTGCGATGTGCACGTTCACTTTCGCGAACCGGGTTTTTCTTATAAAGAAACCATCCGAACCGGGTCATATGCAGCAGCGCGCGGCGGATATACGGCCGTCTGCACCATGCCGAACCTGAAACCCGTTCCGGATTCCCTTCCGCATCTGCAGGAGGAGCTCTCCATTATTGAAAAAGACGCCTGCATCCGCATCTTTCCCTACGGGGCAGTCACGGTGGACGAAGCCGGCGAAAAGCTCTCCGACATGGAGAATATGGCACCTGATGTCGTCGCTTTTTCCGATGACGGACGCGGCGTGCAGTCCGAATCCATGATGAGAAATGCAATGGAAAAGGCAAAAAGTCTCGGAAAGATCATTGCGGCACACTGCGAGGTGAATGAACTCCTGCACGGCGGTTATATCCATGACGGCGAATACGCGCGCGCGCACGGTCATTCCGGAATATGCTCCGAAAGCGAATGGCGTCAGATCGAACGGGATATCAGACTTTCGAAAGAGACCGGCTGCGCCTATCATGTATGCCATATCTCCTGCCGTGAAAGCGTCGAACTGATCCGGAAAGCAAAGAAGGAAGGCGCTGACATTACCTGCGAGACCGCCCCGCACTATCTGATCCTGGATGAAAACGATCTGCAGGAGGACGGACGCTTCAAGATGAATCCGCCTCTGCGCGGTCCCGCGGACCGCGACGCCCTTCTTGAGGCTGTCTGCGACGGGACAATCGACATGATCGCGACCGACCACGCGCCCCATTCCGCAGAAGAAAAGGCAAAAGGCCTCTCCGGCAGCGCTTTCGGCATCACAGGGATCGAAACGGCATTTCCGCTCCTTTACACATACCTGGTCCGGAAAAGGATCCTGAGCCTTGAGCGGCTCATTTCACTTCTCTCGGGCAATCCCCGCCGGCGTTTCGGCATCCCGCTCGAAGAGGAAGATCTTACCGCCTGGGATTTAAGTGCCGAATATACAATTGACCCGAAAGATTTCGTATCCATGGGAAAAGCCACGCCTTTCGCCGGAATGAGCGTATTCGGAAAATGCATGTATACAAAAGTGTCCGGCAAAACGGTCTGGAACGGAGAAACCGCATGAAAGAAAGCCTTTTTGAAATACTGGAAAACAAAGAGATCGCCAAACATATCTTCCGCTGTATCCTGCGGGGCGATACGTCATCCATCAGCCGCCCCGGCCAGTTCGTGAACATCCGGCTCTCCGGTTTTTATCTGCGCAGGCCGATCTCGGTCTGCGATCTGAACGACGGCAAATTTACGATCATTTACCGCACGGTCGGACACGGAACGGAAGCTTTAAGCACTCTTGTTCCCGGGACCGGACTGAATATCCTTACCGGCCTCGGCAACGGATATGACACTTCGCTCTCCGGAGACCGTCCTCTTCTGATCGGCGGCGGAATCGGTGTTCCGCCTCTTTATCTTCTGGCCAGAGAGCTTCTGAAAGAAGGAAAACAGGTAAATGTGATCCTTGGCTTCAACAACGCTGACGAGATCTTTTACGAAGAGGAGTTCAGGTCTCTCGGGTGCAGCGTGTATGTGACGACCGCTGACGGTTCCTGCGGTATAAAAGGATTTGTAACGGATGCAATAAAGGACATTCCGCATACGCATTTTTACGCCTGCGGTCCGGAACCCATGCTGAAAGCTGTCTGCCGCTCATCCTCATCCGGCGGCTCTTTAAGCTTCGAAGCCCGCATGGGCTGCGGTTTCGGTGCATGTATGGGCTGTTCCTGCAGGACGATCGCAGGAAACAAACGCATCTGCCGGGAAGGCCCGGTCATGCAGAAGGAGGAGATCATATGGGAAGACTGAGCGTGGATCTGTGCGGCATCGAACTTGACAATCCTGTCATCCCGGCGTCCGGCACCTTCGGTTTCGGATATGAATTTGCGGAGTATTACGATATCAACTGTCTCGGCACATTTTCCTTCAAAGGCACGACGAGGGATCCCCGCTACGGCAATCCCCTGCCCCGGATCGCCGAATGCCCTTCCGGAGTCATCAACGCGGTGGGCCTCCAGAATCCGGGCGTGGACGAGGTCATAAAGACCGAGCTTCCGAAGCTTTTCAGGGTATTTCGTAAGCCCGTCATGGCAAATGTCAGCGGATTCTCCGTAGAAGATTACGTTCATACCTGCAGGAAGCTCGACCGGATCGAACAGATCGGCTGGCTTGAAGTCAATATCAGCTGCCCGAACGTCCACGGAGGCGGAATGGCCTTCGGAACGGATGCGGAAGCGGCGGCCGGCGTTGTCAGGGCCGTAAAGGCAGCGGTCACGAAACCGGTCATCATCAAGCTTTCTCCCAACGTGACTGACATCGCGCAGATCGCCCTCGCCTGTGAAGAAGCCGGTGCCGATGCCATAAGCCTGATCAACACGCTTCTGGCCATGCGTATCGATTTAAAGACAAGGAAACCGGTCATCGCCAATACTTTCGGCGGCCTGTCCGGCCCCGCGGTATTTCCGGTAGCGCTTCGCATGGTATGGCAGGTCGCACACGCCGTGAAGATCCCGGTCATCGGAATGGGCGGCGTCTCATCCGCCGAAGACGTTCTGGAAATGATGCTCGCGGGTGCTTCTGCCGTGGAAATAGGAGCGGCCAATCTGGTTTCTCCCTGCGTCTGCAGAGACATTATCGAAAAGCTGCCTGAAACAATGGACAAATATAATATAAAATCATTAAAAGAATTAGCCGGAGGTAAAGTTTAAAATGGGAAAAGACGTTATCATTGCCTGTGATTTTTCAAGCGCTGAAGACACATACCGGTTCCTGGACCGCTTCAAAGGAAACACTCCTTTCGTCAAGATCGGCATGGAACTATACTACGCAGCAGGCCCTGACATCGTAAGGGAACTCAAAAAAAGAGGCCACAGTATCTTTCTCGACCTCAAGCTTCATGACATTCCGAATACCGTAAAAAAGTCCATGGCGGTACTCTCCCGTCTCGATATCGACATGGTGAATCTGCACGCCGGCGGCACCAAAGCGATGATGAAGGCAGCCATGGAAGGCCTGTCTTCCGGGAACGGCAGACGTCCCCTGCTCCTGGCCGTCACCATTCTTACATCGATCGACGAAGCTTCCCTTCACGAGGATCTGCTGATCACGGCTCCCGTTAAGGACACCGTCATTCATTATGCGAAAAATGCCGCGGATTCCGGTCTTGACGGCGTGGTCTGCTCCCCGCTCGAAGCAGCCATGGTCCACGATGCCTGCGGAAGCGCGTTCCTGACGGTGACCCCCGGCGTCCGGTTCGCCGACGGGGACATCGGTGACCAGAAAAGGGTCATGACGCCCGAAGCCGCTAACAGGGCCGGCTCCGATTATATCGTGGTCGGAAGACCGATCACGGCAGCAGACGATCCGGAAGCAGCATATTTAAGATGCATGGAAGAATTCACAAAATCATAAAGGAGGAACTATGGATACGAAAACATTGATTGCAAAAGATCTTCTGAAAATAAAGGCGGTCTTCTTCAGACCCGACGAACCGTTCACCTGGGCCAGCGGCATCAAAAGCCCTGTTTACTGCGACAACAGACTCATTCTGACCGCTCCCGAAGTCAGGAACGACGTGGAAAGCGCGATTGCCTCGACTATTAAGGAAAACTATCCGGAAACCGAAGTCCTGATGGGCACCGCCACGGCCGGCATCGCGCACGCTGCCATCGCCGGTCATCTCCTGGGCCTTCCCATGGGCTATGTCCGGTCCGGCAATAAGGACCACGGCAGACAGAACCGCATCGAAGGCCGGATCGAAAAGGGCCAGAAATGCGTCGTCGTCGAAGACCTGATCTCTACCGGCGGCAGTGTCATAGAGGTCGTGGACGCCCTTCGGGAAGAAGGCGTGGAGGTTCTCGGGATCGTTTCCATTTTCACCTACGGAATGAAAAAAGGCCTGGAGCGTCTGGAAGCGGCAGGCGTCAGGAACATTTCCCTCACCGACTTCGATACCATCGCATCGATCGCGGCC
>Ga0310690_10011159_pt1 | contig 11111 bp, 9 predicted proteins | sample AusTroGonzalo_MG_2_FD_207661 | JGI IMG/M metagenome (GOLD analysis project Ga0310690, IMG submission 207661) | Bovine rumen microbial communities from tropical cattle in Woodstock, Queensland, Australia - Gonzalo_04 (v2) (version 2) | ecosystem: Host-associated > Mammals > Digestive system >...
GCGGATCGGGGCATCCTCGCCACAGGCATCTGGCGCGGGGCGGCGATCGGTCCGCTGAACCCCGGAGACATCATCGAAAATGGTTTCCTGCTCTGGGCGGATTCCTATGATCTTCAGACAGACGCAGACCGGGCCGCCCACAAAGGCATGCCGATTCACGTAGCCCTGAACCTCTCCGGTTCCGTGGAGTCCATCGTCATCTCCGTGAACGTCAACCTGTAATCGAAGTGTACCGGGGGGGCGGAGCCTGCCGCCCGCAGTGCGGGATGAAGGCAGGCGGAAGCCCAATGAGCAACAGAGGGCGGAGCTGAGCGCCCGCAGTGCGGGAAGAAGCGAAGCGGAAGCCCAGTGAGCAACAGAGGGCGGAGCTGAGCGCCCGCAGTGCGGGAAGAAGCGAAGCGGAAGCCCAGTGAGCAACAGAGTGATGCAAACGAAGTGCAGCAGCACGACAATTGCGAACTGTGTGTAGCAAACAAATGTGCAGCATCGCGACAATTGCGAATTGTGGAGCTGGGGGGCGATCGGAAAGCCCCCCGGTTTTTTATTTTGACTTTACAAAGGATGGAAATTCTGGTACAATTTGACTGGTAACCCATCGTCTTTTCATCTATGAACAATCCATCCTTTTTCAGCCGGGAACCGATGCGCGGCGGACCGCCGGGGCAAAATGGTTTTCCGGGGAAAAAGCAGGGAAAGGAGTCGGCACCACAGTGAAAAACACATTTCGCGGCGGCGTTCACCCGGCAGGTCACAAGGAACTGACCCGGGAATCTCCGCTGCGCCTGTTTGACCCGAAGGGAGAAATGGTTTTCCCCCTGCAGCAGCACATCGGGAAACCGGCGAAACCCATCGTGAAAAAGAATGACCCCGTGCTGGTGGGGCAGCGGATCGCGGAGGCGGACGGCTTTGTTTCCGCCCATGTTTACAGCTCCTGCTCCGGAACCGTGAAGGCGATTGAGAAGCGCCGGACGGTCACCGGTCTGATGCAGGACTGCATCGTCATCGACAATGACGGCGCCTTCACCCCGGCGGCGGATTTCACCCGGCGGGAGAGCGCGGAGGCCCTCACCGGGGATGAAATCATTCAGCGCGTGCAGGACGCGGGCATCGTCGGCCTGGGAGGCGCCGGCTTCCCGACCCATGTGAAACTGAAGCCGAAACATCCGGATCAGATCCGGTATCTGATCGTGAACGGGGCGGAGTGCGAACCCTATCTGACCTGCAACGACCAGCTGATGCGCCAGTATGCCCCGGAAATCATCGAGGGCACGGAGCTGGTGCTCCGCCTGCTGCCGGGGGCGGAGGCGGTGGTGGCCATCGAAAACAACAAGCCGGAAGCCATCGCGGCCATGAAAAAGGCGGCGGAAGGGCATGCCCGGATCACGGTGCTCCCGATGGTCACCAAGTATCCCCAGGGCGGGGAGCGCAGCCTGATCTACGCGATTGCCGGGGTAAATTTCCCGATTACCCAGCTGCCGGCGGATGTGGGCTGCCTGGTGGACAACGTGGGAACCCTTTACGCGATTCAGCGGGCGGTACTGTACCGCGAACCGCTGTTTACCCACTGCTTTACGCTGACGGGGGAGGCCGCGGCCAATCCGGGCAACTTCATCGTCCGGGACGGGACGAGCTTCGCGGAACTGGTGGAAGCCTCCGGCGGCCTGAAGGTGAACGTCAGGAAGGCGATGGTCGGCGGCCCGATGATGGGCCTCACCATCGGCAGCCTGGACGCGCCGATTCAGAAACAGAACAACGGGCTGACGCTGCTGGCGGAGGATCCGGTGGAAAAGGCGGAAAAGGTGGCGACCTCCTGTCTTCACTGCGGCCGCTGCTCCGCGGTCTGCCCGGCGGGGCTGGTGCCCCAGCTGATGGCCGAGGCGGCGGAACTGGGCAATCTGGAACGGTATGAGAAAAAGCTGTACGGGCTGGAGTGCATCCAGTGCGGCAGCTGCACCTACATCTGCCCGGCCAGGCGGCCGCTGACGCAGACCTTCAAACAGGCCAAGGCGGAAATCATGGCGGCGAGAAAGCGGGAAGGAGGCGGTCAGAAATGAACACGGGATATAATCTTTCCTCCGCGCCGCACGACCGGACACGGCTGACGACATCCCATATCATGGGGCTGGTGCTGCTGAGCCTGCTGCCGGCCACGGTGGTGGGCGTGATTGTCAACGGGTGGTACGCGCTGGCCATTATCCTGCTGAGCGTGGGCACGGCGGTGCTGAGCGAGTGGGTGTTCAACCTGATCTGCAAAAAGCCCGCGACCATCGGGGACGGCAGCGCGGCGCTGACAGGCCTGCTGCTGGCGCTGAGCCTGAGCCCCAGCGTTCCGCTGTATATCCCGGTGCTGGGTGCCGCCTTTGCCATCATCGTGGCGAAGTGCTGCTTCGGCGGCCTGGGCAAGAACTTCATTAACCCCGCGCTGGCGGGCCGGTGCTTCCTGCTGATTTCCTTCGGCAAGGCCATGAGCACCTTCGCGGTGGACGGTGTTTCCTCCGCGACGCCGCTGGCCGAAATGGCGGCCGGCCGGGCGGTGAACGTCACCAGCATGTTCCTGGGAACCTCCAACGCCGTCATCGGCAGTTCGGTCCTCGCCCTGATGGTGGGCGGCCTCTTCCTGTGGTGCATGGATGTGATCCACGGGCAGATCTGCTTCTCGGTGCTGGGCGGGTTCACGGTTTTCATGGCGCTCTTCGGCGGCCAGGGCCTGGATCCGAAATTCCTGCTGGCGCATCTGTGCGGCGGTGGGGTGGTCATGGGCGCCTTCTTTATGGCGACGGACTATGTGACCAGCCCGGTGAGCAAGCTGGGGCAGCTGGTCTACGGCCTGGTGATCGGCGTGCTGGGCGGCCTGTTCCGCCTGAAGGGGAGCACGGCGGATTCCTTCTCTTACTCCATCATCGTGGCGAACCTGCTGACGCCCTTTATCGACACCTACGTGGTGCCGAAGCCCTTTGCCTATCGGAAAACGGCCAACAAGCAGGCGGTCCCGAAGAAATCGGGGCTGATCCCGAAGCCCGTGATCGCGCTGACGGTGATCACGGTGGTGGCGGGCGTGGCGCTGAGCGGCGTGTTCAGCATGACAAAGGAAACCATTGAACAGCAGGAACTGGAAGCGGCCCGGGCCAGCTTCAGGGTGGTCTGCCCGGAGGCGGAAACCTTCGCCGAAAGCGAGGAAGCGAACAGGGCGCTGGAGGAACTGGGCGGCGGCGTTTACGGCAGCATCTACGGCCGGGTCAAAATCAACGAAGCCTACATCGGGAAGGACGCGGCCGGCAGCACCGTGGGCTATGTGGTGAGCGTGACTTCCTCCGACGGGTTTGACGGAACGATCACCCTGGCGCTGGGCCTGAACGCGGAAGGAACGGTGAACGGCATCAGCTTCACGGAACTGCATGAAACCGCCGGCATGGGCATGCGGGCCAATGAGGAAGGGTTCAAGGGCCAGTTCAGAATCCGGGATGTCTATCCCTTCAAGCTGACCAAGGCCGGGGAAGCGGACGATCCCGATGAAATCGACGCGATTTCCGGCGCCAGCGTGACCAGCAACGCGGTCATCAACGCGGTGAACGCCGGGCTGGACTTCTACCAGTCCGTGATGAAGGGAGGAAACTGAGATGAAACAATGTCTCGAACGCCTCTGGAACGGCCTGATTAAGGAAAACCCGGTGCTGGTGCTGATGCTGGGCATGTGTCCCGCACTGGCGGTTTCCACGCAGGCCTCCAACGGGATCGGCATGGGCCTGTCCACGCTGGCCGTGCTGGTGCTGAGCAATCTGGTGATTTCCCTGCTGCGGAAAGTGATTCCCGATCAGGTGCGCCTGCCGGCCTATATCGTGATTGTGGCCAGCCTGGTGACCGTGACGGAGCTGCTGATCAAGGCCTACCTGCCCAGCCTCTATGAGGCGCTGGGGCTCTATATTCCCCTGATCGTGGTGAACTGCATCATCCTGGGCCGGGCGGAAGCCTATGCCAACAAGCACACCCCGCTCCTGTCCGTGATGGACGGCATCGGCATGGGCCTGGGCTTTACCGTCGCCCTGACGATTGCCGGCGCCCTTCGGGAGCTGCTGGGAAACGGCACCGTCTTCGGCGCGCAGGTGCTGCCGGAAGGCGTGGAACCCATGGGGATTTTCATTCAGCCGCCGGGAGCCTTCCTGGTGTTTGCCCTGATTATCGCCGTCATGAATGCCATCGGCATCAAGACCCGTCAGCGGGAGCTGGTGGAAGGCAACGGCTGTGACGGAAACTGCGCCGTGTGCGCCAGCGCCTGCGAAAGCCGGCCGACTCCGGCGGAGAAGCTGACGGAAGCGCCGAAGACGGTGGAAGCCAAGGCCGCGCCCGCCGCTGAAGCGGAAACGGTGAAAGGAGGGGAGAACCGGTGAGCAGTAACAGTCTGATTCTGATCATCGTGGGCGGAGCCCTGATCAACAACGTGGTGCTGAATCAGTTCCTGGGCATCTGTTCCTTCCTGGGGGTTTCCAAACAGATGAAGGCATCCGCCAGCCTGGGCGCCGCCGTGATCTTCGTCATCACGATTGCTTCCGCGGTGGCGAGCCTCCTGTATGATTATGTCCTGGCGCCGCTGGGGCTGGACTTTATGAAGACGATCATCTTCATTCTGGTGATTGCCGCGCTGGTGCAGATCGTGGAGATGTTCCTGAAAAAAACCTCCCCGGCGGTGTATCGTTCCCTGGGCATCTACCTGCCGCTGATCACCACCAACTGCGCGGTGCTGGGCGTCGCCCTGACCAATGTGCAGAACGGATACAACTTTATCGAATGCGTGCTGTCCGGTTTCGGCACGGCCGTCGGCTACACCATTGCCATCGTCCTGCTGGCCGGTATCCGCAGCCGGATGAACGAGAAGGATATTCCCGCGCCGCTGCGCGGGGCGCCGATTGTGATGATCTCCGCGGCCCTGATGTCCATTGCCTTTATGGGCTTCGGCGGCCTGTCGTTCTGAGGGGGGAAAGAGAAATGAGTGTCATTCTGACAACAACCCTGGTGATCGCGGCGGTGGGCATCATTGTCGGCGCCGGGCTGGTGTATACCTCCAAAAAATTCTATGTGGAAGTGGACGCCCGGGAAGCCGCCGTGCGGGAAAAGCTGCCGGGCAATAACTGCGGCGCCTGCGGCTTTGCCGGCTGTGACGCGCTGGCGGCCGCCATCGCGAAGGAGGACGCGCCGGTCACGGCCTGTCCGGTGGGCGGTGCGCCGGTGGCCGCGGCCATCGGGGAAATCATGGGCGTCACCGCGGGGAACGTGGAGCGGAAAGTGGCCTTCGTGGCCTGCAAGGGCAGCTGCGAGGTGACCCGCAACCAGGGCAACTATGTGGGCATCACTGACTGCCGGGCGGCGGCGCTGTCCGGAGTCAATGTCACGGAATGCGATTACGGCTGTCTGGGCTTCGGAAGCTGCAATGCCGTCTGTCCGCAGGACGCGATCCGGGTTGTGAACGGGGTGGCCGTGGTCAACCGGAACCGCTGCGTCGGCTGCGGCCTGTGTGTCAAAACCTGCCCCCGGGGCCTGATTCAGCTGGTGCCGGAAAGCAAACATGTGGCGGTGCAGTGTTCCAACCATGACCGGGGGCCGCTGGTGAAAAAGGTTTGCAGCGCCGGCTGCATCGGCTGCAGCCTCTGTGTGAAACAGTGTGAGTTCGGCGCAATGGAATTCGCGAACAATCTGGCGCGCGTGAATCCGGAAGCCTGCACACAGTGCGGCAAATGCGCGGAGAAATGTCCCGCGAAGGTGATCACGGGCCTTCGGCCCCTGGCCTGAGCGGGAACCAAGGAGAGAAGAACATGAAACTGGACAAGCAGACCTGGTTGAAAATCCTCTGCAGCTGCGCCGTGGTGGTGGCTGTCGTGCTGTTTCTGACCGGGGTGATCGGCGGGAAGCCGGTGACGTACTTCCTGCAGAACCGGGGGGATCTGGGGCCGATTACCGAAGCGGATATCGTTTATCTGCGCGTGGAGGCGCCGGAAGCCACCAGCGGGGACGGAACGGTCAGCGCGAAGGACTGGGCGGCGGTCTATCCTGAAATCGTGGCCACGATGGGGGACAATGACAAAAACAGCTATGTCACCAACTATCTGGAAGAGGATCCTTATCTGGTCAACATTTACGAAGGGTTCGGCTTCGCGAGGGACTACGGAAGCGCCAGAGGGCATGCCTATACCCTGGAGGATGTGGCGAAGACAGAGCGCCCTCACGCGCTGGCGAACTGCCTGACCTGCAAAACCCCGAACTTCGCTAAACTGGTGAACGATCAGGGAGTCAGCGCCTATACCCTGCCTTTCGAGGACGCCATGGCGCAGATGGAGGAAGCGATCTCCTGCTATACCTGCCACGGAAACGACGCGGGGAACGGCGGGCAGATCACGATCACCCACAGCTATGTGAACACCGCCCTGGGAGAGAACGCGGCGGAAATCGCGCCGGAAACGCTTTCCTGCGGCCAGTGTCATATTGAGTATTACTTCACCCCTGAAAACAAGGAAACCATGATGCCCTACAGCAGTGTGGCGGAAATGACACCGGAAGCGATTCTGGCCTATTATGACGCCATGGGCTTCTATGACTGGGAGCAGCCGGGCACCGGAACGCAGATGCTGAAGGCCCAGCATCCGGAAATGGAAACCTTCCTGCAGGGCAAGCACGCCTCCCTGCTGACCTGCGCCGACTGCCATATGCCGCTGGAGCGGAGCGAGGACGGCGTGGTCTATCACAGCCATACGCTGGTCAGTCCGCTGGAGAATGAAACGCTCCTGGCTTCCTGTGCTTCGTGTCACGGGGATACGGATATGGTTACCTTTGTGCATGGCATTCAGGATCGGGTGACGGCCCGGGAGAAGGAAGTCGGGAATCAGCTTTCAGATCTGAAGGATGCGCTGACCGCGGCCGTGGCGGGCGGAAAGAAGAGTCAGGCAGAACTGAAACAGATTCGGCAACTGCATCGGGCCGCCCAGTGGTATTTTGACTTCTGCTATGTCGAAAACGCGGAAGGCGCCCATAATTCCAGCCTGGCCCTGAACTGCCTGAAAACCAGCGAGGAACTGATCGCCGAGGCGATGGAACTGCTGGAAAAAACACTGCCGGAAACGGATCCGCAGAAGCTGATGCGGCAACGGCCGGTGCTGAGCGAAGTGACTCCCTCCGAAACAAAGGAATCGGAAGCCCCGGCGGAAACAGATCCGCAGCGGCTGATGAGGGAGCGGCCTGAGTTGCCGGAAGAACTGCCGGACACGGATCCGGAACGCCTGATGAGGGAACGGCCGGAACTGCCGGTGGAAACGGCGGAAACAGATCCAGATAGCCTGATGAGAACCCGCCCGGTGCTGACGGAAACCCCGGCGGAGGAACAGGAACCCGCTGAAGAACCGGCGGAAGAGCTTCCTGAAACAGATCCGGAAAGCCTGATGCGGACCCGCCCGGAACTGGCAGAATCCCCGGCGGAGGAACCTGCTGAAGAACCGGCGGAAGAGCTTCCTGAGACAGATCCGGAAAGCCTGATGCGGACCCGTCCTGAACTGACGGAAACCCCGGCGGAGGAACAGGAACCTGCTGAAGAACCGGCGGAAGAGCTTCCTGAGACGGATCCGGAAAGCCTGATGCGGGCCCGTCCGGAACTGACGGAAACTCCGGCGGAGGAACCCGCTGAAGAACCGGCGGAAGCACTGCCGGAGACAGATTCGGAAAGCCTGATGCGAACCCGCCCGGAACTGACGGAAACTCCGGCGGAAGAACCCGCTGAAGAACCGGTGGAAGAGCTTCCTGAGACGGATCCGGAAAGCCTGATGCGGACCCGTCCGGAACTGGCAGAATCCCCGGCGGAGGAACCCGCCGAAGAACCGGCGGAAGACAATGCCGACCGTCTGATGCGTACAAGACCAAACCTGTAAGGATGAAAAAACCGGGAGACGTTCCTGAAACGTCTCCCGAATTTTCTGTACGCTGGAAATCAGCCGGGGACCGGAACGGTCCGTCCGGTCTTTTTCAGCGCAAACCAGTCATTGTGGCTGTGACCGTCAATGAACCCGGAAGAAACGGATTTGCCGGCCAGATCCATGACGCTGTCCGCCGGGATATTGATATCCGACGCGATGACCGCGATCTGATCTCCCTCGATCAGAATATCAACGGTTCTTCAGGCGCCTTCTACGCTCCTTATGTTTCACCGGGGATGACAGGAGATCCAAGATCCTGCGGGCCATACTGCCTGAATTCTTCCGCGGAGATGAGTTCCAGAACCACCTGGTTCGGCAGGCAGATGATCATATTGCCCAGGATCCGGTCCCGCCAGTTGTCCAGGGTCACTTCTCCCTGCTCGATGCAGTCATGGTTTTCGCAGGTGGATTCTTCCATCCAGACGCTTTCCGGGGTCAGATGAATCAGGTTCACGGAGATGGAACCGTTCGGAAGCATCTGGGTCAGGGGAAAGGAACTTTCCCCCTCTGTCGGCAGGGGCAGGATGCCCAGCTGTCCGCTGTACTGAATCAGGACATAGCCCTTCGGTTCTGCCGAAGGGTTTTCCGTTGCTTCGGGAGAGACTGTGTTTTCCGCAGCTTCCACGGCATCAGGCGCGGAAGCGAGTTCCACAACCGCTTCGGGCGTGGAATCGGGCAGCGCGGCGGCTGCTGCGGATTCCGCGAAGCAGGCGGACGCCGGGAGGATGGAGATCAGCAGAATAATCAAAAGAAAGATGATCGGCCGGGTGGGTTTTCCCGGAAGAGTCTGCTCCCTGCCGCCAGAGTGCGGAATCGGAAAGGGGCAAAAAAGCGGATGACCCCTTCTCATAAAATGACAACCTCCTATGGAAGATGGTGCAGGGCCTTCATCACCCGCTGGGCGATGACGCCGGTCAGCCAGCCGACTACCGCGCCGATACCGACCAGCACCGGCAGATAGGTCACCAGCAGCCGCGGCGTATGCAGCACGAGGGCGGCCATCAGAATCTGGCCGAGATTGTGGGACACCGCGCCGGACAGGGATGTGCTGATGACATGAAAGTCCGGATGGCGGCGAAGCAGGAAGAAAACCGCCAGGCTGGCGAGGCAGGCCACCGCGATCAGGATGATACACCAGAGCATCTGCCCGCTGGGATGAGGATTGCGGATCAGAAGCATCACGACGCTGGCCGCGGCCAGCCCGGAAATGCCCAGTGAACCGGCTTTCGGATATCGACGGACCAGCAGCATGACCAGCAGGCTCAGCAGCCCGCCGGAAAGGCTGTACAGAATCGCGGTCAGGGATCCGAAGATCAGCCCGGACAGCACGACCTTGGCCAGCATCAGCAGGAAACAGCTTCCCCAGTCCATCAGATAAACGGCATAAACCAGCACCGTGTTGGCCAGGCCCAGCTTGATGCCCGGAATCGCGCCGCTGAGAAACCAGGTAAGCGGAATCGCGCGGTCCATCAGCCCGAGCACCAGCGACAGCGCCACCAGCAGGCCGAAACGGGCCACCTTTTTGGCTGTCGTGTCTCTTTTCCTCGTCACTGGGTTCTGCCTCCATCTGTTTCAGATTCTGCCTGTTTCCTGTCCTCCTGATTATACCCATCGGGAAGGAATTTCGCAACCCGAACCGGAACGGAAAAATGGACGAACCAACCGAAAAATATAGAAGAAGCTCTTGTCGGGGAGATTGACTTATGAGGCAAATTCTGGTATTATCATTTGGAACAAATCCGGCATGTTTTATGCCAGAAATAACAAAAACAGGAGGGAAGACGATGAGAAAACTTGTGGCAATCATCCTGAGCCTGTGCATGCTGCTGGGGTGCCTGGCGGTGGCGCAGGCGGACGGCTTCACGACCGGCACCTATGAAGGCAGGGGAAGCGGTTTCGGCGGTGACATCATCGCGACGGTGACCGTGGATGAAAACGGTGTGATTACCGGCGTGGTGCTGGTTGGAGAAGGCGAAACGCCGACTGTCGGCGGGGAAGCCATGCCGAAGCTGGCCGAAGCGCTGCAGAACCTGAGCAGCACGGAAGGCGTGGATGCCGTTTCCGGCGCCAGCCTGACTTCCGCCGGCGTCTTTGAGGCCGTTGAGAAGGCGCTCGCCGCCGCGGCGGGCGAAGCCGCTCCCGCTGCGGAAGACGCGGGATATACCTTTACCCCCGGCACCTATACGGCGACCGCGGAAGGGTATAACGGGCCGCTGACGGTCAGCGTGACCTACACGGCGGACAAGATCGAGAGCATCAACATCGATTCCAGCGCGGAAACCGCGCATGTGGGCGATCTGGCTTTCCAGTACATGATTCCGGATATGCTGGAAGCCAACGGCTCCGGAGTGGACGCTGTTTCCGGCGCCACCTTCAGCAGCCGCGCGCTGCGCGCCACGGTGAACGACACGGCCGAGCAGGCGGGCTGCACGAACCTGGATGCCTTCAAGGCTGCCAAAGTGGAGCACACCGCGACCGCTCCGGTGGAACTGACCTATGACGTGGTCGTGGTCGGCGCCGGCGGCGCCGGAATGGCTGCCGCTGCCCAGGCGGCCCAGGAAGGGCATACGGTGCTGGTCATTGAAAAGAACGCCGAAGTCGGCGGCAACACGCTGGTCTCCGGCGGACAGTATCAGAGCGTGATGCCGTACCTGGTCTGGGATCCGGCCGATCCGGATGCCACCACCGGTGTTTACGCGCACAACGGCGAAACCTATGACAAGGTGAAATCCGTGCAGGGCTGCATCGATGAGCTGAAGATGATCCTGAACTGGAACGAAGAGCCCTTCGATGAGGCATACTACAAGGATAACGAATTTGTGGCGGGCGATGCGGCAGAGCTGAGCAAGCACGGCGTGCACGAGGAATATCTGCCGATCCTGAAGGACCTGAAGGCGGAAATCCAGGCTTATCTGGACTGGGCGGAACCCAAGCTGGCGGAAGGCATTCCGGAGAATCAGCTGACCCTGTTCTCCACCCTGAACCTGCACATCTTCCAGACCTACTACGGCGGCCTGCGCCAGAGCGCGGACAAGAGCCAGTGGATCTACGGCAATGTCGACCTGGTGAAACAGTTCATCGAGGGCGGCCAGGGCCTGAAGGAGTGGCTGGAAGACCAGGGCGCCACCTTCATCGAGAACACGCAGCCCACGCTGATCGGCG
>Ga0310690_10011160_pt1 | contig 11110 bp, 7 predicted proteins | sample AusTroGonzalo_MG_2_FD_207661 | JGI IMG/M metagenome (GOLD analysis project Ga0310690, IMG submission 207661) | Bovine rumen microbial communities from tropical cattle in Woodstock, Queensland, Australia - Gonzalo_04 (v2) (version 2) | ecosystem: Host-associated > Mammals > Digestive system >...
CGGAAGCAGTTTGAACACGAGAGCACCGTCGTCGTGCTGACGGCGTACAACTGGGACGATATCCGGGAGCAGGCGGAGCGCGTGGGCGTGGACAGCTGCCTTCCGAAACCACTGTCCGTCTCCGGCCTGACGGAGGAGATCGGGCGGATCGCGCGGCGGGGCAGGGCGCCCCAGCTGCGGGAGACAAAGCGTGCGAACCTTGCGGGACGCCGGATTCTGCTGGCGGAGGACCTGGAGAGCAACGCCGAGATCATGATGGATATCCTGGAGATGGAGAACATCCGGACAGACCATGCGGCCAACGGCCGGATTGCCCTCGAGATGTTCGCAGGCAGCGAACCCGGGACCTACGCGGCGATCCTGATGGACGTGCGGATGCCGGAGATGGATGGCCTGGAAGCCACGGCAGCGATCCGCGCCATGAAACGGGCGGATGCGAAACGCATTCCGATCATCGCCCTGACCGCGAACGCCTTCGACGAGGACGTGCAGCGCTCCCTGCAGGCGGGCATGAATGCCCACCTGTCCAAGCCCGTGGAGTCGGACCACATGATCCGGGTGCTGGGCGAACTGGTATACAGGGCGGAAGAAGCCGAATAATCAAAACGGAATGCTATATTGCGGATCCTGCGCAGGACGCGGGGTCCGGTTTTTTTACTGATGGAATTCAAATTGTGTTCACATATCATTCATAATCATTGAATATAATCATGACGGGAAAGGAAAGGGGGAAGTGCCATGCTGTCCAAAGACAAGAGACTGACGGCCCTGGCCTGGGCTGCCGCGAAGGCAGGGCAGAGCTACGGACGGTTTACCGTGAACATGACCCATCAGGATAAAGCGAAAATCTACAAGCAGTATCAGACCTATCTGGAAAAAAAGGCGGCTGAGGACAATATGCAGCCGGAGACTGCGGACCGGCAGGAAGAAGTTCCCCGCAAAAGAGGCCGGAAAAGGAAGGTTGTCCCGGTTCAGGCGTAGGGAAGCGGCAAGAAAAAACACGAAGGGCTCCTGTGTGCGATACACAGGGGCTCTTTTTGCAGGGTGAAGGGCGGTGACTTCGAAGAAATAATTGACAAAACGGGGCCGGATGGTAAAATAATCATATCTATGCAACCATGTGGCAGCCGTTACGGCAAAGAAAAGGCAGAAGGAGACTGAAACAATGGCCAAAAAGTGGGATGAGAAACTTGCATCACTGAGCGCGGATCTGGCAGAGCTGAGCCGGAAAACCGCAGCCGCGTCCGAAGACGCGAAAGCAGCCCGGGAACTCCGGGAGGAAGCAATCCAGGAAAAAATTGCCACCACCAAGGGCGACATTGCCGCCATGCATGAAAACCTCCGCATTGAAGGGGAAGAGAACAAGAGCAAGCTGTACAGCTCGATGCTGAAAGCGCAGATGACGGTGCGGGCCAAGGTGGAAGATCGGAAGGAAGCGCACGACAAGAAGAAGCTGAGCAACTACATCGACGACCACATTGACTACATCCTTGACTGCTATGATTCCGCCATGCTGCTGGTGGCCAGCGCCCAGCTGGCAATCCTCGAAACGGTGGACGCCGTGATGGAATACGAAGAACGCTTCGGCGAACCCGAAGAAGAGGGCAAAGAAGAAAAGCCGGAAGCATAAACCAAGCTGATAATGCCTCCTTCCGGGCATTCCGGAGGGGGCCTTTAAAATGGAGGATTCCGTATGCTGTTTCAATCAATCAACAAATTCAAACGCTCGTCCATCATCGTATCCATCGTCCTGATGGCGCTGGGCCTGATCATGGTCATCTGCCCGGGGCGCTATGTCAGCTCCCTGATCTCCGCGATCGGCTATGGCTCCCTGATTCTGGCGGCCATCATGATCCTGGAATATCTGGACAGCAAGAGAATGATGGTGAACACGATCATGCTGGTCTGCGCCATCATCATCGGCCTGCTGGGTGTATCGGTCCTGGTTTTCGAGGAATACATTCTGCAGATACTCGGCTGGGTGTTCGGCATCATCCTGTTCCTGCAGGGAATTGAAATGCTTTACAACGCGCTGATGTATGTGAGACCTTCCGGACGCAGCGGCTGGTGGCTGCTGGCTATTCTGGCGGTGGCGCTGATCGCGGCCGGCGTGGCGATCATCCTGAACATGTGGTTCATGTGGTGGGATACCCCGAAAGCGCTTCTGCAGATTATCGGTATCGCGCTGATGTTTGACGCAGCCGTCAGTATTGTGCGGCTGATCCTCATCTGGCCGATCCAGGCTGAATAAGGAGGTGCGGAAGAATGGCTAAGAATACGGAAAAAATGGAAGAAGTCAAGGAAGAACTGAAGCAGGAAGCAAAGACCGAGACGACCGAACAGGCTGCCGCGGAAAAGGCTGTTGAAAAGACTGCGAAGAAAATCGCCTCCAAACCCGCGAAAGAAAAGAAACCCGAACAGGCGGAAGTTCCGGCGGATGAAGTGAAGGCCGAAGCAGCCGAAGCGGCGGCTGACGAGTACGCTGCGCAGATCGCCGACCTGGCTGCCGAAAAGGCCGCCGAAAAGGTTGCGGAAATGATGGCAGCCAAAATGGAGGAGCGACTGAAAGAAGCGGAACAGCCGAAGACCCTTTCCCAGAAGGTTCAGAAACGCCGGGAGGAAAGAACCGAGACCCGCGAAAAGCGCCGGGAAGAAAAAACCGAAGCGCGGGAGAAGAGCAAGGCAGCCAGACATCTGGAGCTGCAGGAGAGGAAAGACAGGCTTCAGCACAGCAAGGAAGAACTGAGCGATAAGCTGAAGAGCCTGCTGAAACACGAACTGAAGGAAAAAGACCAGAAGGAAAAGCACCGCGCCGCGGAAATCCTCGGTGTTTTCAGCGCGCATAATTTCTACGCGAACGGGTTTACGCCGGAAGAAATGCGCACCACGCTGGAGGACCTGGGACCGACGTACGTCAAGATCGGCCAGATCATGTCCAGCCGTGTGGATCTGCTGCCGGAAAGCTACTGCAAGGAACTGGAGAAGCTGCGGCAGAACGTAAAAGAGCTGGATCCGCAGATCGCCCGGGCTGTGATCGAGCAGGAATCGGGAAAGAAGATCGAAGAACTGTTCGACGAATTCCGGGATGAACCGCTGGGCTCCGCCTCCATCGGCCAGGCGCATTATGCCAAGATGAAGGACGGCACGAAGGTAGTCGTCAAGGTGCAGCGTCCCCTGATCGCCGATATGATGCGGAACGACTATGTGCTGCTGAAAAAAGGCGCAGCCATGGTCAACGCCATCAATGATGCAAGCGACGACGATTCGGAAAAGATCGATCTGCTGTCCGTGATCGAAGAAATGGAAAAGGTGACGGAGGAAGAGCTGGATTTCCGCATTGAGGCGGAGAACACCCGGTTCTTCAAGGAGAACTGTATTGAAGACGAAACGAAGATCAGCTGCCCGACCGTCATTGACGAACTGACGACGGAGCGGATGTTCACGATGACCTTCGTGGACGGCTGCTCCATCGGCAAGAAGGACAAGGTGATTGCCCAGGGATGCGACGTGAATGAGATCGGTTCCGTCATCGTGGACAACTACCTGCATCAGGTGCTTGACGTGGGTACTTTCCACGCGGATCCGCACCAGGGGAACATCATGGTGGCCGGGGGGATTCCGTACTGGATCGACTTCGGCATGATCGGCCGGATTACCGAGGCGGATGTGGGGATCCTCCAGAACCTGATCCTTTCGCTGCTTGACGGCGACATGGATGCACTGGTGAACGCCGTGATGTCGATGGGCGCGGCTTCACCCAGAACCAACCGCAACAAGCTGCTGGAAGACGTTGAGGTGATCTTCGGCAAATACATGAACGTGACCAGCATCAACGACATTGATCTCGGTGCTCTGCTTGAAGAAGTGATCGATATCTGCACAAAGCATTATATTACCCTGCCCGGGAAATATACGATGCTCGTGCGCTCCATTGCCACGTTCGAAGGCGTTCTTGAACAGCTGTGTCCCGATCTGAACCTGTTCGAACTCGTTTCCGGCAAACTGATGGACCGGGCGAAGAAGAGCATGGACGTCAGTAAGGAACTGCTGTCCGCCGGCAAAGACGCGCTGGAAATCAGCAAGAAGACGGTGCGGCTCCCCGTGCTGGCCTCCGACGCGCTGAACAGTATGATCAAGGGCCGGATGAAGATCAACATGGAACTGACCGGCTACGAGGAGATCGTGGACAAAGCGGAAAAGACGGTGCTGAACATCGTGCTGGCCGTGTTTGCCTGCGTCCTGTTCTTCGGAAGCTGTATTCTGACAACCGCGAATATCAACCCGAAGACATCCAACGGGGTTCCGCTGATCGCAGTGATCGGGATCATTTTCTCAATCGCTCTGGCCATTTTCACGATCAGAAGGATGCTCAAGAAGAAATAACCCGGGAAGACCTGATTCAAAGCCCTCCGAAGCGACGAAGGGCTTTTTCCTGCGGCATCGTGAATCAATATTCTGTGGATGAGAAATGTTCCGGGATCAATCTATAGCGTTTCGGAAAAGTACAATCTGTGATATACTTATCAGGATAATGGAAAAATACAGAACACCTCCGTAAAACCCCATCATTCAGAGAAGCAAGGAGTCCCGGTGAGGAAAATGATGAGTTTCACAAAGCTTTCAGAGAAAAAAACGATCAGGCGGGTCAGACGGCTCGCATGCCTTTTGCTGTGCCTTTTGCTGACGGCATTGCTGCTGCCGGCTGCTGCCGGAGAGACGGAAACGGCGGAGAAGGTCGTGCGCGTCGGCTGGTACGAATCCGCTTTCTGCTCGACGGACAGCCTGGGGCGCCGGAGCGGCTACGCCTATGAATACCAGATGAAGATCGCAGCATACACCGGCTGGAAGTACGAATACGTGGAGGGCAGCTGGTCCGAACTGCTGCAGATGCTGATCAAGGGCGAGATCGACCTGATGAGCGACGTGAGCTATACGCCGGAGCGGGCGGAGATCATGCTGTTCCCCTCCCTGCCGATGGGCGCGGAGGAATACTACCTGTTTGTTGCCAATACCAACACGGAGATTACGGCGACGGACTATACGACACTGAACGGGAAAAAGGTCGGCGTGAACGCGGGAAGCGTGCAGGCCGGGTTCTACCGGGAATGGGCGGAGGCTCACGCGGTGGAGAGCGAAGTGGTCGAAGTTACCTGCGGCGAGGACGAATCCCTCAGAATGCTGGAGCGGGGCGAACTGGACGCCTATGTAACGGTGGACAGCTTCACGGCCGGCATTGTGAGTGAGCCGGAGCGGCCGACCCCGATCTGCCGGATCGGCGCCAGCGACTACTTCTTCGCGGTGGCGAAAAACCAGCCTGAACTGCTGGGCGAACTGGATGGGGCACTGACCCGGATCCAGGAGGAAAACCGATACTACAGCCAGGAACTGTTTGACAAGCATATGGTGACCCGCGGGGCGAACGCATTCCTGACCCCGGCGGAAAAGGAATGGCTGGACGGGCACGGGACGATCCGGGTCGGATACCAGGACGGATACCTGGCCTTCTGCGCGACGGACCCGGAGACGGGGGAACTGACCGGCGCGCTGAAGGACTATCTGGAAATCGCTGCCGACTGCGTGATGAACGCGCACATCGACTTTGAGCCGAAGGCCTATCCCACCGCGGAAGCCGCCATGGAGGCCATGAAGTGGGGCGAAGTGGACTGCGTTTTCCCGGCGAACCTGAGCCCGGGCGACGGGGAGAACATGGGCCTGTGCCTGACCCCCGCGTTGATGGAAACGGACCTGTTTGCGGTGGTGCGGCAGAAAGACCGGAAGCTGTTCGGCGACCGGGAGCATGTCGTGGTCGCGGTGAACGAAGGGAACCCGAACTATGAAAGCACGCTGAAGGATTACTTCCCCCACTGGCGGACGGTCTACTATCCGACGACGGCGGAATGCCTTCAGGCGGTTTCCAAGAGCGTGGCGGACTGCGTGCTGATCAGCAGCTACCGGTACAACAACATCGCCCGGGAGTGTGAGCGGCTGGGGCTGACCACGGTATCCACGGGCAAGGAACTGGAATACTGTTTTGCAGTGGCAAGCGGACAGCCCGAGATGTATTCCATTCTGGCGAAGGTGACGGACCTGGTGCCGGAGGCATCGGTGAATACGGCGCTGAGCCGCTATATGACGGAGGACGCGAAGACCACGCTGGGAGATTTCATCTGGGAAAATGTCTGGCTTGTGATCGGCGTGATCGGTGTGATTCTGGCGGTGATCCTGTTCCTGATGTTCCGGAGTATGCGCAGAGGCCGGAATGCCGCAAAGCTGATCCACGCGACGGAGACGGACGAACTGACGGGCCTGTACAACCGGGACTATTTCCTGGAGTATGCGGGACGCATCCAGCGGGAACATCCGGAAAAGCAGATGGACGCGGTGGTGCTGAATATCGACCGGTTCCACAGCGTGAACGCGACAAACGGGCGCGGCTTCGGCGACCTGGTGCTGCGGACGCTGGGGCATGAGATCCATGCGGCGGCTGAGGAAGCCGGCGGCATCGCCGGACGGTTCGAGGCGGACCGGTTTGACCTGTACTGCCCGCACCGGGAAGACTGGCAGCCGCTGTACGACCGGCTGCAGGGCAAGATTGACGAACTGGCGCCTTCCGCGGGTATCCGGCTGCGGATGGGCGTGATGCCGTGGCAGCAGGGAATGGAAGCGGTACAGATGTTCGACCGGGCCCGAACGGCCTGCAGCATGGCAAAGGACAGCTACAAGGAACACCTGATCGTCTTTGACCAGAAGATGCAGGAACGGGAAAACTATGAGCAGCGCCTGCTGGGCGACCTGCACAGGGCGCTGAACAGCTATGAATTCGAAGTACACTACCAGCCGCAGTTTGATATCCAGTGCGATCCGCCGAAGCTGGTGAGCGCGGAGGCGCTGGTCCGGTGGAACCATCCGGAACTGGGCATGATTCCGCCGAACGACTTTATCCCGCTGTTCGAGCGGAGCGGCAAGGTGGGTGAGGTGGACCGGTATGTCTGGGCCGAGGCGGCAAGGCAGGTGGCCCGCTGGCGGGACGTCTACGGCGTGACGATTCCGGTGTCGGTGAACCTGAGCCGGGTGGACGTGTTCGACCCGGCGCTGGAGAGCGCGCTGGACCGTCTGCTGGCTTACAACGACCTGGGACAGGGCGCGATCAAGCTGGAGGTGACCGAATCCGCCTATACCGGAAACGCAGACCAGGTGATCCGGGTAGTGGAAGGCCTGCGGCAGAAGGGCTACGTGGTCGAAATGGACGACTTCGGCAGCGGATACAGCTCCCTGAACATGCTCAGCGCCATGCCGGTGGACGTGCTGAAGATGGACCGGGCCTTCATCCGGCGGATCGGAGAGAACGAGAAAGACGCCCACCTGGTGGGGCTGATCCTGGGCATCGCCAGGAGCCTGAAAATTCCGGTGGTGGCCGAGGGCGTGGAAACGGAAGAGCAGCTGCAGCTGCTGAAGAAGCTGGGATGCCCGCTGGTACAGGGCTTCTACTTCTCGAAGCCGCTGCCGCCGGCGGAGTTTGAGGAACAGGTGATCATGAAAATGAAGCCTGTGGGAAAGGAGGATGAAGGATGCGCTCGCTGAGAACAAAGATCTCGCTGATGACCCTGGCTGTCACGGTGATTGCCGTGGTCGTTGTCACGCTGACGAGCGTGCTGTTCATCCGGAATACGGAGCACCGGAAGAGCGACCAGCTGCTTCTGCTGCTGTGCGAAACGGGGGAAAGAAACCTCGACTACTACTTCAACAGCGTGGAAAAGTCCGTGAAGAAAATGTCCTCCTACGCGGAAAAGGACCTGGAGGGGCTGGAGGAGGAACAGCTGAAGGCCCATTGCGAACGGGTAAAGGCGTATTTTGACCAGATTGCCGGGAAGACCAACGGCGTGCTGACCTACTACTACCGCCTGGACCCGGAAGTGTGCGGCAACGCGAAGGGCTTCTGGTTCACCAACCTGGACGGGAAGGACTTCGTGGAGCATGAAGTGACGGATATCACGAAGTACGACACGCAGGACACAAGCAAGCTGGTCTGGTTTACGGTGCCGAAATTCACGGGCAATGCCGTATGGCTGCCGCCGTATCTGACGGAAAGCCTGGACGACGTGCGGGTGATTTCCTACAACGTACCGATTTATTACCGGGGGCAGTTTATCGGCGTGATCGGCATTGAGATCGATCACAGCATGATGGCGGAGCAGGTGCAGAGCATCAAGCTGTACAACAACGGCTACGCGTTCCTGACGGACGCGGAAGGCAGCCTGATCTACCACCCGCAGATTGATCTGGCCCAGCTGACAGAGGATGAGAAACCGGTGATGCCGGAAGGCGTGATGAGCGAGAGCACTTTCACCACCTATACCTTTAACGGAGTGGAGAAAGAAGCCGCGTGGCTGAAACTGTCGAACGGGATGCGGCTGTATGTCTCCGTGCCGGTGGACGAGACGGAGGGCGACTGGCAGCAGATGATCAACCAGATTCTGATCGCCGCGGGGATCGTGCTGGTGCTGGCGGCCGTGCTGATCCACTTCTTCATGGGAAATATTACCAAACCGCTGAAGCAGCTGACCGAAGCCGCAATCCAGACGGACCAGGGTAATTACGACTTTACGCTGGATTACAACGGGAAGGACGAAGTCGGCACGCTGACGAAGACCTTCAAGCGTATGGCGGACCACATGAAGGAGCATATCAACGACCTGAACAAGCGGGCTTATGTGGACGCACTGACGGGCGTGCGGAATAAGGGCGCGTATGCGAACTTTATTGAGGACATGCAGGCGAAGATCGACGCCGGCGAGGAAAAACCGGAGTTCGCGATCGGCGTGTTTGACTGTGATGACCTGAAGACCGTGAACGATCTGTACGGCCACGACAAGGGCGATATCTATCTGAAGACGGCAAGCCGGATGATCTGCAAGGTGTTCCAGCACAGCCCGGTATTCCGGATCGGCGGCGACGAGTTTGCCGTGATTCTGCGGAACGACGATTACCGGTACCGGGAGGAACTGGTGGCAACCTTTGAAAAGGCCTCGGCGGAAAACTGCCAGATGAACGAAAAACGGTGGGAACAGGTCAGCGTGGCCATCGGCATCGCGGAATACGACCCGGCATTGGATCACTCGGTGACGGATACGATGAGACGGGCGGATAAGGTGATGTATATCAATAAGAAAAAGAAAAAACAGGAAATGGGATAAGAAAGGGGGGCTTTCCGATCGCCCCCCTTAACCCCCTTCGGCCGGATACTCTCTTAAGCTGAAGGGAATTATTCTGATTTATTACTGTTTGTCCCGGGGAGAAGATTTCTTCCCGGGGTTTTTGGTTGCCAGGATACCGCGGACAGCGAGGATGATCAGGATGACGGCGATGACCGCGGAGATCACCGCGGGGATCGGATATGCCAGGATGAAATCGCCGATACCGGGCTTTGCGGTGTCCGCGGAATAATAGGTCAGGGCCGCGTTGACAGTGGATTCCGGTACATTGCCGACGATCTTCGACAGAATGGAATAGAGAATCGTATTACCCTCGCGGACGGCGAGACAGTAATCCATGTTCACCCCGGTATAGACGGTGGTGAGGTTCAGCCGGTCACACTGGCGGGAGATATCCCGGAAACGGTAATTGCTGATGATGACGGCATCGGCGCTCCCGGCCGCGATGGCATCGAGACAGGCCGGGGTGTCCGGATAATACACGGGGGTCCAGGAGGGAAAGTGATTCAGGAGGAACATCTCATAATTGGGATTGCCCTGGTTGACGCCGACGCGCACCTGGTTCCGGCGGAGGAAGTCCTGCCTGTCCGCCACGCGCACCACGGCATCCATCTCGGTGCACATCAGGGGCTGCGTCTGGACGACGCCGGCCTGCTCGGCATCATAGTCCGTCAGGTTGGCGGGGAACATACAGTCCACCTCGCCGTTTTTCACCGCTTCCAGGGCGGCGGAGGCGGTGGGATAGACGACAGCTTCAAAGGTCGGGGAGGCGTTCTGCAGGACGCCGGAAGCGAATTCCAGATAATCCTTCAGGGCGCCGGTCAGGTTCCCGTCCTGATCCGCGGCACAGAAGGCCAGATAGTTATCCTGGAAACCGACGCGGATCGGGCCATGGGCGTCCAGCCAATTCCGCTCCTCCACGGTGAGGTAAAGATTGGTACCGGCATTCCGCAGGTATTTGGCGGTAAGCTGCTCAGCGTAATGCTTGTTCTCGTCCTTAATCCGGTTCAGGGCCATATCCAGCTCGGGCAGGAGCTCGGCACGGTTTTTGCTGACGGCAAAGAAGAAATCGGAGCCCCCGATCTTCCACAGCGGGACGGCAACATCCGGATCCCCGTAGGTGTCAAGGGTGACGAAGGCGTCGATCTGCCCCTTGCTCAGCATGAGGAGGGATTCTGCTTCGGAACCGTCCAGTTCCATAATTTCAGCCGAGACATTGTGGGCTTCCGCCCAGGTCAGGAACTGCCCCCGCTGGACGCTGCCCCGGGTGATGCCGACCTTTTTCCCGTTCAGGGTGGCATAATCGTCGGCGGAGATGTCCTTGTTATCCGGGGCAATATAAAGGTAATAGAGTTCCTCGCCCATGGGGATGGAGGAATAGAGCATATACTCGGTCCGGTCTTCGGCGTAGGAAACGTCGCTCATCAGGTCGATCTTGCCATCTTTGAGCATTTGCAGCAGTTCGGGCCAGTTGCCCTCGACATATTCATATTTCCAGCCGGTATAGGCGGCGATTTTCCGCTGATACTCATAGGCATAGCCGGTGCGGCGGCCGAAAGCGTCCTTGTAGTTGAAGGGGGTATCATACCAGCCGACGCGGACGACTTTGGGACTTTCTTCCGCCGAAACGGCCGCCGGCAGAAGGCACATCGTCACCAGCACGACGCACAGAAGCAGGGCTGCTGTACGTTTAATCATCTTCAGGCACCTCCATATACGGGCGACATTCAGTATGCCGTCCTTAACCCCTTCTGGCCCCGAAAATGTATGTGGGGGGGGTACAGAGAGGATGTATTCGATCACTTATTATAACAGATAGTTTGCCTGAAAGGAAGTGTCAAATCCGGTTCTGAGGTTTATTGCCGATACGGATACAGACGTTGTTCAGGTTCATGGCA
>Ga0310690_10011161_pt1 | contig 11110 bp, 4 predicted proteins | sample AusTroGonzalo_MG_2_FD_207661 | JGI IMG/M metagenome (GOLD analysis project Ga0310690, IMG submission 207661) | Bovine rumen microbial communities from tropical cattle in Woodstock, Queensland, Australia - Gonzalo_04 (v2) (version 2) | ecosystem: Host-associated > Mammals > Digestive system >...
TGCGGCTGCAAACATGGTCAGGCCGCAAAATGCAAGGGTGGTAATGATTCTCATTAGTCTATTTTTTGGGGTTTTGAAGTTCGGCTTTGTTTCGACATGCAAATGTACAAAAAATAAATGGATGCGACAATAGTTTCCTACATTTTTTTGTAAAATATTTAGGCGCGTCGGCGCGTCAGCGCGTCAGCGCGTCATTTGCGTTTTTGCATTTCGCAGCTTTTCTACGTGGCTTTTACCTTTATATTATATATTATTATATTATATATATATAATATAATAATATATAATATAAAACAAAATTTCTCTCTCTTGCCGCATTTCGATTTTCCAAATGACGCGCTGACGCGCTGACGCGCCACCGAAAATAATTGGAAAATAGTCGAAAATAATTGGGGGGAAGTCTTGTTTTGTACTTCTTTTTTTCGTACCTTTGCGTTGTCTTCGAGATGAAGATATGAGGGGTGGAAAATAATTCTGGGGCTTATAAAATTAATTCTGGGGCGTGCAAAAAATATTTGGAGCGTAGAAAAATGGGGCGTGTCTATGTGTTCCTGCGGCGGAATTCGGCACAGGTGATGGCGGTGGCGATGGCCACGTTGAGGCTCTCGGCGCCTGGGCGATACTGGGGGATGAGCAGGCGGTGGGTGACCAATTGGCGGATGTCGGGGCTGATGCCGTTGCCCTCGTTGCCCATCACGATGATGGCCTCCTGTGGCAATTCCTGCGTGTAGATGTTATCGCCGTCGAGCAGTGTGCCGCAGACGGGTAGGGTGGTGTGGTTCAAGTATTCCTTTAAGTCCGTGTAGGTGATGCTCACACGTGCGATGCTGCCCATTGTGGCCTGCACCACCTTGGGGCTCCAGGCGTCGGCGGTGTCGAGGGAACAGACAATGCTGTCGATGCCGAACCAGTCGGCAATGCGGATGATGGTGCCCAGATTGCCAGGGTCTTGGATGCCGTCGAGGGCTAGTTCCAGGGGTGAGTGGTGAGAGGTGAGAGGTGAGAAAAATGACGGCAGGCGGAACACGGCGAGCACCTGCTGCGGATGCTGCAGGAAGCTGAGCTTGCGGAGCTCGTCAAGGGAGACCGGGGTGAATTGGTGGGGCGAATGGGCCTCATGGGGCCAATTGGCCTCATTGGCCTTATTGGACTTATGGGCCTCATGGGCCTCATGGGCCTTATTGGACCATTCCTCGGTGGCATAGATGGCGTGTGGATTGAAGCCTGCGGCGAGCAGGTCGCCCACCACCTTCGGCCCTTCGGCCACGAAAAGGCCTTCGCGCTGGCGATATTTCTTCATCTCCAGCTGCTTCACAAACTTTATCTGGTTCTTGCTAATCATGGCCAATGCTATCTTCTAAAAACTCCCCTCCCTTGGGGAGGGGTTGGGGGTAGGCCCTTCTATATCCTCTCCACCTGCTTCACTCCTTTCACGGTGCGTAGTTTCTTGATGAGGGCCTCGAGGCGCGCTGTGTCGCTCATCATCACCGTCAGGTTGCCGCGGAACAGGCCGTCGTGCGAGTCGATGTTGATGCTGCGCAGGAGCAGCTTTTCATCTTTCGAGATGATGCTGGTGAGGTTGTTGACGATGCCCAGGTCGTCGTTGCCGATGATGCGCAGGGTGATCTGGTACTGCGACTCGCCCTTGCCGCTCCACTTCGCCTTGACGATGCGGTAGCCGAAGCGTCGGCGCATCTCAGGCGCATTGGGACAGTCGCAGCGGTGAATCTTGATGCCTCCGCTGACGGTGACGAAGCCGAACACCTGGTCGCCGTAGATGGGATTGCAGCAATGTGCCAGCTGATAGTCGACGCCCTTCAGGTCCTTGCCGATGACGAGCACATCTTCTGAGAGGTGAGAGGTGAGAGGTGAGAGGTGTGAGTTTTCCAGCACGAACTCCTCAGCCGATCGGATGTCGCCCGTGGGAGCCTTGTCGCCCTGCTGCAGCTCGACGTATTTGTCGATGACGACGGCCACGTCGAGCGACTCTGCGGCGAGGTCGCGATAGAAGTCGCTGGCTTCCTTGTAGCCCAGCTTCTTCATGGTGCGCATCATCACCGATTCCTCCATCTCTATCTTGCGGTTGCGGAACTTTCGTTCAAGCATTTCTTTAACCAGCAGCGCCTCCTTCTGCTGCGTCTCTTTCAGGGCCAGTCGGATTTTCGCTTTGGCCCTCGACGTCTTCACGATGTTGAGCCATTCCTGCTTGGGTCGCTGCGTTGTGGAGGTGAGGATTTCCACCTGGTCGCCGCTGTGCAGCTGCTGCCGGAAGGTGACCACGCGTCCGTTGTCGCCCTGCGAGCGTCCCTCTGCCGAGCGGATGCGTGCGCCTGTGCAGGCCGAACCCACCTTCGAATGGATGTAGTAGGCCATATCGAGCACGGTGGCACCCTGTGGGAACTTCATCAGGTCGCCGCGAGGTGTAAAGACGTACACTTCCTCGTCCTGCAGCTCCATGCGCAGCTCGTCCATCGCTTGCAGGCCGTCGTCGGCGTTCTCCAGCATCTGACGGATGCCGCGCAGCCATTCGTCCATACCGCCTGTGTCGGCCTTCACGCCCTTGTAGCGCCAGTGGGCAGCGACGCCGCGCTCGGCCACCTCGTCCATCCGCTCTGTGCGTATCTGCACCTCCACCCACTTCTTCTCAGGCCCCAGCACGGTGATGTGCAGGCTCTCGTAGCCGTTGGATTTCGGCACGCTGAGCCAGTCGCGCATGCGCTTGGGGTTCGAGGTGTACATGTCGGTGATGATGGCGAAGACCTTCCAGCATTGCACCTTCTCCTCCTCCGGCGGACAGTCGATGATGATGCGGATGGCGAAGAGATCGTAGACGCCCTCGAAGGCGCATTTCTGCTTCTTCATCTTCTGCCAGATGGAGTGGATGGACTTTGTGCGGCCCTTCATGTGAAACTTTAAGCCTGCTGCCGTAAGTTTCTCGTTGATAGGCTTTATGAACTGTTCTATATAGGCGTCTCGTGCAGCCTTTGTGGCGTTCAGCTTCTCCTTGATGTGATAGTAGGCCTCCGTCTCGAGATACTTCAGCGAGAGGTCTTCCAGCTCGCTCTTTAGCTTGTAGAGACCCAGCTTGTGAGCCAGCGGCGCGTAGAGGTAGGCAGCCTCCTGGCTCACCTCGCGACGGGCTTCCGTGTTGTCGGTGTCGCGAATCTGTCGCATCAGGTTGACACGCGAGGCAATCATGATGAGGATGACGCGCATATCCTCGGCCAGCGAGATCAGGAGGTTGCGGAAGTTCTCGCCCTGCACTCCTGAAAGGCTGGGCGTTTCCCCAGCCGCCGATGCCTGTAGGGGATTGTCGCCTGCCTTGTCGTCGGCATACAGCTCCTCAATGCGGTGCAGCCCGTGCAGGATGCGTCCCACCGTCGTGCCGAACTCGCTGTCGGCCTCGTCGATGGTGAGCCGTCCGCCCTCTACGCAGGGGTGCAGCATGATGGCCAGCACGGCATCGCGCCTAAGGCCAATCTCGTCGACGGCCAGAAGTGCCGTCTGCAGGCTTGTCACAACGGGGTTCAGGCCGAAGGCGTCGCGTCGTGCCTGCCCCTGTTCGATGGCCGTCATCACATGCTGCTTGATGCGCTCCTCGTCGCCCTCTTGCAGCGACGCGGCAATCCTGTCCTTAAGTTGTGCGTAGAGCTGCAAAGCCAGCTCGCGTTCCTCGTTGGTGAAGTCTATGTGTGGTGTCATGATGTCTCTTTTTGCGCTTTTGTCTCTGCAAATGTACGAAGAAAAACGGGAAATGGTGTGCTTATGCGCAATTTTTTTTTGAAATTTTTGCAATTTGTTCGTCAGATATTTGGAGCAGTCAGAAAAATAGTATAACTTTGCACGTAAATTTACCATTACATCTTCTAAAAAAGACTAAAAAGAGACCTATGACTGACGAAATAACTCAGCGACCTGGAATGCAGCAGCTCAACAGAGGCGAGATGCAGCGCTCTGAACAGCAGCAGACTGTCTATCAGCAGCAGACCCTTGCAAATGCCGCCGAGGGGCGTCTTTGCCCCAAGTGCGGCACAGTGAACGAGCCGGAAGCACGCTATTGCGCTTCCTGCGGCGCATTGCTTGGCATGGGCACGTGTCCCAATTGCGGCACAGCCCTTGACCCTGATGCCGATTTTTGCGAGGCTTGTCATCACTATATACGGCCTGACGTCTGCTCTTTCTGCGGCACACACTTCAACGAGAATGATCCCTATTGCCCTGAGTGCGGCTCGCCTCGTGGCGGCATTGTCTGTCCCACCTGCCACACGCTGAACGATTTCTCCTTCTGCAAGCAGTGTGGAAGGCCGTTGACCGACGACGCCCGTCAGATGATGGAGCAGTTGAAGCAGCGTCCCGACTATCTGGAGTTGGTGCAGGTGGCTCGCGAATACAACGAGCTGCAGATGCAGCTGCCCTACAGCAGCGATAGCGATATCATGCACGACGAGGCCTGCCAGCAGTTGCGTCAGCGTGTATTACGTCTGCTGGCGGAGGATGAAGGTGTGGCTGAGCCCGTGATTCCCCAGCCACGTGTCCAACGTATGACGAAAGAGCAGCTGGAGGAGAAGAAGAAGCTGAAGCTCGAAATCCTGTCGCGCCTGCTCGACCAGATGGCCACGCCGCCTATGCCCTCACCCGCCAAGGTGCGCAACTATGCGATGGCGCAGAAGCCCATCGGCGTCCGTCTGGGATGGGAGTGCAACTATAAGCATGCCCTCCACTCAAGCCCCTGCGGCTGTGCCAAGCCACAGCTGGGCGGCAAGTGGGTTATCCTGGGTCACAATTCTAAACAAGAAATCAAGGACGACAAATAGATTTGAGAATTGAGATTTGAGAACTATGCAGAACGACCCACATAAAACCATGCGTCCTGAGGAGACCACCGCTCCGGTTGTAGCCCCTGAGGCTGTCATGAAGCCTGCCGATGATAACACCGATCAGAAGACTGATCGCGCCATGCAAGTCAACAATGCACCCCAGGCAATGGATATAACGCTCCGTCCTGCGGGAGGGCAGATGCATCATGGAAGCGACAAAGTGAAGACCGCCAGAACGTTTGTCCTCAAAGGCGAAACCTATGAGCAGGTGGAAACCCTGAGCGAGAATTCGGGCGAGGCACAGGTGTTCCTCGTGCGAAAGAAGGAAGGGGAGGAAAACTATGTGCTGAAGGTGTATTACCCCAACTTCGACATCAACAAGAAGCTGATGCAGGTGGTGCGCTCCTTCCAGTTTGAGATGATTGTCGAGCTCTACGACTATGGCAAGACCTACGTCGACGGCAAACACCGCTACTATGAGCTGATGGAATACCTGCACGGCGGTACGCTGCGTGACATGAAACTCGAGGGCGACTTCAACCGCTTCCGCCGTATAGCCCTGCAGGCAGCAGCAGCCCTGGCCTACTGCCACCATCGCGGCGTGCTGCACAAGGACATCAAACCCACTAACTTCTTCTTCCGAGACGATAAGAAGACACAGCTCGTGCTGGGCGACTTCGGCATCTCCGCTTTGCGCGAAGGCGGTGTCCGTACCTTTCACACCACACAGGCTCGTACGCCGATATACGCAGCTCCTGAGATGTACACCGACGTCATCGACGGCGTGGTGGAAATCACTGAGGCTGCCGACTACTACTCCTTGGGTATGACGCTCTTCGCCATCTGGCTGGGCGAGAATCCAATGAGTAGCAACGAGCGCATTATGATGAAGCAGAAGAACGAGGGACGTCTGCCCCGTCTGGCTGAGCTGCCTGACCGCGTGAAGATGCTGGTACAAGGCCTTACTGCTGTGAACCAGCAGAGCCGCTGGGGTTATGAGCAGGTGGAACGCTGGTTCCTCGGCGAGGATGTGCCAGTAGACCTCTCATCGCCCTTCCTGCGCTACAAGAGCTTCGTCGTTGATCCTGACCGCAACGTCATTGCTGATAATGTGCACGAGCTGGTGCCCATGCTGGCCGATAACGAACATCTGGCCATCAACTACCTCTATAACGGCAGGCTCGTGGCCTGGCTCGAGAGCAGCGGCAATACCAAGCTCTCAGAACTGTTGAAGGACATCGTCACCAATAAGTATCCTGTGGACAAGAAGGCCGGCCTTACCTGCGCCCTCTATACGATGGATCCCACCTTCCCCTACACCGACGTGCAGGGAACACCCTGCGACGACGTGCACAGCGTCGCCCTGTCGCTGCTCAGCTATCAGGATAAATACTCCGTCCTGCTCCAGCGTCCCAACGACGCCCTCTACCTGTGGCTTGAGAGCCATACGGGATGCGACGTCGACCGCCTGCGCACCTATTTCACTCCTGATGCTGACGGCCACGTCTCCGTACTGCGTCTGGTGTATGAGATTGACCCTGATATGCCTTTCCTCGCACGCCATCCGTCGTCGACCATCAAGGAGATTACACACTCCTTCGGCTACTGCAACCCCACCGACGACGATTGGAAGGCATTGACCGACGGACGTCTGCTGTCGTGGATGTACAGCCATGAGGACCTGATGGCCTGCGAGTCGCTGCGTATCCTCACACACGGACAGAAATACTCGCGCCAGCTGGCCTATAAGGTGCTCTACAACCTCGACCGTGAGGCCGCCTTCGATCTGCGCGACGCACATACGCCCCAAGGCATTGGCGAACAGCTGGCGCACCACCTGATGCAGGCAGAGCATGTGTCACAGGAGGATTTCGAGTCGCAGATGCAAGACTATACCGACCCTGAGGGACGCTTCTATTACTTCGCACAGCTGCACGGATGGTACGACCTGATGACGGAGGCCACGCGCTGCTTCGACCTCTCATCGCAGGAGAACAAGGAACGCCTCAGCGCATATGATCTGCACACGGCCCTCTACCGCTTCTGCCGCATCCTGGGCGCCAATCCCAGCTATCTGCTGAGCAACGGCACTATCCTGAACGATGGACGGAGCATGGATCTCAGCTATACATCGCTCATCCGTCAGGAGCTGCGTCAAGGCACGCTATCGCAATGGATGGCGGTCTACTACCACGAAGACCCCACTCGCGAGTTCGCTGAGGAATACAGCTATGAGCGCGAGCTGCAAGAATGGATCATGGCCCTGGGCCGACTCGACAGCCAGCAGTCGTATTATCGCCGCTTCACCAAGGCCTGCGAAGACACCAAGACCAGAGTGGGCTACGTCAGGAAACAGTGGCAACGCGCGCGCGCTAAAGAGAAGATGTGGAAATACGTCTATTATGGCATCTGTGCCGTGTGGGTGCTGCTGGTGCTCATCATTGGTATCAGCGGAAGAGATGATCTGATGAACCACAAGCTGTTGTCCATCGGCTTGCCCGTAGGCGGCATGAGTGCCTTTATCGTTGGCGTCCGTGCCTATTTCAAGGGCCTCGGTCCGACGCTGGCGTGTATGTGTGGCCTGCTGGGAGCAATGACGTCGTTCATACCCATCTATATCATGTCGGCGGTGGAATCGTCAAGCCCAGGAACGAAGATGCTTGATATCGTTGTCGTGGTGCTGACGGCCATCTATATGGCGATATGCCATTTCACCGCCTTCCACGAAGACAAGGCCGCAGATAGCAATGCTGTAAATAGTCTGCTGAACGACGACGATGTGAAGACATCGCTGCTGGAGCCCCTCTATTACACCTTCAAGACGAAGTCGAACCGCTTCAAGAGCGCCAAGTTCGGTATGCTCGATGAGGTAAGCGACCACGTGCGCTCGCTGTCTGGTGAGTCTGTCATGCATTATGTGCTGTGGTCTATCATGATGCTCCTCCTCGTGCTTGAGTTCATCATCTTCAGCTCCAGCCTGGTGGATGCCAAGTTGCCTTGGGCATAAGGCTGCAGGTAAAAAGGGCGACGGCTTAACAATGAGTATATACAACAATACAGAGAAGCAATATGACATGTGACTTTTGTCATAAGGAAAACAGAAGCGTGGCCAAGTTCTGCAAGTGGTGCGGACAGCCTATCGTCAGTCATACCCTCGACAAGTTGGTTGGCCTGACCGATGTGAAGGCACAGCTGAAGACCATCGTTGACACCTATACCTACCTGCGCTCGCGTAAAGACATCGCTGTAGTGCGCCTGTCGGTGAATGCTATCATCATAGGCGAGACAGGTACGGGTAAGACGGCATTGGCAGCTATCATACGCGACTACTTCTACCAGCATAAGATCATCGAGAAGCCTAAGCTCACGATGGTGGATGCTGTCGACTATCAGCGCTTCGTGGACAAGTGGGACGACAACATCAAGAAGGCGAAGGGTGGAATACTCTTCTTCGATAATGTGCAGAAACTCTTGCCCGATAAGTATTCCAATCAGGTGAATCCGCTGGACAAGCTGTTCGTGGAGATGGACAAATGGGACGACAACCCCATTGTCATCATTGCAGGACTGCCGAAGGGACTCGACGACTTCCTGGAGAGCAACCCTGCTGTGAAGAACCGCTTCAAGTACACCTTCCGCCTGCCGACGCCGAACTACCACGAACTGTGCGATATGGCCAAGCAGGAGCTGAAGAGAAAGTACGGCATCAGCGAATTTACGGATGAGGCCGACGATTATCTGAGGCGCTACTTCAAATACCAGATCAAGACAAAGGACGAGACCTTCGGCAATGCCCATGTGGCGATGAAGACCGCTGAGGATATCTTCACCAGCTTCATCAGCCGAGGGGCACAGGCCAGCGGCATTGAGAAGGCCGACATCCGCGGCTACGTGCCTGAAGAACGCTCGCTTGACGATATCCTTAGCGATCTCGACAGCTTCATCGGCATGAACGAGGTGAAGCAGGCCGTCAAGGAGATAGCTTTCTCCGTGCAGAACAGCGTGCAGCGTGCCGAGCGCGGATTGGGCGAGCAGGAGAAGATGTCGATGCACATTGTGCTGACGGGTAACCCAGGTACTGGCAAGACCACTATCGCACGCAAGCTGGGCGAGATTTTGGCCGCTATCGGCTATCTTGACTCAGGACACGTGGTCGAGGTGGACCGCTCGCAGATGGTGAGCCCCTATCAGGGCGAGACGCCGAAGGTGGTGAACCGACTTTGCGACAAGGCGATGGGTGGTATACTCTTCGTCGACGAGGCCTACACGCTGGCACCCTTGAGCCAGAGCGGCGAACGCGACAATCAGGGTGCGCAGGCTTTGGAAACGCTGATGAAGCGTATGGAGGACGATCGCGGCAAGTTTGTGGTCATCGCTGCCGGATACCGTACGGAGATGGATAATCTCTTCCGCGTCAATCCTGGTATGCGTAGCCGTTTCAACTATTTCCTCAATATCGACGACTATTCGCCTGATGAGCTCTTCCAGATTATGGAAGTATTCGCAAAGTCGAAGAAATATGTGTTTGCGCCTGAGGCAGAAACCCTGACTAAGAAGATGATCAAGGAGATGCATCAGCAGCGCGACAAGGACTTTGCCAATGGTAGGACGATGCGGTCGCTGTTCGACCAGATTTGCAAGAATCAGGCCAGCCGCCTGCAAAATGGCGAGCTGCAGCAGATGAGCAACGAGCAGCTGATGACGATCGTTGAGGCCGACATTCCTTACGAAGCACCGAAGGAGGTGGATTACACCGAATGCCTGAAGAAGTTCGAGGGTATGGTAGGTCTGGAGAGCGTGAAAAAGGAGGTGAGCAACCTGGCTTCTTTCCTCAACTTGCAGATCAAGCGTGGAGAAACCAACACTTTCCAGGGCAAACATTATGTCTTTACTGGCAATCCTGGAACGGGCAAGACCACTGTGGCACGCATCATGGCCGATGTGTTCAAGACACTCGGCATCCTGACGCGTGGCCAGCTGGTCGAGGCCGACCGCTCGAAGCTTGTGGCAGGTTTCTCAGGACAGACAGCCATCAAGACCAACCAGCTCATCGACTCGGCTATGGGAGGCGTGCTCTTCATCGACGAGGCCTACACCTTGAAGTCGAGCGATAACGACTCCTTCGGCGGCGAGGCTATCGATACGTTGCTGAAGCGTTTGGAGGACGACCGCGGCAAGTTCATCTGTATCGTGGCAGGCTACACTGATCAGATGCACGACTTCATCGACACGAACCCAGGTCTGAAGAGTCGTTTCACGCAGACCATCCATTTCGACGACTATACGCCTGATGAACTTACGCAGATATTCCTCAACTTGGCCAAGGGTAAGAACTTCACCATCGATAAGGAGACAGAGGGAGCCATCCATCGTGAGTTCGAGCAGCTCTACCTGCGTCGCGACAAGAACTTCGGCAACGCCCGCGAGGCTCGCCGCATCTTCAATGAGGCCGTAGAGCGTCAGAGTCAGCGTCTTGTCTCGCTGATGAATGATCCTGGATTTACGGAAGCCGAAATGTTCCGTCTCACTACCGATGACCTGCCCGCTGCTCAGAGTGCTGCCGTACGTCCGCTGGACGAGGTGCTCAACGAGCTGGACGACTTCATCGGCATGCGTTCGGTAAAGAACAGCATCCGCCGCTTGGCTGTGCAGAGCATGTTCATGAAGCAGCGTGCCGCTATGGGCGCAGGAAAGGTGCAGCAGCTGGCGATGAATTTCGTGCTGACAGGCAACCCAGGTACGGGAAAGACCTCTATCGCCCGCAAGATGGGCGAGATACTGCAGTCGATGGACATCCTGCCTACCTGTCGTGTCATCGAGGCCAGCCGCGCCACCCTCGTTGGCAAATATATGGGCGAGACGCCGAAGATTGTCAACTCCATGTGCGACAAGGCTATGGGTGGTATCCTCTTCATCGACGAGGCCTATACGCTGAGCGACCAAAACGACCAGTACGGCAAGGAGGCTATCGACACGCTGATGAAGCGTATGGAGGATGATCGCGGTAAGTTCGTGGTCATCGCAGCCGGATACAAGGACAAGATGGAGGAATTCCTGCAGATGAACGCAGGATTGGCCAGCCGTTTTACCCACAAGCTGCACATCGACGACTACAACGAGGACGAGCTGCTGGCTATCTATAAGAAGATGGCTCAGAAAGATGCCTATGTCCTCTCGCCTACGGCCGAGTTCAAGGCGCTCGATGTCATCTGCAAGATGATCATGATGAAGGACGAGACCTTCGGAAATGCCCGCGAGATGCGCAATCTGCTCGACGAGACAGTACAGCAGCT
>Ga0310690_10011162_pt1 | contig 11109 bp, 10 predicted proteins | sample AusTroGonzalo_MG_2_FD_207661 | JGI IMG/M metagenome (GOLD analysis project Ga0310690, IMG submission 207661) | Bovine rumen microbial communities from tropical cattle in Woodstock, Queensland, Australia - Gonzalo_04 (v2) (version 2) | ecosystem: Host-associated > Mammals > Digestive system >...
CCATTGATACCAAAACCCCTGGGCGATATTGCGTAATTGGACCACGATATTCATCATATTTATCAAATACGCGATTCATAATACCGGTGCCACGTGTGTCTGTGCGGAATTCGGACAGATAACCAATTAAGCCACGCGATGGTGCGGAAAATACGATACGCGTTTTGCCAGCACCAGATGATTTCATTTCTGTAATTGTCGCCTTGCGTTTGGTCATTTTTTCAATCACAACACCAGAAAATTCGTCATCAACATCAATAACTACTTCTTCGATTGGTTCCAGTTTTTCACCATTTGGACCTGTTTTCATTACAACGCGTGGACGAGATACCGACAGTTCAAATCCTTCGCGACGCATTGTTTCAATTAAAATACCTAACTGTAATTCGCCACGACCAGATACTTCAAAGGCTTCGTTATTGGCACTTTGGGTTACCTTTAATGCGATGTTTGTTTCTGCCTCCCTGAATAATCTTTCGCCAATCATACGTGATGTTAATTTTTTACCAGATTTGCCGGCCAATGGCGAAGTATTAACAAAGAATGTCATTGTTAACGTTGGCGGATCAATTGGCATTGCAGGAATTGGTGTGTTAACACTTGGGTCACAAAGTGTGTCCGCCACAGTAGCTTTAGAAAATCCGGCAACAACCACAATGTCCCCAGCCGATGCAGAATCGCGTGAGATTTTTTCAACGCCACGATGTTCAATGATTTTTGTAATTTTTGCGTTTTCAATAAATTCACCGTTCATGTTAATTGCTTTTACAGCTTGGCCAACACGAACAGTTCCAGATTCAACCTTACCAGTTAAAATACGACCAACATATGGGTCCGCCTCAAGCGTTGTTGCCAACATAGAAAAAGGCGCATCAATTTGACAACGTTCGCCATTGCAATCGGGTGCCGGCACATGATCAACAATTAATCGGAATAGTGGGGTTAAGTCCTTGTGTTCATCTTTCAAATCACGAACTGCCCAACCATCACGTCCAACCGAATATAAATATGGAAAATCAAGTTGTGAATCTGTGGCACCAAGTTTATCGAACAAATCAAAAGTTTCTGTTAAAACTTCATCAGGGCGGGCATCACTTCTGTCCACTTTGTTAATACACACAATCGGACGCAGCCCCAATTTCAATGCTTTACCCAAAACAAATTTGGTTTGAGGCAAGGGTCCCTCAGCTGCATCAACAAGCAAAACAACCCCATCAACCATGGATAAAATACGTTCAACTTCGCCACCAAAGTCAGCGTGCCCAGGTGTGTCCACAATATTAATCTTGTATTCGCCCCATTGAATAGATGTCGGCTTTGCTGATATGGTAATGCCGCGTTCGCGTTCAATATCGCCGCTGTCCATGACACGATCTTCAACCTTTTCGTTTTCGCGAAAAGTTCCCGCTTGTTTCAACATGTTGTCAACCAATGTTGTTTTGCCGTGGTCAACGTGCGCAATTATTGCGATATTGCGAATTTTCATCAATTTTACCTTTTTTTACATAAATCGGGTATAGAGTATATCATTTTTCTAGATTTTCAACAAGATAGAACAATTTTTATAATTTTTTTGACATTTTGTATTTTTGTGCAATATTTGTGGTTATAATAAGGTGATACAGATGGAAGAAAATATAAACTTTGATTTGGTTATAAAATCTTTTTTGAATTCAGCACTGAGTGTGCTGGGTGGTTTTAAGCCAAAATCTCGGCAAGAAATGAATTGTTTGGCCGATGCAATAATATGTATGCGGCATTTAACCAAAGAACAAAACAAATATACAGAATGGGATACATTGTGTGATAATATTAAAAAACTGACCGACTTTTCTGCTGGTAACAAATATTATAATCGGGTTTATTCTGCTATGAATCTGGTGGTTAAGTATATAGCACAATATTATAAGGCGTCAGAAAATTCCTTTAAGCAACAGCGTTTGCTTGAATCTGTCAGAAAATATTGGGTTGCTGTTAAACACGGTATTGTGGGCAAAGTTATGTATCAACTTATGTCCAAAGAGCGCCTTGTGAAAAAAATATCAAGATAAGAAAAACCGGCGGATGCCGGTTTTTCTTTTAGTGTTTTCCACCGATTTTGGTGCGTCCGCCCATTAATGGTTGTAACTTTTTTGGAATATTGACCGAACCATCAGCATTTTGGTGGTTTTCAATTACAGGCACCAATGCACGTGGCAGGGCGATACCAGTATTGTTTAATGTCGCACAGAATTTTAATGTTCCATCACTTGCGCGATAACGGGTGTTGGTACGACGCGCCTGGAATTGACCAATTGACGAACAAGAACCCAATTCGCGATATGTGTTTTCAGATGGAATCCATGCTTCTACATCGTTCATTTTAACCTTGTTAAATCCCATGTCGCCGGTGCAGTTCGCGATTACGCGATAAGGCAATTCCAAATCTTCCATAACTTCACACAGGTTATTAAGCAGATGTTCGTGCATTTCGTCACTTTGTTCCGGTGTACAGAAAACATATTGTTCAACCTTGTTAAACTGATGAACACGAACAATACCACGTGTGTCACGACCGGCGGCACCAGCTTCTTTTCTAAAACAAGGTGAAAAGCCCGCATATTTAATCGGTAAATCTTTCTCGTTCAATACTTCGTCTGCATGCAATGAATTAAGGACAATTTCCGCCGTGCCTGCCAGACATCTGTCCGTATCGGTTAACATAAACACATCATTATTCATAACCGACAAATCAGATCCCATAAAGTGACCAGCATTGAAAATCGTTTGTGGTTTTGTGATTGATGGACATTCGATATATTTGAAACCTTTGCCAATCAATTTTTGAATTACATAAGTTTGGACAGCCAATTCAAGTTCAGCGGCTTCGCCAGCCAACGCATAAACACGTGTGCCGCAAATGCCGGCAATTTTTTCAGGCATCCACCAGCCGTTCATTTCCAATAAGTCCCATTGTGGACGTGGTGTGAAATCAAATTCACGAATTTTTCCAACGCGGCGAACCTCAACATTTTCAGAATCATCACGACCAATTGGTGCATCTGGTGATGGGATTTGTGGAACACAATGTAACAATTCGTTTAATTGTGCTTCTTTGTCGGCTAATTCAGCCATATCGGCGGCAATTTCATCGCTGATTTGTTTTGATTTTGCAATCAGTTGTGCTTTGTCCGTTGCAGTTGGTATTTCTTTTGTTATTTTATTTTTTTCCGCAGTCATGGTTTGCGTAATTGTTTTTAATTCACGAACGCGGCTGTCCAATGCCAATATTTCATCAACATTGTCGGCAAAACCCTTGACCCGACAGGCGTTTTTTACCACATCTGGATTTTCACGAATATATTTAATATCAATCATGTTAAAAGTCCTGTTTTTATTGTTTTGCCCAGATTATATGATTTTTTTGTGCCAAAATCAACATATTCATAGGGTTGAATTTATGGTTTGCGTTACATATATAATATGGTATGATTTGCGCGATAAAAGGAAAGGAATATTTATGGATATCGAAATATATGATGTGATTGTTTTAGGTTCCGGCCCGGCGGGTTTAACGGCGGCATTGTATGCGGGACGTGCAAATAAAAAGACAATCGTTTTGGGTGGACCAACATTGGGCGGTCAAATGGCGCAGATTGCAAAATTGGAAAATTATCCGGGTTGGTCTGGTGACGGAATGGGTTTGGCTGAATTTATGAAAAAGCAAGCAGAATCATTTGGTGCAAAAATTATTTGTGCATCTGCAACATCTGTTGATGGTGATGCAGAAAGCGGTTTCAATATTGCCGCAGATGATGGTAAAAGATATGTTGGCAAGACGGTCATATTTGCAACCGGGGCATCCCCGCGTAAACTGGAAATAGAAGGTGCGCGTGAATTAATGGGGCGGGGCGTTTCATATTGTGCGACATGCGATGGGTTCTTTTACTATGGTAAAGATGTAATGGTTATTGGTGGCGGAAATGCGGCTTTGAATGATGCGCTGTATTTGGCGGATATTGCAAAGTCGGTAAAGATTGTTTATCGCCGTGGCGCATTTACCCGTGCTGAAGAAGTGCTGCGTAACAGAATTGCGGAACGGAAAAACATTGAATGTTTGTTTAATACAGACCTTAAAAAAGTGGCGGCGGTTCCAGACAGTGATAAATTAGTTGTGACAACATTAGATGATCAAGAAATTGAAACCGATGGTTTGTTCGTTGCCATTGGACATGAGGCAAATACAGATTACTTGGACGAAGGAATTGTTCGTGATGATATGGGACGATTAATACCGGGTAAATTGCCGGCGGGAACATTTGTTGCGGGTGATGTGCATTCTAATATAAAGATGCAAATTGCAACTGCGGTCGGCACTGGATGCACGGCAGCGATGGAAGCAATAGCATACCTTAATTCACACGAATAAAACAACCGCCCAAACGGGCGGTTTGTTTTATTTTTTTCCAAAATATTTTTTCAATGTATCGTATGCGGATGATATTTTCGCAAATTCGGTTGCCGAACCAGAACGGTCGGGGTGGTGCTTTTTAGCCAATGCACGATACCGTGCGCCCACATCGCGCCACGACGCACTTATTGGCAAATCGAAAACTTTCAATGCCGTCATTACCGGACCGGGCAGGGTGCTTCTTTTCTGGGGCATTTTATCAAATATGTTACGGCCAGTTATAAAGTCGTTTAAAAACTGAACATATTCTGCCTCATCTGCATTCGCCTTTGCCTTATCTTTTAATGGTGAACCAAATGTTTGTCGTTCCCAATCTTCTTCGATTTCGTCCGCCGACATTCCCGCATAGTAATTCCAATTTTTATTATATTCGGCGGCATGTTCGGGACAAAAATACCAATACTCACGCAGGTCGCGCGTTTTTGGACAACGGCATGTGCCCGCCTTGTTGCATCCATCGTGTTCACATTTTTTTATCATTTCTTTGTCGCCTTTATATGTGCCAATGGATGATGTTGTTCAACCGTTTCACGCAGTTTTTCCGGCATAACATGCGTATAGATTTGCGTTGTTGAAATATCTTCGTGCCCCAGCATTGTTTGTATCGCGCGCAGGTTTGCACCCCCCGCAAGTAAGTGAGACGCGAACGAATGACGCAAGACGTGTGGACTAACGCGTTTCGGTTCAATGCCGGATAACACAGCACACTTTTTTAAAATCTTGAAAAAACCATCGCGTGTAATATGGCCCGATTTGCCGTTTGATGGAAACACATATTTTGAATCTGTGTCCCCGCGCATATCCAGCCATTTATTTAGTGCATGAACCGCGCCAGGATGCATTGGAACCATGCGTTCTTTGGCACCCTTGCCATGAATTAATAATTTGTCGCCCAGATTTGCTGTCATTGGTAATTCACACAATTCCGACACGCGCAAGCCCGATGCATATACCAATTCCAGCATTGCACGCAAACGCGTCGCGTTTCGGGTGTCGCCCGCCGATGATATTAACAATTCTATTTCTTCGACCGTTAAATATTTCGGCAGGGCGCGTTTGCGTTTTGGTAATTCCAAGTTTGCAGTTGGGTTTTCTTTAATTATTTTTTCCAACATTAAGAATTTATAAAATCCGCGCAGCGCACTTGCATGGCGTGCAATAGACGATGCCTTGTCTGGTAAAGATGCAAGATATTTTTGAATTGCTTTTTCGTCTGCGTTCATTAAACCGCCCGGTATGGTTTCGTCTGCGTGATGTAAATCAGATGAATACGCATCAAGGGTTTTTTCGCTGCGTCCTTTTTCGGCAGATAAAGCTTCTAAAAATATATCGATGTAATTCATGTTTCTATGACAAGACAACTTCGGTTACATGTTGAATTGGTTCAATGTACATAATCATAAGAATGATGATAGTCGCAATAACAAGCATTATGCCGAATTTTTTCATCTGTGAACTTTTTCTTTTGCGTAATGGCATGATGTCCCCCATTAAATTGTATCAAAACTTGCAATAAAAGCGCCCGCGCCCGCGATGATAATAAGTGGTGGCGCAATGATAGCTAACGCAGCGGGCAATGCCCCGGTTGCACCCAACGCATTAAACATATTTATTATAAAGTATGACGCAAAACATGTTATAACACCAATGCTGAACTTAAAACCAAAGTTGAAATTGCGACGCTGTTTTGTTTGTGAAAATGCGATACCAAGCATTGCCATCGCAATCATAGAAAGGGGCAAGAATAACAATGTCCAAAATTGGACCCAATGGGCACGCACAGGAATACCAACAGATTCCATTTTTTTAATGAACGATGGTAATTCCCAAAATGAAATCTGGTCGGGTTGCAAATACCGATCTAATACGGTGCGTGGTGTTAATTGTGATTTTGTATGCCATGGTTTTGTAACCTCAGCCCCAGAACCACTCCAAACGGTCGCCTTGTCTGTATCCATACCGTTGTCAGACAGTGTTATTCTGTCTGCCTTGATACGTTCTGTTATTTTAAAGTTATTGTTTTGCACAAATACTATTGCATTGTTAAATACCAAATTTGGACCATTGCGACCAATTGCATTTGCGCGCATTGTAATAAAACCGTTGTCACTGTTTTCGCGCAACCATATTGCACCATCAACCAATTTCAAGTGGTCTGTTGTTATTTCGCGCGCAGATAAATTAACAGAATATGGATTTATTACTGCAGTTGCAAAAATACCAATAAGTCCCGCACCGATTAAAAAAGGAACCGCTTTTTGAAACGGGGACAGACCAGCGCCGGATATAATTATCCCCTCGCTAGATTTGGTAAGATTGTACGATGCGAACAGTGTTCCCATAAATATTGCCATGGGTAAAAACATTGGCACATATTCCATAAGTCGTGTCCAAGCGTCCATAAATGCCACAATCGCGTTCGGGTTTGACGGCAAACGTTCTACAAAAGTGACGGCCAAGATAATGCCACATACAATAAATGTAACAAGACCAACACCGGAAAAGAACCGGCGTGTCAAGAAACGGAACAAAATCTTGTATCTGAACATGTTACTGTATTACTTTATCACAATAATATACAAAAGTATAACCTGTTCATTTGGTAATTGCAAAATTAAAATGTTGTCTTATAATTGCGCTGTTATAAGCAAGGAAAAATCATGGAAAAGTATCCAATATCAAGGGCTGGTTTTGATGCGCTGGTCAAGGAATTAAAAGACCTGAAGGAAGTGCAAAGACCGGAAATTCTTAAAACTGTGCAATGGGCTCGCAGCTTAGGCGATTTGTCTGAAAATGCTGATTATAGTGCAGCCAAGGAAAAGCAACGTCAAATCGACAAGCGGATTCAGTTTATCGAAAATATTATTGCAAACGCGTCGGTTGTTGATGTGGACAGTTTGTCTGGTGACCGTGTTGTTTTTGGTGCGCGTGTTGTTGCCGAAGACGAAGATGGTAACAGAATGCAATGTCGCATTTTGTCTGATATTGAAGCAGATGGCAAGGTTGTTATATCTTGTACATCACCGGTTGGGCGCGCAATGATTGGTCGGTGTGTTGGGGATACTTGTGTTGTAAAATTGCCGGGTGGCGAAAAAGAATATGAAATTTTAGAAGTTAAGTTCAAGGAATAAAAAAATATATGGTCGTTCGTGTTCTGCCTGATTTTTTGGTGAACCAAATTGCCGCCGGTGAGGTGGTTGAACGGCCGGCATCTGTGGTCAAGGAATTGGTGGAAAATGCTCTTGATGCTGGTGCGGACGAAATTGTCGTTGATGTTGTTGACGGTGGCCGAACTCTTATATCTGTGATTGATAATGGGTGTGGTATGAATCGCGAAGATCTTTCGCGGGCAATAATGCGTCATGCTACATCAAAATTGCCCGATGATAATTTACAAAATATAACATATATGGGTTTTCGTGGTGAAGCGTTGCCGTCAATCGCATCTGTATCTGATATGACAATCGATACTTATAATGGAACTGATGAAAACGGTTGGTGTTTGGACTGTAATTCTGGTGAAATAAAGCCGTCAGCATGGCAGGGTGGAACCCGTATGCGCGTTCAAAATTTGTTTGCAAAAACACCAGCGCGGTTAAAGTTTTTGCGCGCCGATCGTGCAGAGATGATGTCAATTGTTGATGTTGTAAAACGGCTTGCTATGGCACGCAGGGATGTTGGTTTTACATTAAATAATAAATGGCGATTTCCAAAGGACCAAAATTTATTAGAACGTATCGCTGCCGTTATGGGCGATGATGTTGTTGGGCAAATGTTGCCGGTTGATACAAAATCTGCATCATCAAATATGCATCTTACTGGATATATATCTGTGCCAACGTTACGTCGGGCTTCATCGGTTGATCAATTTTTATTTGTTAACAATCGACCAGTTCAGGACAAAGTGTTGGTTGGTGCTTTGCGTGCCGCATATATGGATGTTATGCATGCGCGTGAATTTCCATTGTGTGCATTGTATTTGAACATTGACCCGTCTGCAGTTGATGTAAATGTTTCGCCCGCCAAGACCGAAGTTCACTTTTTGGAACCAAATCATGTGCGTGCATTTATTATAAAATCATTACGCGATGTGTTGGCGCAAACTTTGAACGAAAATGTTTCGCAAAATATCGTAACCCCAGAAAACAATGCACATACAGGTTTCATGCGTTTTAATATTCCAAGTGCTTCACAATCACAAAATTGGCATGTCGCAGACAGGCATAATACAACATGGATGGATAAAATCTTTGATAGTAAACCATCAACATGTGCAAAACCGTTTGAGGTTGATTTACAACAAGAAGATGCACCAAACACAGAATTTCCGTTGGGGCGTGCCATTGGACAAATTGGTAAAAAATATATATTGGCACAAAGCGGTGACAATTTAGTTATTGTTGATCAACATGCCGCCCATGAACGCATAACATATGAATATCTGCGTAAACACGAAATCAAAACTCAACCATTACTTACACCGATTGTTGTGAATTTGCGTGGTGAAGAAGTGATGGCAATTCTGTCAATTGTAGACGAATTAAAACAATCCGGTTTGCATATTGAAGCGTTTGGTGATGATGCGGTTGCGATTTTTGAAAAACCGGCCGATTGGGATATGGATTGGGGGGCGGTGTTACGTGATATGGCGGACGAGGTTAGGGTAAACGGCCATTCGTCTAATTTAAACGAAAAACTGCATTTAAAATTGGCAAATTACGCGTGTCATCACAGTGTTCGTGCAGGCCAAGTCCTTGATTTAACGCAAATGAATGCACTTCTTCGTGATATTGAAAACACAACCCGTGGGGGCGAATGTAACCACGGCAGACCAGTGTATAAATTTATTCCATTAAGTGAAATTGATGGGTGGTTTGAACGGTGTTAGACAGGCGTTTTTTGTGCTTTACTATTAAGGGAATTTTTACTAATCTGAACAGCATAAATAAAGACAAGGAGAAAAATAATGGAACCAGTAACCATAGACAGTGTTAATGCCGCAGCCCAGACGGGCAGTGCCTGGGGTATGATTGCGTATTGTGCGGCGATTTTCGCAATAATTTACTTTCTTATTGTGCGCCCAAGCAAACGTCGTTTGGCAGAATATCAGAAAATGTTAAACTCGTTAAAGGTTGGAAACCGTGTTTTGGCTGCGGGTATTTATGGTGTAGTTAAAAAAATTGGTGAAACAACGATTGATGTAGAAATTGCAAAGGGTGTTGTCGTTGTGGTTGCAAAAAATGCTATTGCAAATGTTGAAAAGTAAGGTAAAGGGGTAATCGTTATGTTTAAAAAGTTGGCAATAATTTTTGTTGCGGTATTTGGGGTGTTGCTGGCCGTGCCAACAATCGCACCAAAACTGTCGCCATATTTTCCATCTTGGATAAAGCCAGTTCCGTTGGGATTGGACCTTAAAGGTGGGGCACAGTTGTTGTTAGAGGTTGATACCACAACCATGCTTAAAGAAAAAACTAATCAGTTGTATGACGAAGTGCGTTCGTCTTTGATTGATAGAAACAAGGGCGTGATTCGTTATTCAAATTTACGTAATAGTGACGGTGTTGTGTCGTTCAATGTTCGTGACACTGGCGATGTTGCAAAGGCCAAGGGGCGTTTACGCAGTGTGCTGGGGACGACGGTAGATATTGAATCAAGCGGTGATGTTGTGAAATTGTCTTATTCTGACAAACAAAAAGAAGAAATGATTCAAGATGCGCTGGCACGTAGCATTGAAATTGTTCGTCGTCGTATTGATGCGCTGGGGACCAAGGAACCGTCAATTCAGTCCCAGGGCGGTAAATATATTTTGATTCAATTGCCTGGTGTTGATAATCCAGAGCATATCAAAGATTTGATTGGTCAAACTGCAAAAATGACTTTCCATTTGGTAAATGAAAATGTATCGCCAGAACAAATTGCGTCTGGGCGTGCGCCAAGCGGAACAGATTTGTTGCCATATATGGATATGCCAGATCAGGTCGTACCAGTTTATTCGCGTGTTGAGGTGTCGGGGGAAAGTTTGAAAGATTCCCAAGCGGATTTTGACCAAAACAATATGCCTGTTGTGACGACAGTATTTGATGCGTCTGGTGCGCGTAAGTTTGCAAAATTAACAACAGAACATGTGAATGAACGTTTTGCTATTGTCTTAGATGGCAAGGTTTTGTCGGCACCAAACATTCGTGAACCAATTCCGGGTGGTCGTGGTCAAATTTCTGGTGGATTTACCCTTCAGGGTGCAAAAGATTTAGCTGTATTATTGCGTTCGGGTGCGTTGCCGGCGCCATTAACAGTTATCGAAGAAAGAACGGTTGGTGCGGGGCTTGGTGCCGATACAATCGCTTCTGGTAAAATCGGTTCTGCGGTTGGCGTGTTGTTCATTATGCTTTATATGTTCTTGATATATCATGCATTTGGCTTGATTGCTGATACGGTGTTATTGGTGAATTTAGCAATGATTATTGGTGTGTCTGCATTGTTTGGTGCAACACTTACTTTGCCTGGTATTGCTGGTATCGTGTTGACATTGGGTATGGCAGTTGATGCCAACATATTGCCGTTTGAACGCATAAGGGACGAGATTAAAGAAGGGACGCCACCGTTGCGTGCTGTGGATCTTGGGTTCCATCGTTCGAATAAGGCCGTATTAGATGGTGAAT
>Ga0310690_10011163_pt1 | contig 11109 bp, 7 predicted proteins | sample AusTroGonzalo_MG_2_FD_207661 | JGI IMG/M metagenome (GOLD analysis project Ga0310690, IMG submission 207661) | Bovine rumen microbial communities from tropical cattle in Woodstock, Queensland, Australia - Gonzalo_04 (v2) (version 2) | ecosystem: Host-associated > Mammals > Digestive system >...
TGAGCTTGTAGAAGTATGGCGAACATATTCAACAAGGAGGCACTGGAGAGTCTAGACAATCATAGTGAGGCCGAGGAGATGGCACGGGTGGCATCGCCGAAGGTGCGCATTGTCATTGCCGCAATGGTGGCGATGATGGTCGTCGTCATCTACTGGTGCATCTTCGGAACCATCAACTACAAGGTCAACGCACAGGGTGTTGTGTTCCCTTTCGGCGAAGCTGCCCCCATCAGTGTGCCCTACGACGGAACGGTATCGCGAAGCTTCGTCACACACGGAGCCGACGTTGCCGACGGCACCCCCATCGTCGAGATTCGCAACGCCCTCTCCACCTCCACCGTTACCGCTCCGCGCCACGGAGTGGTCATACAGACCCTCCAGCCCGGCACAACGTTCAAGGCCGGTGAGCCCGTGGCGTGGCTCTTGCCGCAGACGCAGCAGATGGCGGGCCGCGAGATGCTCTGCTACGTCACCTACGACGACCTGCGCAAACTGGACATCGGGCAGCAGGTGCAGGCGACACCGGCGAACATGGAGCGTGAAAACTGGGGCTACGCCTACGGACGGGTCGTAGGCATTGAGCAGTATCCTACCACGCGGCAGGAAATTGTCAGCCGTGTGAAACTCGACCCTTTAGCCGCTTTCATTCACGACGGACAGGCCATGTACGAGGTGCGCGTCACACTTGACGAGCACGACGGTGCACTCGTCTGGAGCCGTGAGAAGAGCCGCGATGTCAACGTAGGCAATGGCACCATCTGCAACATACAGGTCATCACCCAAAGAAAACCCGTCTGGCGTGTCCTCGTTGGAACCGTAGAAAACAACGTCCAAACCGTCATAGGAAATTGATTAAACGACCACAGATTACGCAGAAGGCACAGATTTAAAAATAGTGTATGTCTAAGTCGAAACTGGTAAAGGTGCCCCAAGTCATGCAGATGGAGGCCGTCGAGTGCGGAGCCGCTTCGCTCACGATGATACTCGCCCACTACGGCAAGTGGCTACCGTTGGAGGAGGTGCGTAATGCCTGTGGCGTCAGCCGTGACGGCTCCAGTGCGAAGATGATTCTGCGCGCCGCCCGCCACTACGGCCTCGATGCCAAGGGCTACCGCACCAGCCCCGAAGCGCTCGAAGGCAAGCAGCCAGCCATCATACACTGGAACTTCGAGCACTTCGTCGTCTTCCGCGGCTTCGACAGCAAGGGGCGAGCCTGTCTCAACGATCCCGCAGCAGGACCAGTGAAATGGCCGATGGAGGAGTTCCGCAAGCATTTTACGGGCGTGTGCCTGACCTTCAAACCGACGGAGACTTTTCAGAAGGGAGGGCAGCAGACCAGCATCATCACCTATGTCAAAAAGAACTTGAAAGGTTCTTCAGAGGCTTTCCAGCTCACCTTCCTTTTTGCGCTTATGGGGGCGTTTGTGGCAATTATATCGCCGATGTTCACCCGCATCTTTCTCGACGAAATACTGTCGGGCAAGAATGCCGACTGGGCCAAATGGTTCTTCATCGGCATGGGGACACTCGCCCTCTATCAGTTCTTCGTCGTCCTGCTACAGACCCGCTACACCAAGCGAGTGGCAGGAGCACTCGCACTCAAGGGTAACAAGGAGTACCTGCACCACCTGCTGCGACTGCCCATGCCGTTTTTCGCCATGCGCAACGTGGGCGACCTGCAGCAGCGCATGCACCTGAACCAGAGCATCACCCACTCGCTCGTCGAAGTGCTTGCTCCGCAGATCATCAACATCGCCCTGCTGGTACTCTACCTGTCTCTGATGCTTTCCTATTCTGTCTGGCTGACGATGATAGGTGTTCTGGCAGCGAGCATCAACCTTGCCATCGTGCAGTATTTTTCCAAACGCCGCATCAACCTCATCCGCTCAATGGAGCAAAGCGAGGGACAGTATTTTTCGGCCACCATCTCGTGCATCGACAACATGGAGAGCATCAAGGCGGCAGGAGCAGAGACGGGCTTCTTCAAGTATTGGAGCGGACTGTGGGCGCACAAGTTCAACGTGAACGGCAATGTCGACGAAGAGCAAACTGAAATGATGCTACTGCCAGTATTGGCCAACGGCATGGTAAACATGGCAGTACTGGTGCTCGGTGCCTACCTCATTCTGAAAGGCGAACTGACCGTCGGTATGCTCATGGCATTCCAGGGCTTTATGGGCTCGTTCCTCTCACCGGTGAACGAGATTGTCAATGCCTCGCAGAGGATTGTCGAGATGCGGAGCCAGATGGAGCGTGTGGAGGACGTGATGAAATATCCTGAGGACCATCGGGACTTGAAAGGAGAAAGGCTACGGGTAGGCGAGCTAAGCTCGGGAATGATACAGCAAGGAAAACTTGGAGGACTTTTGGAGCTGAAGCATGTCACCTTCGGCTACTCCCCCTTGCAGCCGCCACTTATCGATGATTTCAACCTACGCATCGAACCAGGGCACTCCGTCGCCTTTGTCGGCACCAGTGGCTGCGGCAAATCGACATTAGCAAAACTCATCTCTGGATTATACAAGCCGTGGAGCGGGGAGATTCTCTTCGACGGCAGACCCATAGAAAGCATCTCGAACGAGGAACTGACGAACTCCGTAGCCGTCATTGACCAGAACGTGGTGCTCTTCGACGACACCGTGGCGCAGAACATCCGTATGTGGGACCCCTCGATCGAGGACTTCACGATGATGATGGCCTGCAACGACGCCCAGATACGCGCCGACATCGTGAGTCGGGCAGAGGGCTTCGGCACGAAGATTGTGAAAGGAGGCCAGAACTTCAGTGGAGGCCAGCGGCAGCGCATGGAGATGGCAACGGCACTGGCCAAGGAGCCTGCCATCCTCATCATGGATGAGGCCACGAGTGCGCTGGACCCGAAGACCGAAGACGAGGTGATGAAGCACATCCGGCGCATGAGACCGACACAGATTATCGTGGCCCACCGGCTGAGCACCATCCGTGACTGTGACGAGATTATCGTGATGGACCAGGGGAAGATTCTGCAACGCGGACGACATGAAGAACTCATTGCTGTGGAAGGTTTTTATCAGCAGTTGATGCGAAGCGAATAAATCGTAAATTGTTCAATCGTAAATAACATTGGCAGTATATATTAACCAAATCAACAAGCGGCGGGCAGCTGAAAAGGTTGCGATGGCTGAGGTGAACGAGAAGACCATCCGTCGGCTCGGTCTTCAGGCAAAGAAGCGCGCGGTGCCTCAGAACGACGAGAGTGCGCTGCGTCAGGTGCTCGAAGCCCTCGGCATCACCGACTATGAACTGGAGGACGACGACCTGCTGTCACCTGAGGAGCAACTGACAGGCATTCTTCGCCCTCGCGGCATCATGATGCGTGACGTCAGCCTCAAAGGAGAGTGGTGGCGCGAGTGCGTAGGGCCGTTGCTCGGCTATGCCATGGACGGCAGGCTCGTGGCCCTCACCCCGACAAAGACTGGGCTGGGCTACCAGTTCCGTGAACAGGACGGCAGCATCCGTCAGGTGGGCAGGCGCGAGATGGCCGAAGAACTGAAAGCCACCGCCATCACTTTCACCAAGGCACTGCCACTGAGACCGCTGAAAATGAAAGATCTCATCATGTTTACGTGGGGGGTGGTGTCGGGGCCTAATGCCCTGCTACTCACGGCATGTGCCCTCGTGGTGGTGCTGCTGGGTATGTTCACCCCGATGGCAAACAAACTGATCTTCGATACGGTTATCCCTACTGGCGATGCGTCGGATCTGCTGCCGATCACGGGCTTGCTTATTGGAGCTACAGTGGGCACGCTGCTGCTGACGTTCACCCGCAACCTCTATATCATCCGTATCCAGCACATCGTAGAGCTGCATGTGCAGAATGCCATCATGGCCCGCACGTTCCTGTTGAGCCCCACATTCTTCAGCAAGAACTCTACGGGTGAGCTGACGGCAAAACTGCAGAACGTCTCTGCGCTGGCCTCGCTCGTCAATGAGGCCATCGTCGGTGCCCTGCTCTCAGCAGCGCTGAGCATCGTCTACTTGGTGCAGGTATATATCTACGGTGGCAAGCTGCTGTGGCCTGCGATTGGGATTATAGCTGCCCAGGCGTTGCTACTGCTGCTGAACTACTATCGCACTGTTGGTGTTCAGCAGAAATATACCGAGAGTGCCGCGAAACTGAGTGGTCTGGAGCACAACCTCTTCGCGGGCATCCAGAAGTTAAAACTGACGGGGAGTGAGAACCGCGCCTTTGCCCGCTGGCTGGACCACTATAGTGAGAGTGCCCGCTACATCTACAACCCGGCCTTTACGGGCAGGCTCTATCCCGCACTGACGGCAATGCTGGGGCTTGGAGGCACGATGCTCATCTTCTGGAGTACGCTGTCGAACGGAGTCAGCACTTCCGACTTTATTGCCTTCAGTTCGGCATTCGGCATGATTACCGCTGCCATGAGCGGGCTGAATGGTGTGATACCAAGTCTGGCACAGATCAAGCCGCTGTTGGAGAGTGTGAAGCCCATACTGGAAAGTGTGCCGGAGATGGAGGACAAGGCACCGCAGGTGGAGGAACTCTATGGCGGCATTGAGGTCTCAGGGGTGTCGTTCCGCTATGAAGAGGATGGCCCACTGATTCTCGACGACCTGTCGCTGAAGATTGAGCCTGGCGAGTATGTGGGTATCGTGGGAAAGTCGGGCTGCGGAAAATCCACACTGATGCGCCTATTGCTTGGCTTCGAGCGACCGTTGACAGGTGGCATTTACTACGACAACTACGATCTGGCGAAAGTGGACAAGGCCTCGTTGCGCCGGAAGATCGGATGTTGCTTGCAGAGCGGCAGTCTGTTTGCCGGCGACATTTTCCATAACATCACCATCACAGCGCCCTGGGCTACGCATGACGATGCGTGGGAAGCGCTGCGCATGGCTTGTATAGAAGAAGATGTGAGACGGATGCCGATGGGGCTGCACACGGTGGTCTCGGAAGGGGACGGTGGGTTCAGCGGCGGCCAGAAGCAGCGCATGCTCATTGCAAGGGCGCTGATCTCGAAGCCCGACATCATCTTCTTCGACGAGGCGACAAGTGCACTGGACAACATCAGTCAGAAGGCGGTATCCGACAACCTTGACGAACTGATGTGCACGCGTGTGGTCATCGCCCACAGGCTCTCCACCATCCGTCACTGCGACCGCATCATCGTTCTCGACAAGGGAAAGATTGTAGAGCAGGGAACGTTTGAGGAGCTGATGGAGAACAAGGGACTTTTCTACGAAATGAGTTTAAGACAGTTGTAACAAGATTGAACAGTGAACATTGAAGATTGAACAGATGAGAGGATTATCATTTCTTTTGATGCTTTTGTGGACATGTTTGCCCACTGTGGCACAACAAGCGAGACACGAAAAATTTGTCTTTACGCCACAATGGTCGGCACAGGCTCAGTTTGCAGGCTACTATGTGGCATTGGAGAAAGGATTCTACAGAGAGGTTGGCTTAGATGTAGAGATTGTACATCCCTCGGTAACCGAACCCGCTATGGCCCGCATGCGCAAGGGCGAGAGCCAGGCGACAACGCTGCAGCTGTGTGAGGCAATGGGCGTTGTAGACGATGGTGTGCCGTTGGTAAACATTTTGCAGACGTCGATGAACAACGGTATGGTGATTATCTCTCGCTGGGGTAAGGATCCGCTGAAGCAGAAAGGTGCTCGTGTGGGTGTGTGGAGTGCGGGTTTCGGACAGTTAGCGCGTTGCATGAGTCTGAAGGATAATATCAACTACGAGTGGATTCCTTTCTCGACGAACGTCACTCTGTTCGTCACAGGTGCGATTGATGCGACGTTAGGGATGAGCTACAATGAGTATTACCAGATTGTTCAGGCGGGTTTCCCTCTCACGGAGAAGGAGGTCTACCGTTTCTGCGACCACGGCTACAATGTGCAGGAAGACGGTGTGTATATGCAGCGCGACTACTATCTGGCGCACAAGGAGGAGGCTCGCCACTTTGCGGAGGCAAGTAGACGAGGCTGGGAGTGGGTGGCGAGCCACAAGGAAGAGACACTTGAGATCGTGATGAAATGGGTGAAGAAAGAACGCATCGCCACTAATCGTGTGCTTCAGAAACTGATGTTGGATGAGACGCTGCGCCTGCAGTTGGACCGTGAAAGTGGAAAACGCGAGTTCAGGCTGCGACCCGACATGGTGAAACTGGCGTCTGACCTCATGATGGAATATGACATGATTCGACATCCAGTAACCTGCGAGGATTTGAACATTGAACATTGAAGGTTGAAGATTGAACATTGAAGATTGAAAATGAAGAATCCTATTATATATATCCGAAAGTCGTTGTCAACGAGGCTGAGCCTCTTGGTGGTGCTTTTCTCCGCTGCCATCCTTGTGGCTGCATTGGTCTTTTTGTTCGGCATGTCAAGCCAAGCCATCCGTCAGGAGGCCATCAACCGCGCGTCGCAGAGTCTTGAGAGTACGGCCCTGCGCGTTCATGGCATCCTGGACCGTGTGGAGGTGGCGACTGCGAATACGGAATGGCTGATTACGCGCCATTTAGACGGTCCTGACTCGATGTTCGTTTACTCACGCCGTATCCTTGAGAACAATCCGGACCTGAACGGCTGTTCAATCGCCTTTGAGCCGGATTATTTCGAAGAGAAAGGCCGCTGGTTCTCTGCGTACTCGCTGAACGACCACGGGACGATACGTACTACTCAGGAGGGTGGTCCTTACTACGAGTATTTTTACATGGACTGGTACCAGCTGTGCAAGCTGCTGGACAGTCCGGTGTGGACAGAGCCTTTCTTGGATTACAACCCCGAGAAGTTCTATTCGTCGGAGATGATCACCTCGTACTGTAAGCCTATCAAGGATCGCGACGGCAACTACATTGGCACGATTTCGGTAGACCTCTCTCTGAACTGGCTATCGCAGACCATCTCGGCGGTGAAGCCTTACCCGAACTCATATAGCATCATGATAGGGCGTGGCGGCACGTTCTTTGTACATCCAGACGCGGACAAGCTGTTCTATGAGACGATCTTCACCGCTACGCTGGACCATGAGGACAAGGCATTGGCCGACCTGGGCCATGCGATGCAGCGTGGCGAGGAGGGGATGAAGCAGCTGAAGATAGACGGCAAGGACTGCTATGTGTTCTACAAGCCTTTAGGTGATACTGGCTGGAGCACTGCCATCGTCTGTCCTGAAAGCGACATCTTCGGTGGCTTCAACCGCATCAAGATGGCGATTGTGCTGGCGGTATGCTTTGGCTTGCTGCTGATAATGGTGGTGTTCTTCCGCATCATTGCGCATGAGCTGAAGCCGTTGAATGCGCTTGCTCGCGAGGCAGAGACAATAGCAGGTGGTAACTTCGAAGAGACATTGCCTGCAACGACACGCATTGACGAGATAGGTCAGCTGAGCCAGTCATTCAGCAACATGCAACGCTCATTAGTGAATTATATTGACGAGCTGAAGCACACGACGGCTCAAAAGGCATCGATTGAGAACGAGCTGAAGGTGGCCAGCGACATTCAGATGGGTATGGTGCCACGCATCTTCCCTGCCTTCCCGAACCGCAAGGACATTGACCTGTATGCGTCGATGACGCCTGCGAAAGAGGTTGGCGGTGACCTCTACGACTTCTTCGTTCAGGAAGAGCGTCTTTACTTCTGTGTGGGTGACGTGTCGGGCAAGGGCATCCCCGCATCATTGTTCATGGCAATTACGCGCAATATGTTCCGCATCATCGCACAACAAGGTCACTCGCCTGTGGAGATAGCGACTGAGATGAACATCTTCATTTCGAAGGACAACGACCAGGGCATGTTCGTCACGATGTTTATTGGCATGGCCGACTTGAAGACAGGGCGTATGGACTACTGCAACTGCGGGCACAATGCGCCTTTACTGGACGGACGGTTCATAAAACTTGAATACGACAACCAGCCCTTAGGTCTTTGGGAGGACGACCCCTTCTTTGGCGAGCACATTGATGACATTCGCGGCAGGCAGCTGATAGTTTACACCGACGGCTTGAACGAGGCGGAAAACCCGCAGAAGCAGTTGTTTGGCAACAAACGCCTGATGGAAATAGCGGCGGGTCTGGGCGGTCTGTCTTCTGAAGAGGTCATCAACAGGCTCAAAAAGGCGGTGGAGGAGCATCGTGCCGGTGCCACGCCGAACGATGACCTGACGCTGTTGTGCCTGAAGATTGAACATTGAAGATTGAAGATTGAACATTGATCATTGAAGATGAAGCTTGAATATTGTATCATACTGGTGACAGCGACCATGGTGTTTGCGGGTTGCGGTAAAAGCCACTCCCCCGAGGGAGAACCCTCTGGCACAGCGGCCCCCTCTGTCTCCTCCCCGAAGGAGGAAAGGGCCAGGGTCAGGGCTGACGGGGCCGTGGTTAGAGACTCTGCCGTGGCTTTCTCCACCATGGGCAAGGTCGTGGCTGGACGGTATGCCGACCTGTCGTTCGAAGCCGCCCTACCCGTTATGCGGGTGTGTGTGAAGAATGGTGAGCATGTAAGCCGTGGTGAGCTATTGGTGTCACAGAATGCTTACGTTCTGCGTAATGCCGTGGAGCAGCAGAGACATGCCGTAGAGGAAGCCCGCCTGCAGATTGAACAGGCACGGCTGCAAATGCAGGATGTTATCATCGCCCAGGGGTATGACCCAGATGCCACTGTTCCTGAGAATGTGCATCACATAGCCGACATAAAAGCCGGCTATGCTTTGGCGCAGAGTCGGTTGGCGGCAGCAGAGACACTGTTGGCATCTGCGCGTCACCAACTGGCATCTGCAACACTTACAGCCCCGTTCGACGGCATCGTCGCGAACCTCACCGTACAGCCTCATCAGCTTGTTGCGGCTGGTGAACCAGTCTGCCGCATCATCTCCATCGACGAGATGATGGTCGAGTTCCGTGTAATGGAAACCGACCTCACTCATTACCCCATGAATACCAGGGTGGTGGTGGTTCCTGTAGCCGACAAGACCCACTGCCATGAGGCTGTGGTGAGCGAAATCAACCCCGTGGTTGACGCTCAGGGGGCTGTCACCCTGCGTGCCCGCCTTGCCAATGGCGCAGACCTGTTCGATGGCATGAATGTGGAACTTCGCAGAATTGAAGACTGAATATTGATAATTCGTAAGTTATGTTGAAAACACAGTTCTGGCATCGTCAGTCGTTACTCCGTGTCAGTCTCCTGTTGGCGGCAGCCCATTGTTCAATGTTCAATGTTCAATGTTCAATGGCACAATGTTCAACGGCGCAAGGGCAGTCTTTGTCGCTCGATATATATCGCACCGTTCAGATAGCTACCCACAGCTCGTTTACTGCCCAAAAACAGCGTGCACTCTACAACGTTTCCCGCTATCAACACTATTCATGGCAAGCCTCACTCAAGCCCCAGTTCTCCCTCGAGTCGACGCCCTTGATGTACCAGCGCTACATGACGCGTCGCTACGTCTCGACCGAAGACCGCGACGAATACCGTGTGCAGCGTTACCTCTACGCTGACGCGGCCATCAGTGTCACACAAGTCTTCGAGCCCCTTGGCGGTTCTTTCTATGGTAGCTCACAGTTGGGCTGTCTGCAGTCTTTTGGCGATCAAAGGCAGACGCAGTTCATGACCATTCCCCTGGCCATCGGCTATCGTCAGGAATTGATGTTCTATAACCCTCTGAAATGGAACCGCGCGATAGAGCCGCTGAAACTCACGAAGGCTGAAAAGCAGCTGGCCTACGGTATTGAGAACGCTGCCACCGAGGCCGTGGAGCTGTTTTTCACGTTGGCGATGGCTCAAAGCCAACTGCGTATGGCTGAGGAGTATCAGACCTCTTGCGACACAGTCTGCGCCATCGCCCGTCGTCGTTTCAACATTGCCAGCATCTCGAAGGCAGAGCTCTCGCTGCTCGAGTTGGAGAAGGCCAATGCGAGCATCGCGCTGGCCAATGCCCGCATCGCCCATGGGCGTGCGGTGCAGGAGCTGGCTGCCTGTCTCGGCATGCCTACGTCGTCCGACATCGAACTGGTCATCCCCGCCGTGATGCCCCCTCTTCACATCGACCCTTCAGAGGCAGTAGCCCATGCCCGTGAAAACAATCCGCAGTATTTGGAAGCCCGTGAAGCGGTGATTGAAGCCCGTCGCACTGCCGCCAAAGCAAGGGTGGAGAAGAACCTGAGCATGGGGGTTGATGTCAGCATAGGTTTCAATCAGGCCAGCTCGCGTTTCTCAGATGCTTACCGCCATCTTCTGCCAAAGGATTTTGCCAGTGTCACCCTCAATGTGCCGCTACTTGACTGGGGCAAGCGCAAAAACCTTCACCTTGCCGCACTAAGCCAGTTAGAGATGGCAGAACGCACGGAGCAGGAGTCGGCACGCAATACCGAGGTTGCGGTTAGGATAGCGGTGGGCGAGTTCAATGAGCGGCAGACCATTGCCGCCTCTGCTTCTGAGGCGCTCACCATGGCCGAAGATGCCTACGCGCAGACCTTAGGACGTTTCATCCGCGCACAGGCCGATGTCTATGAACTGCTGCTGGCACAGAGCCATTGGCAGACCGCCAGTCAGAACCAGATAGCCAGCCTGCAGAACTACTGGCTCGCCTATTACCGGCTGCGAAGGCTCACACTCTATGACTACAGTCTGAAACAACCTATCCGATACAATTGAAATAAAAAAAAGAAGCTGCCTCCACGTCCCCAGATTCGGCCTCTATAGTTGTTGGATTGTTCCGGTGACGGTATAAAAAAGATGTGGGAACCATACTCTTGCTCGTCCCACGGTCTGAGGTTCTTGCATACCCTGTAATGTTGAACGAGTAAGCATAGAACCCACACTGATATGAACGCACACGCTTATGACGAAGCATAAGACGTGACATCGTAATCGCATCATGAGGGCATCTACCCTCGCTATGTCCATGACCTCATAGAAATTTGCGAGATTTCGGAATCTCAAGAACAAAGCGTCAAAGTAAACGCCTTTTATTATGTCGTGACCCTCATGGAGTGACTGCCCGTCCGGACGGGCAATGCTTCATCGAACTCTGAGCGTCGGCTTCAAAGATACGAAAAAGATGGGTGTGAGCAAAGAAAACGGCGAAAG
>Ga0310690_10011164_pt1 | contig 11107 bp, 9 predicted proteins | sample AusTroGonzalo_MG_2_FD_207661 | JGI IMG/M metagenome (GOLD analysis project Ga0310690, IMG submission 207661) | Bovine rumen microbial communities from tropical cattle in Woodstock, Queensland, Australia - Gonzalo_04 (v2) (version 2) | ecosystem: Host-associated > Mammals > Digestive system >...
TGGCGAGCGCAAATTTGCTGCCAGTATTGTCGTTTGAAAGATTCTGCGCAACGCTCTTAATAGCATCAACGACGCCACCATAACGAGCCGTGGTCATTGAGCCAGAAGTATCCATCATAAAGAGCACGTCTTTTTTATGGCCGTTGCCCTTCAGATTCGATTTGATGGTGTAGTCGACTTGGACGTGGCGCGTATCGATGATGTTTGCTTCGCGCTTGAAGGACCAAGCGCCCTGATCGTGTGCGGAATAATCCGAGTTTTGAGATTCGAAGGTTTGGTCTTTAATAGAGTCGGCCGAAGAATTTTGAGCAAACCAGAAAAAACTAGCGACCGCCAAAATGACAGCCGCAAGCGGTGCGATAATAATTGCCTTTTTGTGATTGTTTGTTTTGAGCCGAATCACTCGGAAATACGACAACCTTCTTCGCAGTTGTGTTTTTGTATTTTTTGAACCCTACACTACAAAAATTATAGCATTTTGCTTATGGTTTTGTCAAGAAATTAGACGAGCTTTAACAGAGATTCGGCCGTCAAAATAATATCATTGACAGTCGAACCGCGCGAAAGGTCCGAAACCGGCTTGTTGAAGCCGAGCAAAATCGGGCCAGCAACGGTCGCCCCAGCAAATTGTTCGAAGGATTTATAGAGAATATTGCCGACATTGATGTCTGGCGCGATAAGAACATTGGCGCGCCCAGCAACTTCTGAGCCGCCATGAGCCGCAGCTTTTTTCTCGCCTACGCGTGGATTAACAGCCGCGTCAAGTTGCATTTCGCCATCAACAATGATGTCCGGGCGGCGGTTGCGAATCATTTCAAGCGTCTCTGCAGTCTTATCGATTGAAGGATCTTTGCCGCCAGAACCGAAAGTCGAGAAGGAGAGAATTGCGATGCGTGGAGTTTCGCCAAGAATCTTTGCCGCCGCATCGTTAGTTAATTCAATAATTTCGGCGAGTTGGACGGAAGTTGGATTCTTGCAGGTTGCGCCGTCAGACAGAATGAGCGTGCGACCATCTGGAAACTTAGCAACAAATAAACTCGAAAAAGTATTGTGACCTTCCGCTACGCCAATCACGTCGCGCACAGACAAAATTACATCGCGCGAAGTAAAATCGATGCCAGCAATCATCGCATCGGCTGCACCATCCAAAAGGCTGACGGATGCCGTTTGCAAATCGGATTCAGTAAGAATCGGCTCGCAAATACCATTGCTACTCAGCGCCTCGGCAGCGCTTTTGATATATTCGTTATTGGCTTCAGGAAAAAGAATTTTATACATAAGAATATTTTATTATATATCGCCGAGTCGGACAATCAACGAGCTTGGATCAAACTTTTTCGACACATCATCGCCAAGCGTTTCAAACTCTTTTTCGTACTTCGTTTTGAGTTCGGAAAGCTTCTTTAGTTTGTCGCTGAAATTCGTTTTTGGGCAAACCGAAATACAGGTCGCGGAAGACTGGGCGAGTTTGATAATTTCATTCGCATAGTCGTCGAGCGATTTCTTAATTCCCTCGTATTCTTTTGAGCCAATCTTTGCGAGGCTGTCGCGCATAGTTTGGAAGGCCTGCTGAATTTGGTAGAAATTGGCGGCATCGAGCGTTTCCAAATCGAGCACTTCGAGTTCTCCGCTCAAAGCATTGAGGGCTGCATTCATTTCCAAAAACTCAGCAATACTAATCGACTCCTGCTCGAGCATATCGCGATACTGCTCAATTTCGTCACTCGTATTTGCAAAGTTTTGGAGGATGTAATCATTGCGCGAAAAACCAGTAAGGCTGCTCGTAAGTCGCTTATACGAGCGCTCGTAGAGTGCGCGGTCACCCGAATAGAATGACGAGGAAATCATGCCGAGTTCAACAGAAATTTCCTCTGCGTCGGCGCGTGCACGCGCAACATCATGCGCGTGCTTTGACGTAAATAGCATCGCAACTTCAAAAGTCGCAAAAGCAAAGACGAGCATGAAGAGTAATACGGCGAAGCGCTTGCGGTGTTTTTCGCTCATCGAATCCCCCTCAAAACATTATTTAACAAATTCGCATAAACAGTGCGGCCTTCAGGATTCAAATGAATATGGTCGGCATACATGAGCGACCAGTTATTGTGCGCCACTTCCCACCAGTCCATCACATAGACGTCTTTGTGCTTCTTGGCATATTCTTTGATGGTCTTGTTTTGCTTCTCGCGTGGCTGAAGCGGGCCAGCATAGGCAGTCGCCAAAACGAGCGTATGGTTCTTGCCAATTACGCCCTTAATATCGGCAAGCATTGACTCGGTAATGTTGCGATAATTCGTCGCAAGCGCCACGACGATAATTCTTGGAAGTTTACCGCTCGCAGCGTAGCCGGCGAGAATACTCGTCGTCGTTTCAATGCCGCGCGATTCTTTTGCGTCAACAAAGGATTTCGAAATGGTCGCTTCGATTGCAGCCTTTGCGCCGAGTGTGACCGAATCGCCGATCACGAGCACCTTTGCCGCATTGGCGTTTGGCGCAGCGAGAGATTTATTTGGCGCGAGTTTGATTTCGGTTTCCGAAGCAAGTTTGAGCTGCATGTCGAGCGCCTCGTTTGTTTGTTCGAGCAATTGGCTAGCAGCAATGTAGTCTGCTTCATCGCGCGATTTGCTAATCGCTTCTTCGTTGCTATGCTCTGACACGAGGCTGAGTTGCTCGGCGATACTTGATACTTTCGGCGCGCGTACTAACGACGTAACTGCCGCCGCCAAAATCGCTACGCCAAGCATCGCGAAGGAGACGCGCATCGGCATACGCAATGCCTGAATCTTTTTGCGCCAATCCTTGACGCGCCCAAGTTCATAACAAGCGAGCGCGAGGAAGAAACTTAGCAGAATATTAATGACGACATAGCCCCATTCGGCCGTGTCCGGCGTGAGCAGCTGCGGCAACAAAATATAGAGCGGCCAATGGAAAATATAAATGCCATAAGATAGGCGCCCCAGACTCTCAAAGAAGCGCACGATACTCAAAGTCTTTTTGCGCGCATGAATGTTCTTTTGCAACTTAATGAGACAGAACAACATTACGGTTGTAAGAATACCCGTAAGTGGCAAACTGACACAGAAAGCGAATGGACTATCATAGTGTGTGAAGAACGCGAGCGCAATAAGAACCGCGGCACTGGTCGCAAAGGCCACAAATGGGAAATGTTTTTTCGTACGCGGCGCGCGTGGCTGAAAGAAATTAAAGACCGCAAAAGCGCCACCCAAACAGAAGGCCGCCATGTGCGAATCTGGCGCGAAGTAGGCGCGGTTTGGCATTTCAAATACTGCGCCATAGAGTGCCATTAAGAACATCGACGCAATAGCAAGGATAAATAAGGTGATGCCATAAAAACGAATAGCGTTGCGGTTGGTTTTGAAAATATGGCCGTAAAGTTTGAGAAGAAGCGGTGCGAGTAAATACAACTGGAATAGCAGCGCTAAGAACCAAGTGTGCTCAAACAAATTCGGCAGGAATGTATTTTCGTAACTGCCACCCGTAATTAACTCGGCAATATTTGTCGAGAAAGTGAGCGCGGTTGCGGAGTTAACGCGTGCACCGGTCGCAATATCGGGATTCACAAAAAGCGTCGCAACTAAAGTCAGCAATACACAAATTAGGAGCGTAGGATAAAGCCTCTTCAAGCGGCTTTTAATAAATTCGCCATAACGGAATTTCGAAAAGAAATCTTGCTGGCGAATAAGTTTCGAAATAATGAGAAAACCGGACACGCAAAAAAATACTTCTACTGCTATGAAACCCCCCGGCAGAAATTCGCGGAACAAATGGTAGACCACGATAAACGCGATCGCGAAGAAACGCAAAGAATCGATGCCTACTAACCTCCTCATGTATCTTATTATATAGGCTGAAACGGCAGATTAAAAACATGAGCATAATGAAAATGCTACAATATTTTTATGGAGCAGAATTTTTTCTTTTACGACCTTGAAACTTCGGGTCTTAACCCGCGTACTGATCGCATTATGCAGTTTGCCGGCCAGCGCACCGACATGGACTTAAATCCGATTGGCGAGCCAGTTAATTTACTAATCAAACTCGCCGATGACACCCTGCCAAGTCCAGGCGCGATTATGGTCACCGGCATCACACCGCAAAGTACGCAGCTCGACGGTCTAACTGAAGCCGAATTCTGCAAATACGTTTCGAACGAAATCTTTACGCCGAACACAATTGCGATTGGCTATAATTCCGTGCGCTTCGACGACGAACACATGCGCTATTGTTTCTGGCGCAACTTCTACGATCCATACGAGTGGCAGTGGAAAGATGGCCGCAGCAAATGGGACTTACTTGACGTCGTGCGCATGACACGTGCGCTCCGTCCGGAGGGCATCAATTGGCCAGTAACCGAAGAGGGCAAAGCGACCAATCGCCTCGAACTCATGACGAAAGAAAATGGCATCTCGCACGAAAATGCCCACGATGCACTCGCCGACGTGACGGCACTTATTGACGTCACGCGCCTTATTCGCGACAAGCAGCCGCAACTGTTTAATTACCTTTTCAAAATGCGCGAAAAGCGTGCCGTCCAGCAACTCGTGAATCTCGAAAACCCACAGCCATTCGTTTATACCTGTGGCCGTTATTCCAGCGCGAATGCTAAGACAACTGTCGCCTACCCAATTGCGCCAGCAAAAAATGGCAACGTTTTAGTCTTCGATTTGCGCGTCAATTTGGAAGAATTACTCGCCCAGGAAGAGCCGAAATTCTACCCAACCGTAAAAGAACTGAAATATAATCACTGCCCGGCCGTGGCGCCACTTGGCGTCCTGGGGCAAGGCGATGGTTGGAAGAAAATTGGATTCGATGAAGCGACGATGAAGAAGAATCTCGACATTCTTTTGAAGCATCCAGACTTTATCGAACGCATGCGCACTGAAAATGAAGAGCGTCAGGAATTCCCGCCAGCCGCCGATAGTGAAAGTGCGCTCTATGATGGTTTCCTTGACCCGACCGACAAGACTAAGTGTCTCGCCATTACGCGCGCCACCGCCAACGACTTGGCTGATTTCCATCCAGATTTTAATGACCCACGCCTGCCGGATTTATTGCTGCATTACAAAGCACGCAACTTCGCTAATTCCCTTTCCGAAGCTGAAGCAAAAAAATGGGAAGCCTATCGCGTCGCGCGCGTCAAAGCCTCCGCTAATAATTACATTCGCGAGATTCAAGAACTTGCCGCCGCCGGCAAAGATCCGTTCTTGCTCGAAGAATTACAACTCTGGTATCAATCGCTTTTGCCATATTAAAGACATGAGAAAAGGCTGGACCAAATGGACCAGCCTTAACTGTTACACTGCCGAGTGGCGAGTTGCTACTCGCGTGGTCTTCCTTGCGGGAACGGAAGACTGTTTCGCAACCGCTTTTTTCTTGGCAGCAAGTGCTCTCCTCTTTCTCTTGCGGATAATTGCTCCGACTAAAGAGGGGCGTTCTTCTGATTGTACGCTAAATTCAATACCTTCTTCTCTAATCACAAATAAATCGACAAAGAAGAGCTTTACTTTAGTACCGAAACCGAATACTGCGAAAGCCAGGCATGAATATGCGAAAGTAAAGATTCCGATAAGAACGATCGTGGCAAAGAGAACGATACCTTCTGAAGCAGCTGCCCCAGCATGGTTGAGTTCCCATTGAAGAATGCCATCGCCGTGTTCTTTGAGAACAACTAACTCGCATGCGATGAACGCGAAGACCGCGTAGATTACGCGAGAGGCCGTTGAAGCCGTAAAGAAGCAAAGAGCCTTTTTTGTAGTAGGCTTCTTTGTCTTATCGATCGTGATCGTCTCAATAGTTCTTCTGTAATCGACCTGCGACATGGCTATAAAGAAGCCAAGGACCAGGACGCCTACTAAAACTACCAGAACCAACCAACTAAATGTAGGTGTGAATTCGTGACGTAAATCTCCTGCTGTATACATAAGGAATACCTCCGTTTGTTTGTATTTTTACCCGCAGTGCTGGACTCGAAGGCTCAAGTCCAAGACTGCGGGTAAAATCCCGTATGGAGATTTCCTGCAGTGTAACTTTTTAAGTACAATGGTGCCGAAAATGACACCATAACTAGATTATAGCACAGTTTTGCCAAAAAGTCAATATTTCTTATGCTATTCTGGCGATTTGTCAAGAAAAAGCCACCTCTGTTGGCGAAGTGGCTTTTTGGTTGCTTTTCTCTGTTATTGCTCTTGGCCGCGGATGGAGTAGCCGTAGAGCTCGAGGCTAATATTCTCGAGTTCGTCAGAAACCTCAATTGGGTCTGGTTTTTCGACGAGCATAATGATGAATTTGAGCGGAGAGTTGGCTGGAATGTCGCCCTGAGCAGTATCGCCATAGCCCATAACAGATGGGACGGTAATTTCGCGGACGCCACCGATGCGCATACCTTCGAGGCCTTCAATCCAACCCTGAATCATACCCGTACTACCCTTGAGCGGTGAGTTGAGTTTGGTTGGGTTATCTTTGTTATCGAAGGAGGAATCGAAAATCGTTTCGTCGGAAAGCCAACCGATGTAGTAGGCGGCATAGTCCGTATCGGTTTTTTCGTAGGTCTTGGCCTCTTCGTTGTATTTATAGTCGAGTTTGCGGCCCTTACCGACTACGAGATCCTTCTTAACGAGGTCCTTTGCGGAAGCAGCGTTGAAGGCTTTCACGTTAGACTTGTACTTCTTGAACTGGCTGAAGTATTGCTCGGAAAGTTTGTCGCCCTGCTCGGTTTTCTTCTTCTGATACTCTTCGTAAAGCACATTAAAGCGCGCCATCTTGCGAGTCGTGTCGCTCGTGTTCGCCTCTTTGTTCTGATAATTCAAAACGATACCGACATAGAGTGCGAAGGTGCTAAAAAGCATGAAAATCGCAATCGCAACGATAATGATGCGCTGTTTTGGCGTAGTTTTTCTGTCTTCGTTAACAATCATGTTACCTCCAGCCCACCAATATTATTTGATACTCTCTAATTTTTCCATTATAGCGGAAATCTCGGCTTTTGTCAGAGTCTTGTCAGGTGCGGCAAACTCAAGATGGAAGCTAAGATTCTTCGTGTCGCTGCCCTCGGCCTGATAAATCGAGGCTGGGCAGAGTTTGTAGATGAAACCGTCGAGCACGTCGCGAATCTTTGATTCAATCGAAGCATATTCGACCTCTGGGGCAACCGCAATCGTGATGTCGCGCGAGACGGATGGATAGTTACTAATGCGATAGTCGCGTGACGCGACGCCTTTTTCGTCGATAAGGAGATCAGCAAGATTCAACTCGAAGGCCGCAACGCCGCGTGGGAGTTTGAAACCGCGAAGAACGCCGCCCTTAATTTCACCGATGAAGCCAATCGTCTGCTTGCCGACTTTAATGGCAGCGGAGCGCTTTGGCTCGTAGTAAGTATTCGTATCAGTCGCCTCGAATGCTTCAAGCGTGAACGTGATACCGAAGTGGTCGAGGAGGCTAGTGAGATATTTCTTCGCAATATAGTAATTGCTCTGCTCGGCCTGGCTCACAAAGACGAAGCCGAGTTCGTGCTTGCCAACTGGAACCTTATCGTTGTCGACGCCGAGGTTCTTTGGATAAACCTGGTTCATCTCATAAAGCGCGAACTTGTCGTGGCCGGCGCGAAGGTTGCCGTAGCACTTATCAAGAAGGCTTGGCACGATGCTCTGGCGGATGTGCTGAAGTTCTGGCGAAATCGAGTTAACGATGCGATAAGAATTATCTGGGTTCTGACCAACTTTCGACATGAGGTCGCCATGGACGAAACTATAAGTCAAAACTTCGTTGGCGCCACGCGCAGAAAGCGTATTGCGAATCTCGGTCTTGAGCGCGAACATAGTGTTTGGATCAGCCGTGGCGTGAAGCGGCAAAATCGGGTCGATATTATCGAAACCAGACAAGCGGCCAACTTCCTCGATAATATCTTCTGGAATGTGAATATCGGTACGCCAGAATGGGACGATTACGGCGATGTTGTCGCCCTCAACCTTAACTTTGAATTCGACATTTTCGAGAATATATTTAACCGTGTCGCCACTAAAGTCAGTACCAAGCAAACTATTGATTTGCGTGAGCGTGAGCTCAATCTTGGCTGGCTTTGGTTCGGAAGTTTGCGTATCGAAGAGTGCGAGCGGCTTGAGATATTTGCTAACTTTCTTAGCGAAGCGCAAAGCGACAGCCTTAGTCTGGCCGGACGGTTGCCCCTTCGTGAAGCGCGTGATAGCTTCGGAGAAAATACCGTGCGCCATTTGGGTTTTGCGCAAATTATAGAGGCTGAAAGTTGCGGATTCGAGAATGACACGCTTAGTCTTTTCGTCGATTGCGGTCGATGCGCCACCCATTGCGCCGGCGAGCGCGACTGGAACGTCATTGCTCGTGATTACAATATCGTCAGTGTTAAGTTCGACCGTCGTACCGTCGAGTAATTCGAGCGTTTCGCCCTCTTTGGCAGCGCGGACAATAATCTTCGGCGTCTTGCTGCCACCAACTTTTACAAACTTGTCGTAGTCGAAAGCATGAAGTGGCTGGCCAAAAGCGAGCATGCAGATATTCGTTGCGTCAACGATTGGGTTGATTGGGCGCATACCGGCACGGGCAAGCAAAGTCGCATCATAATCAAGATATGGATTAACGTTTTCGGCGATTGGCTCGAAGACGATGGCGGTATAGCGCGGACACAATTCCTCATCAACCTCGATGTCAAGTTTGATACTAGAATCATTCTTGAAATTCTGCTCAGGATCAACATACCAATCCGGCGAAACGTGCTTCTGGCCAAGAATGCCAGCAACTTCGCGGCGGAAACCAAGAATACCGAAGGTATCTGGGCGATGAGTCAAAGATTTGTTTTCAATGTCAAGAATCTTATCATTGAGATTGCGGAAAACGTCGGCGATAAGTTGGCCTGGCTTAGCCCAGGTTGGGTCGAGCTCAACAATGCCAGAATGGTCGTCGCCGAAATCGAGTTCGTCTGCGCCACCCATCATGCCATAGCTATCATACTTGCCGAGCATTTTGCGCATACCAATCTTGAATGGCTCGTCAGTATTGTAGGTGCTTGGCACGATTGCGCCTGGAGCAACCCATGCGGCGAGCATATCTTTATGAACGTTTGGCGCGCCGCACATGACCTGAATGTAGCCATTTTCATCGCGTTCAACGTCGGAGGCCTGACCGCCATCATCAATCTTGCAGAGATGAAGATGCGTACCTTCGATTGGTTCTTCGGAAATAACTTTTACGGCGTAAATTTTGTCATATTTGTGAGTCTGGTCGATAACACCCTCAACCTCAACGAGGCGAGCGCCAATCAACTTGACGAGTTCTTCGTCGGAAATGCCGTTGGTCTCGAGACCACTTTTGAGCCAGTTGAGTGAAATTAACATGCGAACTCCTTCAAGAAATCAAGTTTTGCGGATTCGAGATAACGAATATCGTTGAGTTGGTAACGAAGCATAATCAAGCGATCAATACCGCCACCCCAAGCGAAGCCTTGGTATTTGGTCGGGTCGATGCCAGCAGCCTTCAAAACATTTGGATGAATCATGCCGCAACCGAGCATTTCGAGCCAACCGTCACCCTTGCCACCAAGCGAAGCTGGTTTTTCAATCAAGAATTCGAGGCTTGGCTCGGTGAATGGGAAGTAACCCGGCTGAGTCTTAATATTAAGCTTTTGTCCGTAGTATTTTTCGAAGAATTCGCGAAGAATTGCGAGCATGTTACCAAGCGTACAGTTTTCAGAAACATAAACGCCCTCACACTGATAGAAAGTGTGTTCGTGGGTGGCATCGATGTCTTCGTTGCGATAAACGCGACCCGGAACAGCGACGGCGATTGCCTTGCCCTCGGCGAGTTTGTAGGCGTTTGCCTTCAAGACGCGATTCTGCATCGTGCTGGTGTGGGCTGGCGGAATAAAGCCTTCTTCGGTGCGGAAGGTATCGTAACCATCACGTGCAGGGTGGCCCTTCGCAAAGTTAAGGCTATCAAACATATGATATTCATCGTCAAGTTGAACAGATTCAGCAATATCAAAACCCATGCTCTGATAAATCGCAATTACGCGATCGAGCTCGGTCATAAGTGGGTGTTTGCTACCAAAATCAGCAGTCAAAAACTCCGGCATCTGTCCATTAATATCACATGGCGCGCTAATATCGAGTGGCGCGACATCTTCCTGTTCGGCAGCGGCCTCGGCGGCTGCGATTTCGGCGTTTAGTTGCTGTTTTTTGATGTTTAATTCTTTGCCAAAATCTGCACGTTGGTCGGCCGGCAGGTCCTTGATTTTCGCATATTCTGCGTTGAGCTTTTTGAGCTCATTTTTCAGTTCCTGAATTGTGGCCATAATAGATATATTTTAGCATATCTATCAGATAATGACGAGCCTTAGTGAATGACAAAAATAATGACGAGTGAAATTGCGGCAAGCACAACTAAAATAAACCAGAACCAACTGAAGCGGTTAGTCTTCTGCATGTTTTTGAGATAGGCGGAATCTTCAACAAAATCTTGGTCTTCTTGCTTGGCTGTGCGTTCAGCGCGTTCGCGCAAATCAGCACTAATGCGGCTACCAAGTTTGCTACGTTCTTCATCTTTTTCAACTAAAATTCCCACAATACCTCCTGAATTACTAAATCAGTATAACATAGTTTGACACTAACAGCGTAAATGCTTATACTAAGTATGAGTGTTTGAGAGAAAATAAAAACTGCGAAGAAAGAGCTAAAATAAAAAGGCTAAAATCTCAGCGTGTTTTTTCTTATACCGCAAGACGGCTAGCGTTTTGTGGGCTTTTTGCTATCTTGGTAACCGCTGGAATTGTCGGCTATTCTTTCTTTGCGTCTGCTCTCGTAGACCCAGTTCGTAGTGTTGAATTAAAATCGCAAAATCTAGATTTCGATAATGGCGACGCTGGCGCTTGGAAAGTGACGAAGAGCGCAAAGTGGGTAGGCCGCGGTAAAGCCCGCATTACAATCGAAGCGGATTCGATCGCAAAAGACGACGATCGTCCGAAAGATATTTTGCTCGTGCTCGACACTTCTGGCTCGATGCTCGGCCCGCGCCTCACGCAAGCAAAAGAAGATATTCAAAATCTCGTCACGACTTTAATGACCGA
>Ga0310690_10011165_pt1 | contig 11107 bp, 12 predicted proteins | sample AusTroGonzalo_MG_2_FD_207661 | JGI IMG/M metagenome (GOLD analysis project Ga0310690, IMG submission 207661) | Bovine rumen microbial communities from tropical cattle in Woodstock, Queensland, Australia - Gonzalo_04 (v2) (version 2) | ecosystem: Host-associated > Mammals > Digestive system >...
ATCATCCGTTTTGCCCTGATGGCCACGCACTCCTTCGAACAGCTCGACGAAGGCATCGAGAAGCTCACGAAGATCTTCCGCAAGCTGGAGATTATTCCGTAAAATCCTTTATTTGACGAGAACGACGGGACTGGAGCATTTCTCCCCGTTGAGTTTCCACCGGTCGGAAATGGCCAGCGGCGTGGCCACGACGCGCTTGTGGTAGATGGTATCCGATGTGCCGTCGGGCCAGACCAGCGTCACGGTCTGTTCTCCGCTTTCGGCACCGTCAAATTCGCCAAACACCAGGTGCCAATAACCGAACATTCCCTCCTGGCGCAGCTGCAGACCGAAGAACCGGGGCGCATAAACCTTGGTCGGCATCAGGATTTCGACCGGATAGACCTGCCCGTCGTAGATGGCCGAAATATTCTCTCCGATGAAATACTCCGATTCCGGGTCCAGCCGGTTGTATCCGTCTTCCGTCTCCACATGGATATCGAAGACCACAGGATAGAAATCGCAGGCGGTCAGCAGCAGGGCGGTGGCCAATAGGGGCAGCACCGTCCGGACAAGTACCGGGGCAGGATTATTTCTTGACATAGGTCAAACGCCAGAAATAGTGGGTGCCGGACGGGTTGTTGTGAAACAGATAAGGCTCAACCGGACCGCCGATGATCAGTTCTTCTTCCCGGAGGACCAGGCGTCGGCCATTCACTTCTGCTACCTCATAATAATACGCACTTCCGCCACGGCCAATGCAGTCGATGAAGATGTGGTTGTACTTGTATTTCCAGCGGCCGTACATACCGTCCTGTGACTCCAGATAGCCGTCGTCCCTGAATGAAAGCAGTTGGTAGGGAATCAAACCGCCATCTTTTATCTCGACGAGCTGGCCGTCTTCCCAGATTTCCGTCTGCGTCGACTGGTATACCCATTCCTTGCAGAAATCCGATACTTTGAATTTGTTCTTCAAAGACTGGTCGACCAGGGTTTCACCCCAGAACTGTTTGCTTTCGCTTTCCTCGATAAAAGACTCACTGCAGGCCGTCATCGGGAACAACAAGACCGCGACAGAAATAATCAGAATAAAACGTTTCATTTTCAACAGATCTATATCATATAGATGCAAAAACGGCCGGAATGTTGCGTCCGGCCGGTGAATAATTATTTCTGCGAACGATGAAGTGTCGCTGATGTCCCAAATTCGGGGATATCAACGGCGTTTTCCGCCAAATATGCTGCCGATGTCCCAGTAATTGGGACATCGGCGACGGTTTTTATTCCTGAATCGAAAAAAGGCCTTGACAATGGCTGTTCGTGATAGTATCTTTGTGGTGTAACTGATAGATTTGTGCTGTATGAAAACGATCTTTGAACACGCTCTTCATCAGAAAGAGCAACAACGAAAAGGGAGGGAATTATGAGCGTCCTGGGACAATGCATGGAGATAATCAATCTCACCTCCCTGGCCTGGAAAGGCCGTGAGCGCTACAGTGTCGTCGCCCACTCATTCCGGGTGATGGCCAAGGCCAAGAATTTTGATGAAATGGTAGTCGGGATGATGCACGAGCTTTATGCGGCATCTGCATACACCCGGGGTCTTTACCATTGTGATGTGGATGGCGACCCCCAATGGGGGATGTCATTGGATCTGTTCACCTCCCCGGTCAGGATACCGCGGTACTCCCTTTCCGAGGAAGTGACGGATAAAGTCCTGCTCGGTGCCAACATGCCCCAAGGTATGTTCGAAAAGGCCAAGGAAAAATGGATCATCGACCAGACCCGCTGGAATCCCAAATATTTAGAATGGATCCGAAAGATCGGAAACGACAGGATTGCCAGGAATGTGATGATCTATGATCTGGAAGACAAACTGGACATTCTGTTGAATCCCACCAAATATGTGGAAGAGCTGGGGCCGCAGTATTTCGTCTTGCCGTGGAAGAAGCATTATTGCGTGAATGTCCGCTTTGGCAGGAACGCAAATTCTGCTCATGAAGTGCCCCGTACGGATGACCCCATTCTTTTGAGGGAGATCACAGAGGACGAAAGGGAGGACTTGATTGAGAAATATACCTATGCCCTTGACCATCTGCGCTGGGTGGAGGACTGTCATCCGTCAGAACGTGTGTATTCCAAGCAACAGCAGCAGGAGCATGCGAACATCTGCAATCAGTGGTTCAATGACTGGGTCTCGCAGGAGGAGTCGAACAGGGAGATGTACGAAAGAGAGATGGACGAATACGACAGCGACCAGATGGGGGATGAAGAAGAAAGATACGAACAACAGGAGTGCAGCGATGGAGACAATGGAGTTTCAGTTGGTGACCACGGATCACCTTGTTGACCGGTTATGGTTTCAGGATGATGATGATTTCAAGGTGGGGATGAACGGCGTGGCGGTCATTGCGCATTTACTGTCGATGGACGTCTTGTCATTTATTCTGATGTCGAATCACGTGCATTTTGTTCTTTGCGGGACCCATGATGAAGCAGAGTTGTTTATCAATGAGTATAAACGCCATCATTCGGCGTACTTGCAGAGAAAATACGGATTCAAGGAATATCTTCGACGGAACGATGTGGACATCCAAAGGGTTGGAGTGGAAGATGAATCGCTTGAACGGGCCATCGCCTATGTGCAGATGAACAGTGTGGCGGCCAATATCTGCCTGCATCCTACCGGCTATGCCTGGGGGACGGGGAATGCCTTCTTCACGTTGACTCCTGCTCATGGAAGAAGGATTGGAAGCATGTCCAGACGATCGCAGATCAAATGCCTCAAAAGCAATATCGTTTTACCGGAATACCTACGTGTTTCGGATGGATTTGTTTTGCCCGAATCGTTCGTTCAAGTCCGTTTCGTGGAAGATATTTATAGAACACCTGCCAGGTTCAATTATTTCCTGGTCAATTCTTCGAAGGCAAAGAAAAGAATGGAAACAAATCCGGACATTCCTTCGTTCAAAGACCAGGTCATTCTTTCCGCTATCCCTGATCTATGCCGGTCACTCTATCGGCAACTGTCCCTCAACGAACTGTCTTCAGATCAACGGGGAGAGGTCGTCAGGCAATTGCGCAGACGTTTCAGCGCAGATATCCATCAACTGGTCAGAGTGACGGGCATCGCCTATCCGGAGATGGCCCGGATGCTTGACAGCATCTGAGAAGTGCGGCCGATGTCCCAAAAGCAGGGACATCGGCCGCGTTTTACCTTCGAAATGCCGTTGATGTCCCTGTTTTTGGGACATCAACGACAACGGGAAGAATCGATTACTGCTCTTTCTCCCACAGCACCTCGTTTTGGATGCGGACGCTTTCTTCGTGGATGACGCTGAAAAGGGCGCGGAGGAAGCGTTCGTCGAGGCCTTCCTGGCCGCCTTTGTCGATCATGTTGTCGAGCAGGGCGTCCCAGCGGTTCATCTGGAGGATGGCGATGTTGTGGTCTTTCTTGTAACGGCCGATCTTTTCAGAGACGGACATCCGCGACTGGAGGATCGACAGCAGGTTCTCGTCGATGACGTCGATGCGGGCACGCAGCTGGTCGATGTTCTCGCGGTAGTCGGCCGCCTGGCTGTCGGCGTCGCGCACGACAATCTGTTCACCCAGCAGCACCCGCAGTTCTTCGGGCGTGAGCTGCTGCTTGGCATCGCTCAGGGCGCAGGAAGGGTTGCAGTGCGACTCGACCATGAGGCCCTCGAGGCCCAAGTCCATGGCCCGCTGGCTGAGTTCGAGCAGGTATTTGCGGTCGCCGCCCATATGGGAAGGATCGGCGAAGAAGGGGAGCTGGGGGAAGCGGGTGCGCAGCTCGATGGCGATGCGCCAGCCCGGATCATTGCGATAGGAAATCGACTGCATGGTGGTAAATCCCCGATGGATCACACCCAGCTTCCGGACGCCCGCACGGTTGAGGCGTTCCAGTGCGCCGATCCACAGTTCGAGGTCGGGACTCACCGGATTCTTCACCAGGACGGGGATGTCGGTATCCCGGAGAGCGTCGGCGATTTCCTGCATCAGGAAGGGATTGGCCGTCGTCCGGGCGCCGATCCACACCATATCCAGCTTGTGCCGCAGGCAGGCGGCCACGTGCTCCCGGCTGGCCACTTCGGTACAGACGTACATCCCGTAGGTCTTCCGGACTTTCTCCAGCCATTCGAGGCCGGGTTCACCGACGCCTTCGAAGCAGCCGGGGTGGGTGCGGGGCTTCCAGATGCCGGCGCGGAAAACATGGATACCGAAGCTGGAAAGGCCCCGGGCGGTCTCCATTACCTGCGCCTCGCTCTCGGCGGAGCAGGGGCCGGCGATGACCATGGGGCGGGGAAGCGTAAAGAATCCCCATTCGGATATAGGAATCAAGTTGAGGGTGTCTGCCATAATTATCGGATGATTTTCTTGATCTTGTTGGCCTTTTCGATCAGCGTGCGGATCTTGTCCTGGTCGTAATCGGCGATGGCATCGCGGAAGGCCTTCATGTTGTCGATATAGGTGTCGATGACCTGCAGGACGTTGTCGTGGTTCTGCGAGAGGATGGGAACCCACATGTCGGCACTGCTCTTGGCCAGGCGCACGGTGGAGGAGAAACCGCCGGAAGCCAGGTCGAAGATGTGCTTCTCGTCTTTCTCCTTGTCGAGGACGGTGAGGGCCAGGGCGAAGGAGGTGATGTGTGAGATGTGGGAGACATAGGCCGTGTGGACGTCGTGCGAGGAAGCGCTCATATAGATGGGGCGCATGTTCAGCACGTCGTACAGCCCTTCGATGACCTTGACGGCCTTGGGCGAGGACTCTTCCTGGTTGGCGAAGATGCAGGCCCGTCCGTCGAAGAGGTTGGGCATGGCGGCCCAGGGACCGGAATATTCGGTACCGGCCATCGGGTGGGTGGAAACATATTGTTCCCGGCAGGGATGGTAGTGGGTGGCGCGGTTGATCTGCTCCTTGGTCGAGCAGACGTCGATGACGATCTTGTCGCGGTTGCCCGAGGCCTGGAAGCGGTCGAGGATGTCGCAAACCATGCTGACGGCCGTACCGACCGGGACGGCGACCACCACGATGTCGCTGCGTTCGATGCAGTCTTCGTAGGAGACGATCTCATCGCAGAGCCCCATTTTCCGGGCGTCGGCCGCATTGACGGTGTCGGCTTCCACGCCCAGCACGCGGGAGGCAAATCCCCTCCGCTTCAAGTCGATGGCCATCGATCCGCCGATAAGCCCGAGTCCGATGATTCCTATAGTCATATCTGAATAATTAGCTGTTGAGGATGCCCGAAATCCGCTTGCGGGCCTGTACCAGGACTTCGTCCTTGGCACAGAGGGAGATGCGGACGTAATCCGTCCCGTTCTTTCCGAAGATGAATCCGGGGGTGATGAAGACGCTGCCCCTGTAGAGGAGTGTGTCGGATACACGCTCTCCCAGGCTCTTTTCTCCGGCGGGTGTCAGGGCTGCGTAAGGGTTGTCAGCGCCGACTTTCCCCCAGAGGAAAAGGCCGCTCGAAGCAGGGTCGTAACGCACGCCCAGCAGGTCGAAGATGGCGCCTGCCAGCTTTTTCCGGCGGGCATAACCCGCATTGAGTTCGCTGAACCATTCCGGTCCCTGTTTCAGCGCCTCGACGGCAGCCAGCTGCAGGGGCTTGAACATACCCGAGTCCATCTGCGACTTGACCTTCAGCACCTGGGCCACCAGATCGCGCTCGCCGGCGACCATGCCGATGCGCCAGCCCGACATGTTGTGGGCCTTGCTCAGGGAGTTGAGCTCCAGGCAGCATTCCTTCGCGCCCGGTGTGGCCAGGATGGAGAGCGGATGCTCGTTGAGGATGAAGCTGTAGGGGTTGTCGTTCACGACGAGGATACGGTGCCGCAGGGCGAAATCCACGATCTTCCGGTAGAGTTCCGGGCTGGCCGATGCACCGGTGGGCATGTGCGGGTAGTTGACCCACATGAGCTTGACGCCGGAGAGGTCCAGCTGCTCCAGCGCTTCGAAATCCGGCTGCCAGCCGTTCTCTTCGCGCAGGTCGTAACGGATGATCCGCGCCTGGGTCAGCAGGGAAGCGGAGGTATAGGTGGGATATCCCGGGTCGGGTACCAGCACGCCGTCACCCTCGTTGAGGAAGGCCAGGGCGGTGAGCAGGATACCCTCCTTGGAGCCCACCAGCGGCTGGATCTCGCCCACAGGGTCGAGTTTCACGCCGTAATAGCGCAGGTACCACGCTGCGAAGGCCTGACGCAGTTCCTCGAGACCTACGTAACTCTGGTAGGCATGGACGTCTTTGCGCTGGGCCGTTTCCGTCAGGACATGGATGGCGTCGGCGGGCGGCATGCCGTCCGGGGCGCCGATGCCCAGGTTGATGACGGACGCCTGCCCGGCGGCGGCTTTCCGTTGGTTGATTTCGGCGATTTCCTTCAGTTTCCGGGAGAAGTAATATTCCTGGACCGAATCGGTGCGGTGGGCGGGCGGGATGATCATAGGGCGGAAGCGTATTCGCCCAGTACGCGCAGGTCGTCGATGAGGGGACGGACGGCGGACAGGGCCTGGTGGTAGCGTTCGAGGCTGTCGAACGTGATGTCGATATAAAAGAAGTATTGCCAGCGTTTGCCCGGGATGGGGAGCGACTGGATACGGGTCAGGTTCATGTCGTAGAACGACAGGATGGTCAGGATATGGGCCAGCGAGCCGGGTTTGTGCGGCAGGGTGAAGCAGAGCGATACTTTGTCGATGGCTTCTTCGGGCACCCGGATGGCATCGTCCAGGATGAGGAAACGGGTGAAATTGTCGTGGTAGGTCTCGATCTGCGAAGCGAGGATTTCCAGCCCGAATTCCTGGGCGGCGAGCGTCGAAGCGACGGCGCCCACGCCCCGAAGCCCTTCGCGTGCGATGTCGGCGGCGCTTTTGGCTGTATCTTCACTTTCGACCATCTTGATCCAGGGACACTGCTTCTCAAAATAGGCACGGGTCTGGTTGATGGCCATGTAGTGGGTGCGGACTTCGCGGATGTCTTCCAGCTTCTGGCCGGGGAGGGCCATCAGGTTCTGGTGAATCTGCAGGTAGACTTCCCCCTTGATCTGCTGGGGATTTTTGCGGAGCAGGTCGAAATTCGGAATCAGACCACCCGAGATGGTGTTCTCGATGGCCATCACCGCAGCATCGGCACGTTGCTCCTGCATGGCGAGAAACAGGTCGTCGAAGGTGGCACATTCCACGATCTGCAGGGGCTCCGCCTCATGCTCCCGGTAGAACATGCGGGCTGCCTGCTCGTGGAAACACCCCGAAAAGCCCTGTATCGCGACGCGTTTCATTCTTCCTCCATCTCCCGTTTGGCCTCTTCCCGGACTTTCTTTCCGAAAAGGACCTGCGTGTCTTCGGCAAGACCTTCCAGGGGTTTCAGCATCAGCGACGGATGCTTGAGGAGCCGCTCCATGTGTTTCATGGCCGTGACGAAATAGAATCCGTCGCAGAAGCGCTCTTCGGTGGTAATCCAGATGGGCATGCGTTTGCCGACGACGATTTCCCCCTTGGAAACCACCGGGACCAGCGACTCCTTGCCCATTGACATGAAGATGCCGGTGTTGCCGAAGTTGTAGAGGTGGTGATAGATGGAGGGGCCCTTGATGGACTTCATGTTGGTCACGAAGAGCGAGGTATGGAAAGGACTGAGCTTCAGGATGGCGTTGGGCAGCATGCTGTGCTTGTCGAGGAACTTGATGGTTCCGACCATGACCTTGATCAGGAAGTTGGGCGTGGCGGTCAGCAGATGGGCGATTTTATCTGTGCCGTTGTTGGCGGCCAGGTTGTTGTTGGCTTCGATGGCTTCGTCGATCTTCTGCTGGACTTCCGGAAGGGTTTCCAGGCCGGTAAAATCCAGCTTGACCAGGGCGTCGGCGGCTTCGGCGGTCATTCCTTTCCTGACTACGAACGAGACCTGGATCTGGTTGCGCTTGTAGATGCGCCCATTCATGATAAAGCGGTTGAGACGCGGATAAAGGGCGAAGACCCGGACCATCGAGGCGATGAGCAGGTGCATGTAGTTGTAGACGTTCCCCTGTTCCATCTGCTCGTTGATGAACTCGTCCATGGGCTCGCAGGGACAGTCGTAGGAGGTCAGGTTCTGAGCGTCGTTCCGGGTCCGCATGATATGCGGGACAATCCGTTGGATGGGATCGATGTCTTTGACTTTCTTCCCGTCGGGTCTAAATCCAAACATAATCTGGTTCAGGTTTTTTCAAAGCCGCTAAGGTATAAAAAAAACGACGAAAAGCCGCCAAAACGGCGACTTTTCTTCAACGGACCGATAGACCCGGTCAGGGTTCGAACAGCGTGCCGGACTGGATGTCCTGCTCGCGCAACTGTTTGAAACAGTGGCGGCAGACCGGTTCGTAGACATCCTTTTCCCCCAGCTCCACCAGCTGGTCGCTCTTGGAGAGGCGGTGGGAATGGTGAGCGATGTCGCCGCAGCGTACGCAGATGGCGTGGACCTTGGTCACGTATTCGGCGGTGGCCATCAGTGCGGGCATGGGACCGAAGGGCTTGCCCAGATAGTCCATGTCGAGGCCGGCCACGATGACGCGCACGCCCCGCTCGGCCAGTTGCCGCGCCACGTCGACAACGGCTTCGTCGAAGAACTGGGCTTCGTCGATGCCCACGACATCGACGCCTTCGGCCTTCTCCAGGATGCTCCGGGCGGAGTCGACCGGGGTGGAGAGGATGGAGTTGCCCTGGTGCGAGACCACGGACACTTCGGAATAGCGGGTGTCGATCCTGGGTTTGAAGATCTCGACACGGAGATTGGCGAATTTGGCCCGTCTGAGCCGGCGGATGAGTTCTTCCGTCTTGCCGGAAAACATCGAGCCGCAGATGACTTCGATCCAACCGGGGTTTTTGGCGCTTTCTATGAACATTTTTCGTAATTTTGTCGAATCAAGATGAGATGCCGGGGCAAGCCCGGCATGACAAAAAACAAAGATACGAAAAAATGGCGAAACTCTATATTGTTCCTACGCCGATCGGCAATCTCGAAGATATCACGCTCCGGGCGCTGCGCGTGCTCAGGGAGGCCGACCTGATCCTGGCCGAGGATACCCGTACCAGTTCCGTGCTGCTGAAACACTACGAGATCTCCGCCCGGATGGAGTCGCACCATAAATTCAATGAGCACGAGAAAGTGGAAAGCGTGAAGCAGCGCATCCTCGCCGGGCAGACCGTGGCCCTGATCAGCGATGCCGGAACACCGGGCATTTCCGATCCGGGTTTCCTGCTGGTGCGCACCTGCGTGGAGGCGGGGATCGAAGTGGAGACGCTGCCCGGTGCCACGGCGTTCGTACCGGCGCTGGTCAACTCGGGCTTCCCCTGCGACCGCTTCTGCTTCGAGGGCTTCCTGCCGGTAAAGAAAGGCCGACAAACCAAGCTCGCCGAACTCGCGAAGGAAACGCGGACGATGATTTTTTATGAGTCGCCCTTCCGCCTGGTGAAGACCCTGGGCCAGTTCGTGGAAACCTTCGGCCCGGACCGCCCGGCCTCGGTCTCGCGCGAAATCTCGAAACTCCACGACACCACGCACCGCGGCACGCTGCAGGAATTGTTCGATTTCTTCAACCAGACCCCGCCGAAAGGCGAGATTGTCCTGATCGTCAGGGGGTCAACAGACTGAAAAGAAAATAAATTTGGCCATTTGAAAAATAGTTTCTACTTTTGCAGTCCCTAACACCGCGGAGTAGAGCAGTTGGTAGCTCGTCGGGCTCATAACCCGGAGGTCGGAGGTTCGAGTCCTCCCTCCGCTACGACAGCCGGAAAGTCGCAAGATTTTCCGGTTTTTTATCATCTCACGACCATGAATATACAGACGAAGGAAATCGAGGACCGCCTGCAGGTGATGTGCAAGTATTTCGACCTGGATGCGCTGCTGGGCAAGGACACCGACAACCAGGCGGTTGAAAAGTATTACCGCAAGTCGGATTTCTTTTACAAGCTCGTCCACGGGCAGGGTGGCAGAGCCATCCATATGGGGCTTTCGGAAGACGAATGCTTCCATAAGGACGACTTCCTGGCCCAGGCGCGTTTCGTGGGCTCGCTGCTGGACCGTCCGTCGATGGAGATCCTGGAAGTGGGCGCTGGTCGGCTCTTCAACACCAAGTATCTGGCCAAAACATTCCCGGGCTGCCATTTCACCGCACTGGACCTTCCGGACCGCAACTTCCTCAAGAACCGCGTCCCGTCGAACGTACAGCTCCGGGAAGGGGACTACAACGACCTTTCGGTTTTCCCCGAAAACTCCTTCGACCTGGTCTTCGGCGTCGAGACCATCTGCCATGCCGAGGACAAGGAACACGTATTCAAGGAGATCCACCGTGTGCTCAAGCCCGGTGGCCGGCTCGTCATCTTCGACGTATACGAGTCCAAGTCCCAGCAAGAGATGACGGAACTGGAGCGCCGCGCATCGGCCGTCACCCTGGCGGCGATGTGCATCACCACCAAGGACCATTACATCGGCGACATCCGCAGGTATCTGGAGACATCTTTCTCCGAAGTGCAGGTAGCGGACGTCACCCAGAAGATAAGGCCCACCCTGCGTCGTCTCGACCGCATTTGCTGCTTCTACTTCATGCATCCGCGGTTCATCCGCTTTACCCAGAAACATTTCCCGGCCGATGCCAACATGAACAGCATCGCCGGCTGGCTGATGCTCTTCACCTTCGACGGTGAGAACCTCCACAAATACACCCGCCTGGTGGCGGTGAAATAAGCGGCTTAGTCTTTCAGCAGCAGTTCCACGGGACAGTGGTCGGAACCGAAGATGCCGTTGTGGATGTCGGTGCCGGCGATTCGCGGGACGAAAGATTCAGATACCAGGAAATAATCGATGCGCCAGCCCACGTTCCGCTCGCGGGCAGCCATCCGGTACGACCACCAGGAGTATTTGGCTTCGCCCGGATGGGCGTCGCGCCAGCTGTCGCGGAAACCGGCGGCCAGCAGTTCGCTCATCTTGGCCCGTTCCTCGTCGGAGAAGCCGGCGTTAAAGTGGTTGGTAGCCGGGTTCTTGAGGTCGATCTCTTCGTGTGCCACGTTCATGTCGCCGCAGATCACGACGCCCTTGCGGGTGGCCAGGCCGCAGACATAGTCCCGGAAGGCATCTTCCCACTGC
>Ga0310690_10011166_pt1 | contig 11107 bp, 7 predicted proteins | sample AusTroGonzalo_MG_2_FD_207661 | JGI IMG/M metagenome (GOLD analysis project Ga0310690, IMG submission 207661) | Bovine rumen microbial communities from tropical cattle in Woodstock, Queensland, Australia - Gonzalo_04 (v2) (version 2) | ecosystem: Host-associated > Mammals > Digestive system >...
GTTCCATCTTCTATGACCTGTGGGGAAAATCCGCCCCGAACGCCGCCCATCTCGCCTTCGCCGAACTCGAAAGGATGGGCGTGGCTTTCTCGCTCGTCACGCAGAACATCGACAACCTGCACCAGATGGCGGGGTCGAAGAACGTGATCGAGTTCCACGGCACGCTCGGACGGCTCCGCTGCACCGCGTGCTCCTTCTCCGGACCGCCGACGCCGGAGCTTCTCGCAGGAAATCCGCCGTCCTGCCCGAAATGCGCCGCATTGCTGAAGCCGGACATCGTATTCTTCGGCGAATCCATCCCGGAACATGCCATGGAGCAGTCATTCGCCGACGCAGAATCGTGCAGCGTGTGCCTCGTGAGCGGGACGACCGGAGAAGTCATGCCCGCCTGCATGGTGCCGCATACGGCGAAACGCCATGGGTCCGTCATCATCGAGGTCAATCCCGAAAAGTCCGCATTCACCGGGCACATCACGGACATCTACATCCGCGGCAAGGCGGGCGAAGTCATGCCGCAGCTCCTCGCGGAAATCAAAAGCCGCCTCGCAGAATGATCCGGTCCGGACTGCCCATTGACGCGGTCCTGCCGCGGATCGCGGACGCCGTGCGTGCGTGCCGTCCGCTGGTCGTCACGGCGGAACCAGGCGCGGGCAAAAGCACGGTCGTGCCCCTCGCCCTGCTCGAATCCGGCATCCTGCCCGAAGGGAAGATCGTCATGCTGGAGCCGCGCCGCATCGCCGCGCGCGCCGCAGCCCGGCGCATGGCCGCGCTTCTGGGCGAACCGGCGGGGAAGACCGTCGGATACCGGACCCGCTTCGAGACGCTCGTTTCCGCAGACACGAGAATCGAGGTCGTGACCGAGGCCCTGCTCACGAGGATGCTCCAGAAGGATCCTTCGCTCGAAGGTGTCTCCGCCATTATCTTCGACGAGTTCCACGAACGAAGCATCCATGCCGACCTGGCGCTGGCGCTCACGCTCGATGCCCGCTCGGTTCTCCGCGACGACCTCCGCATCGCGCTCATGTCCGCCACGCTCGACGCTGCCTCCGCAGCAACTCTGCTCGGAGAACATGCCGAGGTCATCAACGCCCCGGGACGCTGCTTCCCGGTCGGGATCGAATACGCGCCGCTGAAGCCCGGCGCCCCGGTCGAACCGCACGCTGCGTCCGTCGCACTGGACGCCATGAACGGACATGAAGGACATGCACTCGTCTTTCTGCCCGGCGAGGCGGAAATCCGGCGCACTGCCGCCGCACTCGCCTCGAAACGGCATGATTTCGAGATCCTGCCGCTTTACGGTTCGCTCTCCGCCACAGAACAGGACCGCGTGTTCACGGAGTCCGGGCGCCGCCGCATCATCCTTGCCACGCCGGTCGCCGAGACCAGCGTCACCATCCCCGGAGTCCGCATCGTCGTGGATTCCGGACTCGCCCGCATGCCGTTTTTCTCCCCCGCATCCGGCATGGACCAGCTTCGTACCGTCAAGATCTCCAAGGCATCAGCGGAACAGCGCCGGGGCCGCGCCGGACGCACGGCGCCGGGAATCTGCATCCGCCTCTGGCACGAGTACGAACAGAAGGCAATGCCTGACTTTGCCCCGCCCGAGATCGAACATGCCGACCTCACGGAACTTGCGCTTGAACTCGCGCAATGGGGCGTGGTCCGTGAAAAGGCCGCCTCCCTGCCATGGATGACGCCGCCGCCGGAAGCCAAGCTCGACTATGCGTTCCAGCTGTTAACGGACCTTGGCGCGATTTCGCCCGGAAACGGACAGATCACCCCCCACGGCAAACTGCTTCACCGCCTGCCCGTGCATCCCCGCCTCGCAAATGCCGTCCTCTTCGCAGACGAACACGGACTCCGCCGGGAAGCGATCACCATCGCCGCGATCCTTTCCGACCGCGATCCGCTCGTCAATCCGCAGACCGCAGACCTCGCCGAACGTTTCGCCGCGCTCGGCAGGGCTTCCGCCGCCAATGCGGACCGCCTGACGCTTTCCCGCATCCGCCAGGCGGTTTCCCAGCTCGAATCCGCCCTGCCACGTTCTTCTGCGAGCGCAAAAAACAAAGCCGCAGATGCAGATTTATCGTTTGTTATCGCCGCGGCCTACCCGGACCGCATCGCACGGAGGCGCTCCGGCGGCGACCGCCCCGAATACATGCTGTCCAATGGCATGTCCGCCAAGCTCGGCGCACACGATCCGCTCCGCGATTCGGAATACCTCGCCGTGGCGGATTCCGGCGGGCTCTCCGGGCAATCGACGATCCGGCTCGCCCTCCCGCTCGACATCGGCGCGCTCGAAGCCGCCATGCCGGAGCTTTTCAAAACCCGCCGGGAAACCGTCTGGGACGATGATGCGCTGTGCGTGCGCGTGTTCAGCGTGAAGGCAGTCGGTTCGCTTACGGTCGAACGCAAGACTGCGACGCTTCGCCCCGGCGACAATGCGGTGCCGCTCCTGATCTCCGCCGTCCGCAAGCGCGGCCTCGCCGCACTCAACATCTCCCCCGGCCAGCTCAAATTCCTCCGCCGCATCCAGTTTCTCCACGTGCACGGCTGCGAGGGCTTCCCGGACTGCTCGGAACAACATCTGCTGGACACGCTCGAAGACTGGCTCGCGCCGCATCTCGACGGCATCAGCCGCCTCGACAGGCTCGCAGCGCTGGATTACCGCGCTGTTTTCTCCGCCATGCTCCCGCCGAAAGCGCAATCCACGCTGAACTCGCTCGCGCCCGAACGCTTCGAGGTCCCGAGCGGATCGCATATCGCCATCGACTACTCCGACCCCGCGTCGCCCATGGTGCGCGTGAAACTTCAGGAAGTCTTCGGACTCGCGCATTCGCCGATGATCGCGGGAGGACGCGTCCCGCTCGTATTCGACCTGCTCTCGCCCGCCATGCGGACCGTGCAGATCACGCGGAACCTGGACGAATTCTGGGACGGCTCATATTTCCTGGTGCGAAAGGACATGCGCGGACGCTACCCCAAGCACAACTGGCCTGAGGACCCGCGCAGCGAGCCCCCCTCGCGATCCAGCATCAAAAGGCAGAAAAAAAGCTGAAAACGCTCAGCCGTCCCCTGTTTGACGGGGGCGGCAGCCTTTCCTTACCAAAACATCCTTCAGCTCGGGTGAAAAGATCCGGTTTTGCACCGATTGATAAAGCTGCTCATCCTCCGGCGACGCGATCGCCGCCCGGCAGAACCATAGAAACGCCTCGTCGAAATCCTTCTTCACGCCGTCTCCGTTTTCGTAGCAATCCCCGAGCTTGAACATTGCCCGCGCATCGCCCAGGTCCGCCGCCTTGCGGAACCATTTGACAGCCTCGGCGGGTTTCTGTTCTACACCATCCCCGAACTGGTACCGCATACCGAGTATGAGCATTGCCCTTATATGTCCCTGTTCCGCGGCTTTGCGGAGCCATTTCGATGCAATTGCGCAGTTTTTCCTCACGCCGATGCCGAAGGTGTAGCATTTTGCCAGTTCGAACTGCGCATCGGCAAATCCCTGCCCGGACGCCATGCGGTACCACTTGACGGCTTCCGCCTCGTCCTTGCCTACGCCTTCGCCGGTCTCGTAACATTTGCCGATTTGGAGCAAGGTTTCCGCGGCTTTGGTCTTTAAATCCTGAAAGTCCCGATCATTCATTCACGATCTCCGAGTGTACGACATCTTTTTGCCACACCGGATGCTATCCACATCCTTTCCGGAAAAAGAGTTGTGTTTTCTGCCGGAAACCGCCCGCCGGGAAGACACAAAAAAGCCGGACGATTCCCCATACGCGAAATCGTAGGTCCGACCAAGAACCTGCTCCTGCGGCGCACAAAGAAACGCCCAGCAAGATGCGAAGACACAAAGGTCCCTTGCTGGCATTTCATTCACAGGAGCAAAAGAGCAAAAATAAAACTTGGTCGGTTTACGATTTCTTTTGCTGAAATAACAGATAGAATGAACTTGGAAGCGGATTTCGCGGAAGCGGAACCCGTTTCCAAGACACAATTTACACCCTGTCACGGGAAAATCAAGCTGTTTTCCTGCCTTTTTTATGTTTTTTCGCCTTGGAACGGAGACAGGCGGAAGGACGCTTTGAGGCCGTTGAGCTTACTTTTCCGGGGCGTCGAGCAGGACGATCTCCGCGGTCACGGGGAAATGGTCCGACGATGCCAGGCCGTTGCGGAAATCATTGATCGTGCCGTGCGACAGCACGCGCACGCGGTCATTCACGAAGATGAAGTCGATCGGCTTGCGGTGACTCCGTTCCCTGCGGTTCTCGTGGAAATCGTGGAACGTTTCGTCGCCCGCCCCGTAGTGGTCGGTTTCGGACACTGTCCTGGCGTCGCGAAGCACGTTCAGCACGCGCCGAGCAGGCATATCGTCCCCGGTCGAGTTGAAGTCCCCGGTCAGGATGAACGGGTATTTTTCGATCATCGGGGCAAGACGCGTCAGGATGACGTTCACGCCCTGGATCCGCGCAGCCGGGCTGCGGTGGTCAAGGTGCGTATTGGCGATGACGAACCGCTTCCCGCTCTTCCTGTCAAGCAGCAGTCCCCAGGTGCAGATGCGCGGCAGCGAGGAATCCCAGGAGGAAGAGCCGGGCGTTTCCGGGTCGGCGGAAAGCCAGAACGTTTCCTGCGAAATCACGCTGAAGCGCTCCGGGTCGTAGAAGACGGCGTTGTGCTCGTCGCCCTTTCGCTTGTCGCGCCCGACGCCGAACGTATCGAACTTGAGCGATCCGCAGAGGTCGCGGATGGGGCCGGCGAGCGTTTCCTGCGTACCGATGAGCTCGAATTTATTTTCGCGGATGGTCTGCACCATGCGTGGCAGGCGGTCTCGCCACGCATTCGGAGAACGGTCGCTCGGGCCTCGCACGTTGTAGGTGGCAACGCATATCATGTTCTCCTTCGCCGGATCGTTCTTCGCGGCCTGAGCGGAAAGTTCCAGAGCGGCAGTCACGCTCAATGCGACCGCGGCAAAAAACATCAGGAATGCCGTCAGGCGGCCACGTTTCGTCAAAAAAAACGTATTCATGGGTTGCTCCTTTCCCCTTTGGTCTCTTTCGTGGTGTCCGCGGGCTCCGCAGTAACAAGCGAAAGCAGGTCGCGGCGCCCGTTTTTGCCGACCGCGGCTTCCCGAACGGTCCGGACGCTCAGGTCCGCTGCGCCGTCCGCCAGGATCGCACGAACATGCCGGCCCTGCGACAAATCCGCGATTCCGGTGATCTGACGCCCCGTGCCGGGCTCCGCCAAATAGACGTAGCCGCGTTTCAGGATGCGGAACGGGTCGTAGGCGTCGAACTCGGCGCGGACGCGTTCAAGGCGGTGCGATGCGGCATCGGCGCGGCGCGTCAACGCGGCGGAAGCCGTCTGCATCAGCATATCGACGCGCTGCATACGCTCCAGTGCCAGCCGCATGGAGTCGCGGAACACCTTCGACGCCATCACATGCGCCAACCGACCCGCCGAACGCTCCACGGCATACGATGCCGCGGTATTCATCCGCTGCCGCATCGCATCCAGAGCGTCCGTCAGGACGCGTTTCTCAGGGATGAGCTGTTCCGCCGCGCCGCTCGGAGTCGGCGCACGCATATCGGCGGCGAAATCCGAGATCGTGAAGTCGATCTCATGCCCGACCGCGCTCACCACCGGGATCGCCGAGGCATAGATCGCGCGCGCCAGGACCTCTTCGTTGAACGGCCAGAGGTCCTCCATCGAACCGCCGCCACGCGTCAGGACGATCACATCAACGCCTCCGGCACGGTTGAAAAAACGGACCGCACGCGCCAGTTTCTCGGCAGCGCCCTTGCCCTGCACGGGGGCCGGGCAGAGCCGGATTTCGAGGTCCGGAAACCTCGCCAGCGCGATTTTCATGAAATCCTTCACGGCCGCACCCGAGGGCGAGCTGATAACGCCGATGCGGCGCGGCAGAAACGGTATGGGCTTTTTGTGCGCCGGGTCAAAAATCCCCTCGGCGGCGAGCTTTTCCTTCAGGATTGCGAACTGGCGGTGCAGGTCGCCCACGCCGCACATCCGTAACTTCCTGATGTAAAACTGGTAATCGCCGCGCTGCTCATATAGCGACAATGACCCGAAGACTTCGACCTGGTCGCCGACCTTCAGGCCGAGCCTGCGGCAGACTTCCGACCCGCTGAAATACACGGCGCGCACCTGCGATGAAGCATCCTTCAGGGTCAGGTAGACATGCCCGGAACGGTACGGATTGTACGAGCCGACCTCTCCGGTCAGCCAGAGCGGATGAAACGATTCCTCCAGAATGGTCCGGACCGCGCCGTTCAGCTCGGTGACAGTCCACGGGCGTTCCTCCTCGGAGCTCCCTGACGGCTGTTCCGGTTCATTCCACATCGCCGTTCTGTTCCTCCGAGCCGGGCAGGATGGCGCCGCAGCTCACGATCAGGCGCATGGCATCGGACACGCTCATGTCGAGCATGATGCATTCATCGCGCGGGATGAACATCAGGAAACCGCTTGTCGGGTTCGGCGTGGTGGGCATGAATACGCTGATCAGGTCGCCGTTGCCGAGCCGCCGGGCGACCTCGCTGTTCTCCGGCGTGTTTTCGTTTGTCATGAATCCGATGGCATAGCAGCCCTTGCGGGGATACTCGATCAGGACGACCTGCCGGAACATATTGCCCTTCTTCGACGACATGATGGTGTCGCCGATCTGCTTGCAGGTCGAATAGATGAAATTGACGAGCGGCACCTTCAGGAGCAGCGACTGCGCCTTAGCGATCACCTTGCGTCCGATGGTGATCTTCGTGAGGACGCCCAGGAAGAACATCGCGGCCAGCACCACGATCAGCGCCAGCGCCCGGATGATCTGCGTACGCCAGAATACCGGAAGCTCGGACATCAGCCCCATGGAGTTGGCGAGCGTCAATCCCCATCCGGTCAGGTTCGAATACAGATACCACGCGACCCAGAGGGACAGCACCACGGGGACCGCCACGATGACACCGGTCACGATCATATTCCGGAAGAACTGGAAACGTTTTTTCTTCACAGGCTGGGATTGTTTCTTATCATTCGGCATCGGACTCGTCTCCTTCCTGTTCATGGATGACCTCAAGTTTCAGTTTGCGGACGGTGCGGGAATCAGCATCCAGGACTACTGCCCGGAACTTGCCGGGCTCCTCGTATGTTTCACCGGGCCGCGGGATGCGCCCCATTGCGGCACAGATGTAGCCGCCGATCGTGTCCGCCTCGTCGCTGTCTTCGATTTCGGCGCCCGCCACCTCGTTCACGTCGTTCACCGGCGTCCGCGCGTCCAGGATCACGGACCCGTCCTCCAGATGCACGAGCGGCTCCTCGAAATCGTCCGCGGTGTCATATTCGTCGTGGATATCGCCCACGATCTCCTCGATGATGTCCTCGAAGGTAACGACACCCGCAGTTCCGCCGTATTCGTCGATGATGACAGCGAAATGGTTGCTCGTAAGCTTGATCTGGCGGAGCAGGTCGGAGACTTCCTTAGTCTCCGGGATAAAGATCGGCGGACGCGACAGCTCGGTCAACGTCTTTCCCTCCAGGCTCCGTTCGTCGATAAAGTCTTTCGCATACAGGATGCCTTTCACATCGTCCAGGTTTGCGCCGTAGACTGGGATGCGGCTGTGACCGGATTCGAGGAAGACTTTCCTGGCATCGGCAATGCCCGCCGAAGCGGGAACCGCCGCGAGGTCGACGCGCGGCGTCATGATCTCGCGCACGCTTAACTCGCCGAGTTCCAGGATGCCGCGGATCATCTGCTTTTCCTCTTTCTCCAGCCCATCGCCGTCTTCCTCGTCCGGGCCATCCACCAAGCTCATGATCTCGTCCTCCGCCGAGGCAAGTTCCTCGGGAGCGGCCGCCTGATGCCAGTCATCGCCCGCCGTCGCCACCTTCTCGATCAGCGCAGCGAGCGGACGGAAGAAGCCGCCGGCGACGATCGGGATCGTGAACCGGAGCAAGGCCAGGTCGAATCGCAGGAGCGCCAGACGGGCCGCCAGCTCGGAAACCACCGCCAGCATCGTGACCGCCCCCATGATGATGAGCCAGCCCCAGCGGTGCGTGAATTCCGGCGCGATGCCGTCCGCCCACTCCATGGCAAGCACGCCTGCAAACACCGCCAGAACGCACAGGATGATTTTCAGCAGGGCCCGCAGGGATTCCTCCCGGTCATGCCACGATTCCAGCTTGTCCGCGAATTTGCGGTCGCGCTCGGAGACTTTCAGGATACGCCCGCCCGTCAACGAGGAAAATGCCTCGAACGCGGCCGTGATCCACAAAAAAAGGATGGAACAGATGATAAGAAGCGCCAAGTTCATTTTGCCTCGTTCCCGCATTCCATTTCGGGGATGAACCCGCCATCACGGAGCCCTTTCATCACCCGTTTCTCGGCACGGCGCATCACGCGCTTCGCCTTCGGGTTCAGGTCGTCATAGCCGGCGGCATGGAGCAGTCCATGCGTTACATACAGGGCTACTTCCTCAGCATACGGCAGGCCTCTCTTCACGGCCTGTTCATGCGCCACGGCGGGGCAGACGATCAGCTCAATGGACGGATCGGCATCGGAGCCGTCCCCAGCATCGCAGCCGTCTTCCGGCTCCTCGAATTCCATGTCCCCGTTCCCGCCGTTCCGGTAGTCGAAGCTGATCACGTCGGTCGGGCCGTGATGCCCCAGGAACGCCTCGTTCACGCGTTCGATCCCGGCAGGGGACAGGAACGAGACGCAGATGCCGCCGGGCACATCGCGGAGCCCTGCCAGTTCGGCAGCAGCAGCGGCCATCCTGCGGAGCTTTGCACGGGACGGAGCGGGGAAATCCCTGCCCGCATGCCAGATCGTGACCGCCTTCATGCGTGCTTCTCCTCGCGCCTCGAATAGGAGACGCGCAGATGGTTCATGGACTTGAACGTCTTCAGAAACGACTCCCGGATCCGCGTGAGCTGGTCCAGGGTAATGTGCGCACCGTCCAGTTGCTTCCGCTGCATCTTTCCGTTGAATATCTTCTCCACAAGCACGCGGATGCTCTCCTCTGTCGGCTCGTCAAGCGAGCAGACCGCCGCCTCACAGCAGTCTGCCATCATCAGGATCACGGTCTCGACTTCCTCCGGCAGCGGTCCCGGGTAGCGGAATGGCTCTTCCGGCGGGGTCGTCCCGGTGCGTTCCTTTTCTTTCTCGTAGAAGAAGGATATGAAGTCGTTGCCGTGATGGCGTTCGATGGCGCGGCGGAGCGGGGTCTTCAGCTTGTATTTTTTCGCGAGCTGCACGCCGTATTCGACGTGGCTGCGGACGACGGCGGCGCTTTCCAACGGAGTTTTTCCCTTGAACATGTCCTTTCCTCCGGCGTTCTCCGTGAACATCTCCGGCGCAACAAGCTTCCCGACATCATGGAACAGCGCATATGCCTGGACTTTCTGCGACATCGCGCCAACGGCATTCGCCGCTTCCTCCGCCAGCAGAGCCACGCGTTCGCTGTGATGGTAGGTCCCGGGCGCATCCATCTGCAGTTTCTTCAGCAGGGGATGATTCCGGTCGGTCAGGGACAAGTAGGACATATTGCTCGTCACGTCCAGCAAAGTTTCGAGTGCGATGATGAGCACAAGCGCAAGCATCGCGGTCACGAGTCCGGCGGTCAGGGGCACGACCATGCATGCGACCAACCGGCTGAAATCATGAGACTTCACCATCGTCTGGAAATCGGGATTCTGCTGGAAGATCACAGCGGAGAGGATCATTGTGGCGGCACAGGCGAAAAAAGCCTGTGTAAAGAATTCCTTGTAGTCGTAGACGCGCCTCACCGCGGCGGTGCTCACGGCGCAGACGAAAAGCCCCGTGGCAAACGCGGGGAACGACAGGTCCAGCGCCACAGCTGCGCCGCCGGCTACAAAAAGACCGGCGAAGACAGCCGACCTGCCGCCGTAAATGGACGCGATCACCAGCGCCGGCAATGCAAGCGGCATCACCAGGTACAGCGGGATCTGCGGGCATTTCCCATCCAGCATCAGCCCGTTGCAGAAGACCATGAAGCCGTAGTCGCACAGCAGGGAAAAGATCACGATGAACCCGATCAGCCAGATTGCGCGGTTGTTCGAAACGAGTTCGGGATGGACGCGAAGGATGCAAATGCAGGAGAAGACGACCAGGAGTGCCACCAGCAGCGTCTTCTGGAAGAGGCTGGACCATGTGCGCTGCTTGCGGAGATAGCCGCTGTACTGGATCCGGTATTCTCTGTACAGGTCCGCCTCGCGCTTCGTAAGCTTTCTGTCCTTGTGGATCAGGATCATGCCCTTGGGATGCTTCAGCTTGGAGATCTTGCCGATCTCCGTTTTTCGCTCATTATCCCGGCGCTGGTCCGTCAGCTCCCTGTTGTACACCAGATTGCCGTCCTTGTACAATTCCATGAAGAAGTTTTTGAGATAGTCGTTCTCCAGGATGACGCGCTGGCCATAGGAAACTGCGGACAGCAGGGAATTCACGGTCAGCTCGGCAGCACTCTCGGGTGTCTGGATCTCGTTCATCTTTCCCGGGATCTCGCGCGACTCGGAGTCCAGTATCATCACATTCCTCTGGTCATAGACCAGCGGGATCATGATCTCCTGCGCCTGGTCGCCGTTGCCCGGCGCCGTCTGCTTCACTGCCGTATCCTGACGAACGGCATTCCCGGCGAGTTCGTAATCTTCGGACGCCTTTTCAAGTTCCTTTCCCGTCGCAATGCCGCCGATGACGATCTCCTCCACCTGTGCGGCGGCCTTCGTCTTTCTGGCATTGTCAAGATAGGTCTGGAGCAGGACATAATAGAGATACGGCGGCAGTTCCCGCACGAATACGACACGTCTGGCGGTTTCCTCGTCTGCGTTGTCAGGCGCTTCATAGTTCTTGCCGTCCGTCTCCGCTGCGTTGCGGCGCAGGATTTCCTTCACAAGCAGCTCGTAGCCAACGATTATCTGTTTTGTCCGCTCGGAATCGACCTGGAAAAACAGGGGAGACTCCCGGTTGATCTTATCCGCCACCCTTTCCTGTTCGTCAATATCGGGATACCGGAAATCGTCGAGAACGACTTCGATGTCCTGCTGTGCCACATCGCCTTCGCTCAATTGCGGCAAATCGCTCTGGTTCGGC
>Ga0310690_10011167_pt1 | contig 11106 bp, 20 predicted proteins | sample AusTroGonzalo_MG_2_FD_207661 | JGI IMG/M metagenome (GOLD analysis project Ga0310690, IMG submission 207661) | Bovine rumen microbial communities from tropical cattle in Woodstock, Queensland, Australia - Gonzalo_04 (v2) (version 2) | ecosystem: Host-associated > Mammals > Digestive system >...
TCTGTATCGTCACCGTAATCATCATTCTCATATCCTGAATCTTTTGAAATTCCAGAAAATAATGAATTATAATCTAAGTTATCAATTACTTTTGTGGTTTGTTTAAATACACTACCTACATTTGTAACAGTTAAATCAATCCTGACATTAACTTTTTCTCCATTGATGTCAGTAGTGATGACCATAGAATTTGTAACTCCACCAGACCGCGCAGTAACTTTATTCTGAGTAACTGAATATCCTTCGATAAAATTATCAAATAACCGGAAGAGTTTATCTACTATAGATTTTATTTTACCTAATCCAAAAGAATTGTCTGCCATCTTACTATCCTTCTAAGTTCTAAGTAAATAACCCTGTAGGCGATTGATATAACCACCTACAGGGCTGATTTGAGTTAAGTAACTTCTAGAAATTACTTGCGGATTCTGCGAGAAGCAGAAACCTTACGAGCTGCCTGTCTGCGCATTCTACGAGCTGCTGCAATCTTACGACCACGAACTCTTGTAGACTCTTCAACTACTTCCTCATCACCCTCAGGTGTAACTGTGATTTCGTCATCACCAACTGTGAAAGTAACTTCTGTTGTCTCATCGTCTACTGTGTAGTCAACAGGCTCACCTGTAACCTCTGCAAGAACCTCTGCAACATCCTCAACCTCGAAAAGGAGCTCAGACTCTTCAGCCGGAACCTCTTCCTCTTCAATGAAATCCTCTTCAGCCGGAACTTCGAAATCATCAATCTCTTCGATTTCGTCGTCTGACTTAATAGGTCTACGAGATGCACGGACGGGGCGCTTAGCAGAAGAAGCAATTCTCTTGCTTGCACGTACTGTCTTTGTTGTCTTCATAGCTTATTTCTCCTTAATTAATTAAGTGCTACTAATTTGTTCTTTCTCGCTTCAAGCTCTGCTCTTATTGCTTCTAATTCTGCATTAGCTTCAGTCAATAAGGCTTCACCATCTAAAGCGACATTAGAACCTTCTACTCTGTACTTACTTCTTGTGCGGCCTAATGATTTCTTCATAAGAGCTTCAGACATTCTGACCAGATAATCTGTCCAAGTATCGCTAACTATTTCACTAACATCTTGATAATCAGGAACATAAGTTATAGTTACTTGAGTAGGTATAGGTTCACGATGAGATACATATACTACCTGGTTATCTACATCATGTTTCCACTGGAAGTCTGTTGATAATGTATTTCTAACTTGAGCCATCGCCATCTCTGTCATGATTGGGTCAATATTCAACGAAGAAGTTTGACCAATAGCAGAATAAGTGTTGACTGCGGCTGCTACTTGGAATACATTTCCACTGTCGATAGAACTCATTACAAGGCCTACACGAGGATAAGCACATTGTACATTTAAGACCTTCTTAGTCTTAATTCCCAAAGCAACAAGGTCTAACCTGTGTTGAAATGGGACTGTTAAATCTACGGGTGTCTTCATGTAACGCTTTAACTCACGAAATGCAATGAGTACTGCTTGCTCAATTTGCATGTTCTCAGTATTGTCGTTGGCCGGCATACCTAGCATGAAACTCACTTGCTGTACTATCTCTTGCATTGTCATGAGTTAAGTGTTACCTCTTAATTTTATGTAAGATTAAGTTCCAGAAGAAGCGCCTGCAAACTCAAAACCTTGGTCCTTAAGAGCAGGAGCAATCTCACCGACATACTGAACATCAGCATCTGTTGCTTCCCAATCATAAGAACCAGCACGCATTGCAGCACGAAGAGCAGCAATGAGACCGGGATGAGCTACCTGAGCGTTGAAGAACTCTTCAGGTGTCATACCTGCACCAAAACCAGGTACATTTGTGTCATAGTATGTGCCATCAAATACTGCATTATCAGCAGCAGCATTAGCAGGAACATATGTAGCACAAATCTGTGAAGCAGGTACTACGCTCTCATCAACGGGCTTTGTATAAGTAATGGTAATAGTTGCCATAACTTTTGCCTCCTTATAAGATTAAAAAATTTGATTTGTCCTTGATGACCGGTCAAGGATAGCAAATTTCACTTCTATCTATAATTAAGGTTATTTTATTTTAAATGTTTACAGCCGAGATATGTTACGAGAAAGGAGATAAGTGTAACATATTTCGGCTGTTAGGAAAGAAAGTAAAAATGGGATTTTAGTCAAACCATCTATATTCTTGTAAGTATTCTAAACATTTTTCTTGGAAAGTATAATCCCAAAATAAATCTTCGATGTGTTCACATTGTTCTATGCAGAAATCTGTATATGTAGCTGTATCTTCTAAATCTTCAGGCGAAGCTAAATCATAAAAACTTTCGGCATCTTGATATTTCAAGTACTTTTCTACTTTGCCCCAGAAATCTCCGAATATCCAATCTTTAATTAATTCTCCAGGAACTGTGCAACTGATAGGAACCATGCGATATCTATCTACGTCTACACGCTTCGGTACATCACCTTCGACTATTTCATCATCAAACTTTCGCTTAAGTCCTTCAGAAACAAACTGCTCTACTGCATCTTCTTCTACAATAGGTATATCAGAAAAACTTAACATGTAATTACTCCTTTACTTCAAAGCTTACAATGTCAAAATCATCCATCGCTTCTGTTTGAGCTGCTTCGATTGCCTCATCTTCGTCACTTGCGTCTACAGTATAAGTAGCATCTGTTCCGATGTATCCTGCAAAGTCGAAAGTTACTTCCCAAACGTCTTCATCATAATCTAACGATTCTACATTTTGAACTTCTAATTCATCTAAGAGTTCATACATGTAATCTGTTAACATAACTTCTTTGAGATAATCTTCGCTACAATCCTTAGGAGCATCAACCTCTATTACTGTTGTTGAACCGATATATCCATTGAAAGATATTTCTACTTCGTATGTAACAATCTCAGGTTCAGTTATTTTATAACCACGAGATTCTAATAATTTGATTGCTTCTTTGACAGACATAATTATTCCTCCGAAGGAACTGAATCAGCAAAATTATCACTTATTTCGCTAATAGCTTCGTCTAAAGCAGCTGCTACTCTATCAAGAATTTCGGAAGCCTGCTGACACATATCCTCTCTACACAGTTTGTCGATACCTGATAACAGATAATCAAAATCGTCTTCAAGAGCTTCGCTCTTATCAGCAACTATTTCTTCAAGAGTCATCGACTTCTGCTCATCATCAGCTGCTACAATCTTACTAGATGTAACGTCAGATTTTCTTGTAATTTTCATCTTATCATCTCCTTATAATTCTGGATATCTCATACTATCGTCAATAGCTTCAAACTTATCGATAAGATAGTTTACTGCTACATCAACTTCTTCAGGAAGACCTGCAATCTCTTCGTCCCAAGCATCGATTACCCCACCATCTGTAAAGACGATTGTGATACAAAGATAAGGACCATCAATATCATAACTAAAATCTTCAACATAATTTTGGCGGCTAAGATAATTTTCAAATCCTGCAATGATTGAATCTAAATCAAGCGGAATGTGAGGTTTCTTATAGTTGCTAGAAGACATTACAGGTTCTTCAAGCTGAGTAAAATTCGGGTCATCGGTTTCGCACTCGTCAATCCATTGCTTGAATAAATCAAACCATGAATCCATATCACCCGAAACTGACTTATAATCGCAAGCATCATCGTAACATTCATGACCTGAACTACTGTAGTATGCTACAGCAAAAACTTGGAAAATCATTTCATCATACTTAGAATCGCAGAAAACTCGATACGCATTATTATTGATTTTAAAGATATATACATATCCTCCTCTACTAAAATCAACCGCAGGATATGAAGTAATTAAATTATCACCGAGGTAAGCTTTGATTGCAATATCAAGCCCATATATGTTCATCTTAGCAGCCATTGTATCTCCTCCTTGAACTATAAGATTGACGAACCCATCACCTAAAGGTAATGGGATTTCGTGAGAAGTTTGTCCAAAAACCTTATTCTCACAGGCATCGCCAAGATGCCTTTACACAGTTACCTTATGATTTCTGCTTACATTTCCTTGTCTAATGGGCATTTGTTCCCCAATATCATTACGCTCTGTTCTCGTCCTGTTGCCTCGAAGTTCAAGGTTCGTGTTCCTGCTACAGCCAGCGACCATCAATTTAGATTGATGGATTTTTGTCATTCATCCAATCACCTAAAGGTAATTGGTTTTCTGCCTCCTTTCTTATAATTAAGGTTATTTATACATATCTTATAACGATACAACCTTTGAATCGTTATATCAGATAAGGAGGTATTTGATATGTTTAGAATAGTAGAAGAAATTCCTAAACCGAATGTTAAACCTAGGTCAGACAAGCCTGCAGGATATTACGGAGAATTAATTTATTCTGATTTGTCTGATGCATATTCTCTTAAGCTCAAGAAGTTTGAATTATTTGGATATGGTGCTAGACCTGATTACATAATTCAAACTGCGAAGTCTGCTGCATTTAGACTAATTAAAGAACAAGTATACGCACCCGCAGCTAAGTATGTTGAAAAGAAGCTAAGAGCTGAGTTTGATAAAGACCAGATTAAGATTGTAGGGCTTCGCAGATATGCAATTACACCTAATCAAATCATCAAGATACGTGGTGTTACTCTAGAAGATGGAATTAAGCATATATTCTGCGAAATTGATTATTCGTATGCAAAGAACTATAAAAAAGAATTGCTTGAATTATCACGAGAAAGAACTAAACAAGTGATTGAACAAGAGAAGAAAAGGAAACACATATGGAATTGATTATTGCGATATGTGTTATTTTTATCATAATACTGCTGTTATTTCTGAGGTGATGCTATGCTAATAAATATTGATAGATTTAACTGGTTAAATACAGAGCAAATTACTTCTGTATATTATCACGAAGATAATGAGATAGAAATTCGGTTGTCAGATAAGCAATATTATACTTTCTATAATCATGACGCTAATGAAAAATTCAATTTACTTAAAGAACATGGAGTAATAATATGAGCACACTTGAAAAATTGCAATGTGAAGCTTGTGGTGGGCACATTGATGGGTCTACTTTAATTTGTCAGTCTTGTGGAATGCAATATAGAATCAAAGAAGAATTTGGTCATTTATCGCTAGTTAAAGTAGAAACTTCTAATGTTAGATTCAATACTTACGGAGTAGGTGTTTCTATTCCTGCTTTCTATATGAAAGAAAACCCCGAATCTGCCATTGAGATGGGTATGACAGAATTATGTCAAAACTTAGCCAAAAAGATTATGCCGCTAGTAGAATATCAAGCTTCATTCGATATCAAATATAATGAATACAATATTTATGGGCGAGTAAAGATAGCAGAGCCTCGAACACAAGAAGACCTGCTACAAGAATATTCAAAAATGACTGGAGGACATAATCTGTTATGACGTTAGATGAAATTATCGAGATAATACAAACTGAGCGAGAATGCGTACTCAGACAAGATACTCTAGAATGTCGAAGATACGAACATGAAGGTTGCTTGAAATGCGATTTATGCAAAGATACAGAAGATGTTATTGAAGCTTATGATAAAGCGATATTGATACTGCAAGGTTATAGACTGATTAAGGAGACTATAGATGATTGAAATCATTGGAGGACGAGGGACAGGCAAAACTGTCAAAATGATTAAAGAAGTTCAGCGACTTAATCAAGAACATGGAATCAATGACACAGTTATTCTTGTTAAAACTAGGGCAGATGCAAGGAGAGTATCAGAACTAGCCGATAAACTCGGATATAAAGATGTGCCGTTCCCTTTGACATTTGATGACATCAAAATGTATAGACCTACACACTACAGGAAACTAGTAGTTGATGACATTGAAAAAGTGTTTCAGCAAGCGATACAACCTTGGATACTAGAAGGATTTACTTTAACCAACGAAGAGGATGAAACTAATGATAACTAAGATTGTGATTACTGGAGGACCTTGTGCCGGAAAGTCATCTGTTATGCCGAGAATACAAGAAGAACTAGGAAGGCTCGGCTACAAAGTACTCATTGTATCTGAATCGGCTACAGAGTTCTTAACTCATGGGGCACAATATAGCGACCCTAAGTTCCAAAGATACTTGATAGAATATCAACTTGAACGAGAAAGAATCTACGAGAATTTCGCAAGACAACAGGAAGGAGATACACTAATAGTCCTAGACCGAGGTTGTTTAGATTGTAAAGCCTACATGCCAGAAGATGAGTGGGCAGAAGTATTGAAAGAACTTCATACAAATGAAATAGAAATAAGAGATAGTTATGACGCAGTATTTCATCTTATGTCCACTGCTAAAAACAGCGACCTAATCTATACTCAAGAAAACAACGCCGCTAGATTTGAATCAAGTGAAGATGCAGCAATAGCCGCAGATGACGCAGTATACAATGTATGGGCTTCACATCCTCGACGAGTAGTTATTGAAAACTATCCAGATTTTGAAGACAAGGTCAAAATGCTAATAAAAGAAATAATTGAATTTCTTGAGTGAGGTTAATCTAAATGATTATCATAGGATATCAAGGTATCGGAAAGAGTACATTATCCAATGAAGATGTTAACTACATCGATTTAGAGAGTGGTGATTTTTGGATTGATGGAAAGAGGGCAGATGACTGGTACAAACCTTACTGCAAGATAGCCGAGCATCTATCTCGTCAAGGATATAGAATATTTGTATCAAGTCACGAATGCGTAAGAAAAACGCTCAAAGATAGCAATGAACAAGTTGTCTGTTGCGTGCCCGCAGTAAGTCTTAAAGAGCAGTGGATTGAAAGACTCAAGAAAAGATATGAATGTGACCAGAGTGATAAGAATTACAAAGCATATATGAACGCAGTAGATAGATATGAAGATAACATAATGGAAATTGAATTCAGCGGATTTCCAGTAGTTATTCTGACTTCAATGGATTATGATTTAGATGCAGAGATACGGAGGCAATACGAATGACCGGAAAAGAATTAGACGAATACATCAAACAATGTAAATTATATCGTGACGGAACTATTCGAGATGCGTCAGGAAAGATAGTAGGCGGAATAGATGTAGATTCAGAAACCTATAAAGATATTTTTGAAAAGAATGATATAATAGGATTTTCTATAGTAGGAACTCATAAAATCAAATAACCTCCGATATATTAAGTCGGAGGTTTAATTTATTATGATTCAGAAGTAAGACTATGTATTTTATGATGCTTTTACATATATCTTCATAATCACGATTTCCTCATTGTAATATATACTTTGCAAGTTTCACCTGCTTCAGAATCATTACTCCAGTAATAACGAACGTCAACTACAGAATCCATTATACCTTCTTGTTCTAACTGTGATTTTATTTTTGAAACTACCGATTTAGCTTCGGGTATAGTAAATGTACCCTTAGAGATTATTTGGTCATTACCCTGATTATTCTTAGTTACAGTCCAAACACCTCCTGCAAGAGCTGATAAGATATCATATGCTTTTTGACCCGCAGGATTTAATTCAGCTGTTGCTGCCTTTACATATATCTTCATAAATCTAACTCCTTATCTATACTGATATACTAATTCTTCATCGTCATTAGCATAAGGAATGATAAGGTCATGAACTCCCCTAAGTACACCATAACCTCCACGAACTCTATAGGTGCAGTTTATTCCAAGATTATCTCTTATATCGTTTATCAATCCTTGAAGTTCATCTTCGGTCCATCCTTTACCTATGCAGCAACGATATCCATATGTAGTAGGAGTCATATCATGAAATCGGGGCCATTCAAGATAATTACAAATTCGCTTTACATTATTAGTAGTTGTACTTTTACTTGCATATATCTTCATACATTACACTCCTAACTATAACATAATAATATATCAACTAAATAAGGTTACCTATGATATATGGTATTTTCTCGTAATCATGAATATCAAAATGTTCACCTTTTGTAGGTTCTGTCTGCACATAATCGACTTTGTAAACGTCTGTCCAATGACTTCCGTGTGTCATCATCATTTCATAAGAAGGCATAAACAAGTCAATAAGCGGCATTGTCACATATCCCGTATCTTCGGCAACATACACCTTGCCGTCTATGTATAGAACGTCGCCATAATTCAAGTATTTCGTGTTTATTCCGCAAGTGCTTGGCACGTACCACTCTTCTTCCCTATGGCAGATTGTCCCTGTTGACGTTATCCAACCGTTCGGGAAATTGTCTGTCCCGTCGCTATAAACACGATAGCCGCATTCCTCTGGACAATATGCCGTAATGTAATAATCGCCGATGTACTCCAAATCCATAACTACTGCCGATACTTCTACATTATCAAGATAGACAGGTACGAAGCACTGATTATAGTATGTTACCCACTTATTTTTTGTTATCTCAGGCTCAGGCACTTCGGTAGGTGTCGGAGTTACAGTAGGAGTAACGATTTGAACTTCTTGTACCTCAGGTTCTATAACGTCTTGTACGTCTGCGCTAAATACTTTAGTATGCGTAACACCTACTACTATACATAAAAGTACTGATAGCGAGCTTATTAATTTTCCTTTCATTTTTCTGCGTTTTCCTCTTTTCATAATTTTGTTATAATGGTAGTGGAAATCATAATAGACTTGTCCACTAAGTTTTCAACTAAATATAATTGTTTTTGGGAATTAAAAATAACATGATTTAGATTTGTATCTTGATATATCATTGAATATGCTTATCGCAATTTTGACACATATATCTGTAATATACAATATCTTTCTCCTTTATATAAGGTTATGTTACATAAAATATAAATTTCATAAATTATTATATATAGATATTAACGATTGTATATCTTCGTTTATGAAATTTACTAAAAAGACCTTCTTGATGATAGTGTTGAGCATCCGAAGTAGAGAATCGATATTTCTTTTTCGATTCTTTGACCGCAGACAAAATAGTTTTCCAAGAATCAAAATCAGGAACATCAATGCCCAATTCTTCCAACGATAGGACAAGTTGATTTTTGACTAATTTCAAATCAGGAAATACTGCTGTCTTTTTATGCGGTCGTCTGTTAAAAATATATTGTGTTGCAAATTCATATCCGCGTCTACTGATTTCAATACTTGCGAGACATTCATCAGGCAAGCGTTCTTGTCGAAATATAAGATTGCCTACATACGAATTATACTGTGGTTCGCATTCTACTAGAGTTGTTGAACTGCAGTTGACGTGTTTGCGTAATTGATTAATTAGAAGATTGCGATTCCACATGTTATTCACAAGCTTGTTGAATCGTCTTCCAAGTTTATTATCTTGAGGTGAAATACTTATATTCTCAATAGAAAATACTTCACAATGATAATGTTTACAGATTTGAAATAATTCATTAGCAATACTGATTATTTCATGCTTGCGCTTGTTTGTTATATAATTATGAAATGAACTGTCTGGTGCAACTTTCTTTGAATCTCTGTAATCGTTCAACGGCTTGATACTATATGTTCCTGACTTAATCACACGATAATCAAATTCATCTTGCCAATCAACAATAGACCATCCAATTGAATTAGGATTCATATCAATGGCGAAAACTCTGTTTTGTACTGTCTTATATTCGTGTGCTCTAATGATATTGTAATCAAAAGTAAGATAAACATATTCAAAATCCAATCTATAAGTAATAGCAAGTTGATTATTATCTTGAAGTAATTTAAGTTTTCTTAAATCATTGATTCGTTTATTTCCAATAGAACACAACTCTAATGTAAAATGATGATGCCTGTCAGGCTGAAATATTATAGTGTTATTACTTGAAATCCTAAACAGTCTATTAGAGTGTTCACTTGCGATTCCTATAGAACACAATGACATCAACCTATTGTTTAAGAATGTCTGTTTATCTATCTTGCCCTTGCATCTTAGAAGAAAATTTGATTTTCCTCCGAATATCAATTTATTTCTGTTTCTAGCAATAAGTGCTTTTGCATCGTGTATTGCAGAATTTCTAAGATGACTTCCCATCAAATCACAATTATTAAGTCTATGTTGACAAGCTGTTATATCTTTTGTTCTTATTGAAGGATTTTCAATAATTCGGTTATATGTGTATCGAAGAACATTATTATACTGCAAGACGTAATCGTACAAACTAGCTTTACAATCATATTTTATCTTGAATGTTACGTAATTTTGATTCATCTTCTATCTCCCTACGAAGTCTATTCAACTTTCGTCTATGCGAGTAAGATTTCATTGTAAAATAATGAATCACAGAAATCAAATCGTCAGTGAGTTCCTGTTCATACGATTTATTTTCAAGTGAATCATTAAGGACTAGTATTTTACATCCAAAATAACTAAAAAATTTCTCTAACATATCAAAACCGAATCGAGTAAGTCTATCTTTATTTTCAATGACAAGAAGTTCAACATCTCCATGAAATATCATCTGACAAACGTTATCAAACCCGCTGCGTTCGGATGACATTCCTGAACCAATATCCTCAAACTGTTTATCAAGCTTGATTCCCCTACTTACACAGCTTTCATATATTCGTTGAGTTTGATTTTTAAGATGTTCTTTTTGAGATTGCGTAGAAACTCTTGAATAAGAAATTATTTTAGTATTATGCTGAATTTGCTGTTTACCTATGAATCTAAATATATCAGAATCATCATATTCATAACGTCCATTTGCTAATTTTGTTACATTAATTTTTCCTTCACGAACATATCTGTTTAATGTAACTCTATGAACCTTAAGAACACTTAATGCTTCTTTAGCCCGCATACAAATGACCTCATACTTGATTTTATATTCAAATTATAATAGATTATCAGAATTTCGTAAATAGTTAAGACAAAATATTAATATATATTAATAATTATTTATAAAAATGTTATAACGATTCAGGCAGAAATCAATCAGAAGTCCATTGCCAAGTGATTGTGCCAGAATCAAACACCTGTACACACCTGTGTAAATCTATCATCTGCTGTGTTACTTCACTAGCGTCAATAGCTTGATTATCAGAATTTCTTATCCACACACCTTGCTCATCATTGATAGAGACTTCTTTGAATCCTAATGTATAATACAATTTGCTACTAGCATAAGCCCTATCTGAAGTTGTT
>Ga0310690_10011168_pt1 | contig 11105 bp, 7 predicted proteins | sample AusTroGonzalo_MG_2_FD_207661 | JGI IMG/M metagenome (GOLD analysis project Ga0310690, IMG submission 207661) | Bovine rumen microbial communities from tropical cattle in Woodstock, Queensland, Australia - Gonzalo_04 (v2) (version 2) | ecosystem: Host-associated > Mammals > Digestive system >...
TTTAACAGAGAGGAGGAAGGGCGAGGAGTTTTATTTCGCAGCGCGAAATCCGTAGCCGAGCCTCTTCCGACGAAAAAGCGGATGCAAAAGTACGACAATTTTTCCAAATATCCAAATTATCGCGTGCAGTCGATGGCAAATATAGTGAAAAATTCCCTATTTTGACACATCAAGCATGCAAAAATCAGTGCACAGCGGCTTCTGCAGCGTCGGAAGCTGCCTTGTCGTCACTGATATCCACCGCTTCAAACTGCTTGGGATAGGCGTTGGCATAGTTCTGCAACTGCCCGTCGATCTGCAGCGTGAGCGCTTCCTGGAAAGCGACGGCCTGTTCGGCGGTCTCAACCAGTTGCCGGGTGGTGCCAATCTTGGTCTCGTGCAGGAAGAATGCATATTTTCTGGCAGTGAATTCATCCACACGCTGTTTGAGTTCGCGCAGAAGTGCTTGTGACTCTTCCAATTGTTGCTTTGCCTCAATGGATGCGGTGATACGTGCCGACAGTTCGCCGTCGCTGATCTGTTCGCTTGCGGTCAGACTGTCTGCGGCCTGTGCGGTTATCCTGGCCACCTGCTGTTCCAGACGAATGAACGTGCTCATGGGCGACTGGTAGTCGTAACGCTCTACGCGATAAACCAGGCGGGGATTGGTTTCCAACTGTACTGTCTGCCCTTGGCGGAAACGGGCAAAACCGGCCTCAATCATCAAATGCTCCCGTACGAGTTCGCGGAAGAAAGGCAGGTAAATGTTCTTCTGGATATCCAGAAACGCACTGGTCCAGCCGGCATAGTCCCACATGGGTATGTCGTTGGCAAGGAAATCGGACGAGGTGATACCGTCCAGACGATAGACATTTATCTCCATGAGACGGAACTGCGGATTGTAGTGCGGTACGGGGGATGCGTGCAGTGCGTCGATGAACGACTGCTTGTCCTGCTCCACAAGCCGGGTGAGCCGCCCGAGTTGTATTAGTTTGTTGTGGTCCTCTTCGGTCAGGCACAGGTGGGCAAGTTTTTCTGACGGATATTTCTCCATGAAGTTGAGGAACAACTGCCGGCACAACTCATAGTGATCCACCATGCGATAGAACCTGTCATGCAGCGTGTCGGTCTCGGCACGCCAGCGGCTGATGGTGTCCAGACGGCCGCGCATATATGCCTCCACATCCGCGTATTCCACCCTCTTGCCTGCCGGAGTGATGGTCGGGAATGTCTCGCCGTGCGGCATTTTTCCGCCCATGAAGTGCAGGCAGTTTCCGTAGAATAGCCGGCTCTTGTACAGCAGTTCGGCGCGCTCGTTATAGTCGTGCAGCGGGTCCTTGGTCGGCAGCAAGGCATATGCCGCCTCTCCCAACCGGTAATAGATCGGTGCGTGCTCGGGGTGAAAGCGCTGGTAAGCGAGCATATGATACATAGCCTGGTAAGCCGGCAGCCCTTCAGTGCGTGCAATCAGGTCGCTGTAACGTTCGGAGCTTGCAGGTGATTCGGCATTACCCGCGCCGCAACAGGCAATGAGGAGCATGGCTGTTACGGCTGTGCGAAAGCGGGACGATGACAGTATGATTCGTTTCATATTCGGTAGGCGTTAAAATTCTGTTACTTTAAACTCCACACGGCGGTTGATGGCCCTGTTCCTGTCGCTGTCGTTCGGTACGAGCGGCCGGTGCTTGCCATAGCCGACACTGGTCAAACGCGAACGGTCTATGCCTTTCTTTACGATGAACTCCAATGCGGCCTCGCCGCGTTTGGCGGACAGCTGGTCGTTGTAATCATCCGTGCCCACGTCGTCCGTGTGCGCCGACAACTCTATTTTCAGTCCCGGGTTGGCCTCCATGAGTTTGACAACCTTGTCCAACTCGGCGTGCGATGAACGGGTAAGGATGTATGAGTTGCTCTCGAACTGGATATTCCGCAATTGCACGATCATGTCTTTTTGGATAGGTGTCAGCGAAATGTTGCATAACTGCTGGTCATATCCCTCCGGAATACTGACAATCGTGTCGAAGAAGAAGTGTCCCGGACTTTGTACCACCAGTTCGTACTCATCCTCCTGACGCAACATGACGGTGGTGGTAGGAGGAGTATATTCCATCTCAATCACTTCGTGCTTGTTGCGGTTGCGCAGGCGGATAGTGCCTTCCTTCACCTCTGTGTTGAGTTCATTGCCGAGTTGCAGTTGCAACGGCAGCTTGATAGGTTGTACCGGCACATCAAACTCTGCGGACGAGAATCGTACATCCCGCAATGTGTTGATGAGGATGGTTGTGTCCTGATAGCCGCGCCTGTACATGGTCAGGGCGTACGTCTCACCGATAGGCAGGTCATATACCCTGCCTTGCTCTTCCCGTCTGGTGTTGACGCGCAGGGTCTTGCCGGTGGCCACATTGTGTATCACCTCGCGTTCGGGGGGCTCCGGGGTGAACAGCTCGGCATCGTAGGGGTTGATGCGGATGCTCAGGTTACGGGCGATCTGCACATTGACATGCCTGTTGGTAAGGGAATCCGTCTGCCTGCAGTCAATGGTCAGATAGTGGTGGCTGTAGTTCTTGGCGGTGATATCAATGTTATACTTGTGATGAGGCTGCAGCACCACCCGGAAACGCCCAGTGGCTGCGTTACTGGTAGCCTCGTCAAGCGTGTTCGCCGTTATGGCGTCATACAGACGGATGGTGGCCTCCACCGGTTTTCCTGAATACTCGTCCGTCACCACACCGGTCAGCACGCCATAGGCTGCACTCCGCATGGAGGGTGGCAGAATGACCTGACGGTTCAGGTATACGGTGTCAGCCCCTTTTTTGTTGCGCTCAGGTTCCTGCGCTTCGGTAACTTGCAGGATTGTGTCAACCTGCTGCTTGAAATACGGGCCATACATCGAACGCCGTTCGGTGGAGTCCAGGCGCACCGGCAGCGCCCATGAGCCGTAGCCCAGGTACCGGGTATGGTACAAGGCGTAGTACTGGTGCTTCTTTTCCGTTTCCTTTCGGGCGAAGATAAGCGTCTCGTTGTCGGGCATGATCAGCGGCGACAGGTCGTTGTCGGAAGATATGATGGTCTGCTCGGCCGGCATCCACTCTCCGTGCAGGAATTCGCTTACATACAGGTTGTCGTATGTGCCTTGCGCGCCTCTTGATGACTTGATGAGCTTCTGGTCATAGGTGCGGCGAATGAAGTACAGACGACGCTCGTTGGACGAGATGGACGGCCATAGTTCATCGGCTTCAGAGTTGATGGAGTCGTTCATGCGCTCGGGCATGTTCCATGAACCTGCATGCATACGGGTGACATACAGGTCGAAGTTCTCTTTCCCCGGTTCGATGGCTGAGAAATAGATGGTCAAACTGTCAAAACTGTGGTGCGCATGCTGGATTTTCCATCCTTGCTGGCTGAACTTGCGTAACTCAGGAGTGAGTTGCAGGTCTTTTTGCCCGCAGACATGAGCAGACAGCAATAACCCGGCAAGTAATAGTATAGAATATCGTTTCATGGGGCAAAAGTACAACTTTATTTTCAAAAAAGCAAATATAAAGCGTAAAAAATGCAGAATATTTTGCTTTTTCAAATTATTTTATGTAACTTTGTACGACTTTTAGGGTCCACATAATTACTAACTCGCGTTCACAGTGTAGTGAGCGCCATAAAAACAGGAGTGCAATCGGTGCTCCGAAATGACATAAACAGATGAATATTGTTACAAAAGAAATCACTCTGCCTGATGGCCGTGTGATTACCCTTGAGACCGGCAAGCTGGCCAAGCAGGCTGACGGCGCTGTGATGGCAACGCTCGGCAACACAATGGTTCTGGCAACCGTTTGCTCTGCCAAGGATGCCATGCCCGGTACGGACTTCATGCCGCTGACCGTTGAGTACAAAGAGAAGTTCGCTTCTGCCGGACGTTTCCCCGGAGGTTTTACACGCCGCGAAGGCAAAGCCTCGGATTATGAAATCCTTATCGCACGACTTATCGACCGTGCCCTCCGTCCCCTTTTCCCCGCTAACTATCATGCTGACACGTTTGTGAACGTCACCCTCTATTCGGCTGACGGTATCGACATGCCTGAGTCTATCGCCGGTCTGGCCGCTTCGGCTGCGCTGGCCTGCTCGGATATCCCGTTTGAGGGACCGATCTCCGAGGTGCGTGTAGCCCGCGTGGATGGTGAGTTCGTTATCAACCCGACCTTCGAGCAGTGCGAGAAAGCTGACCTCGAACTGATGGTAGCTGCCACACTTGACAACATCATGATGGTTGAGGGCGAGATGAAGGAAGTGCCTGAGTCGGTTATGCTCGACGCTATCCGTGCCGCTCACGAGGCAATCAAGCCGCAATGCCAGGCGCAGTTGGAGATGATGAAGGCCTATGGCAAGGAAGTGAAGCGCGAGTATTGCCATGAGGTGAACGATGATGAGCTCAAGCAGGCTGTACACGATTATAGTTATGCCCGTGCTTATGCACAAGCCACCAGTGCTGATACTGACAAGCACCACCGCGAGGCTATGTTCTCGCAGATATGCGAGGACTTCAAGACCGAAAAGGCCGAATACATGGCGGCCCGCGCTGAGGCGCTCGGTATCGAGGTGGATGAGGTTGCCGCTATGGTGGACCGCTACTACCACGATGTGGAGAAAGAGGCCATGCGTCGTGCCGTTCTGGATGAAGGCAAGCGTCTGGACGGCCGTACAACTACCGAGATCCGTCCTATCTGGTGCGAGGTAAGCCCGCTGCCCGGACCTCACGGTTCATCCATCTTTACCCGCGGCGAGACACAGTCACTCTCAACGGTAACTCTGGGCACAAAGCGTGACGAGAAGCAGATCGACGAGGCTCTTATCCAGGGCTCTGACCGCTTCCTGCTGCACTACAACTTCCCGCCGTTTGCAACGGGTGAGGCCAAACCGCAGCGTGGCGTAGGCCGTCGCGAGATAGGTCACGGCAACCTGGCTTGCCGTGCGCTCAAGAACATGATTCCTGAGGACTTCCCCTACAGCGTGCGCGTTGTGTCGGATATCCTGGAGTCCAACGGTTCAAGCTCGATGGCAACCGTTTGCGCCGGTACACTTGCGCTGATGGATGCCGGTGTACCTATCAAGAAACCCGTCAGCGGTATAGCTATGGGTCTTATTTCCGAGAACAAGGGTACGAACTATGCTATCCTGAGTGATATTCTCGGTGACGAGGACCACCTGGGTGATATGGACTTCAAGACCACCGGTACACGCGACGGTCTGACCGCCTGCCAGATGGATATCAAGGTGGACGGCCTGAGCTACGAGATTCTTGAGAACGCTCTTGCACAGGCTCATCAGGCACGTATGTATATTCTTAACAAGATCCTGGAGACGATGCCCGAACCGCGCGCCGATATCAAGCCGCACGCTCCGCGCATCACCAGCTTCTATATCCCGAAGGACCTCATCGGCGCCGTTATTGGCCCGGGCGGTAAGATTATCCAGGGTATCCAGGCCGAGACCGGTGCTGTCATCAGCATCGACGAGGACGAGAAAGGCGGCAAGGTGGAGGTGGCTTCCAGCAACAAGGAGGCTATGGACGCAGCTATCGCCAAGATCCGTGCCATCGTGGCGCTGCCCGAGGTCGGCGAGACCTATGAGGCTACTGTCAAGAGCCTGATGCCGTACGGCTGCTTCGTAGAGTTCATGCCGGGCAAGGAAGGTCTGCTGCACATTAGCGAGATTGACTGGAAGCGTTACGAGACTATGGAGGAGACCGGTATCAAGGAGGGCGACAAGATCACGATCAAGCTTCTTGAGGTCGATCCCAAGACCGGCAAGTTCCGCTTGAGCGCCAGGGCACTGAAGGAGAAACCCGAAGGCTACGTTGAGCCTGAGCGTCCTGCCCGTGCTCCGCGTGGCGAACGCCCCGAGCGTGGCGACCGTGGTCCCCGTCCTGAGCGTCGTGGTCCGCGTCCCGAACGTGACGGCGACCGCTTCGGCAACAGCGACAGCGCACGCCTTGACCGTCGTCATTAATAGCGCAAGGTATTTATTACAGCAAAAGGAAGCACCCGGGTGCTTCCTTTTGTTATGCTGTGACATACCGGAGTATGTCTTTCGGACGGTTGACAATAACGGGAACGCCTTCGTCCGCCAGTCTTTGATAGGGAACGAATCCCCATGAGCAGGCTATGAAAGGGACATCGGCATTCCTGGCCGTATCCCTGTCCACAAGGCTGTCGCCTACATACAATACGTTACCGGGCAGCATGGCGCGGATATCATATACGATCTGCGGATCAGGTTTGCGCTCCACACCTGCTCGTTCACCCAGTATGACGTCAAACACTCCGGGGAAGAAGTGACTGACGATTTTCTCCGTGGCGGCTTGATACTTGTTGCTTGCAACAGCCAGACGATGCCCTTGTGTCTTCAGGGCTGCAAGTAGTTCGGGTATGCCCTCATAGGGATGCGTGTAGTCGCAATTGTGCGCATCGTAGTATGGAACGAAATGTTCCCGTACACGCAGGATGTTTTCTTCCGTGCGTTCGTTTTCCGGCAAGGCACGCCGGATGAGGTTGTTGATGCCATTGCCCACCTTTGCGGGATAAGCATCGATAGGGTGGGAAGGATAACCCGTCTGCGCAAGTGCATAGTTGCATGCGTAGCCGAGGTCGTCGATGGTGTTCAGCAGGGTGCCGTCCAAATCAAAGATAACGTTCATAATTCTTTGCGTGTGAAAATCCTTGCTATTTGACGGGTTCCATATGGACGGATATGTGCGAGCGTTCGCCGAAACGTTCACGCAGCCTGTGTTCGATGAGTGAGGCTCGTTCGTGCGCCAGTCGTAAAGGGGTGGCGCCGTCCATACGGATATGAACTTCAATGGCTATATGGTCGCCTATGCGTCTTGTGCGCAGGTTGTGCGGGTCGGATACATCGGGTACGGTGCGGATGATTTGCAAAATCTCCTGTTCGGTTTCTTCCGGCAACGAACATTCGGTCAGTTCATTCATGCTGCCACGCACCAGATCGACGGATGTCTTCATAAGAAGAGCTCCCACAACTATGCCGGCAATAGGGTCGAGCACCGTCCACCGGTTGCCGAGCAGCAGCGCACCGCCTATACCCAGCAAGGCGCCGACTGAAGAAATGGCATCGCTGCGGTGATGCCAGGCATTGGCGACCAGGGCCTGCGACTCGATGGCCCTGCCGCGGCGGACGGTGTATTGGTACAGGATTTCCTTGATGACAATCGACAGCAAAGCCGCCCACAGAGCAATCCGGCCCGGTGCTTCCAGATCGGCGCCACCCAGCCATAGCGAGAACTTCTTCGCGCCGCTGACGATAATGCCTATGGCAACGGCAAGCAGCCCTAAGGCTATGATGAACGAAGCAATCGTCTCGTACTTGCCATGACCGTAGTCATGCGATTTGTCCTGAGGCTTGGCGCTGATACGTACGAATACAAGCACAAGAATATCTGTCAGGAAATCCGACAGCGAGTGTGCCGCATCGGCAACCATCGCTGAGCTGTTGCCGAACACTCCTGCAACGAACTTGAACGCCACCAATAGGGCGTTACACACACCACCCCATATGGTTACACGGTATATTTCCTGTTCGCGGGTCATAATCACTAATTCTGCCGCCCGAAGACGGGCTGGTTTTTCCGTACAATGACTAATTGGTGCAAAGTTACGAAAAAAAAACCACATTTGCAAAAAAAACTCCTGAAAATTTGCATTTGTGAGAATATTTTTGTATCTTTGTAGGTTTTTTAGAACCTACACGCAAATATATATGCAAAAGATCAGAAACATTGCAATCATCGCCCACGTGGACCACGGCAAAACGACGCTCGTTGACAAGATGCTGTACACGTCGAACCTGTTCCGCGAGAACCAGGACAAGGGCGAGCTTATCCTCGACAACAACGACCTTGAGCGCGAGCGTGGTATAACCATCCTCGCCAAGAACGTCGCTATCGAATACAAAGGCTACAAGATCAACATCATCGACACCCCGGGGCACGCCGACTTCGGCGGCGAGGTGGAGCGCGTGCTGAACATGGCGGACGGCGTGCTGCTGCTGGTGGACGCGTTCGAAGGTCCGATGCCGCAGACGCGCTTCGTGCTGCAGAAAGCCATCGAACTGAACCTCAAGCCCATCGTGGTCATTAACAAGGTGGACAAGCTCAACTGCCGTCCCGACGAGGTGCAGGAGGCGGTGTTCGACCTCATGTGCAACCTCAACGCCAGCGAGGAGCAGCTGGACTTCCAGACCATATACGGCTCGGCGAAGAACGGCTGGATGAGCACCGACTGGAAGCAGCCGACTAACGACATCACCGCGCTGATGGACGCCATCATCGAGTACATACCCGAGCCGGAGGTGCTGGAAGGTACGCCGCAGATGCTCATCACCTCGCTCGACTACAACCCCTACGTAGGCCGTATAGCCGTAGGACGCGTACACCGCGGTGTGCTCAAAGACGGCATGCCTGTCATGCTGGCGAAGAAAGACGGCACGAAGGTGCGCACGAAGATCAAGGAGCTCCACACCTTCCAGGGCATGGGACACGTCAAGACCGACGAGGTGCGCTCGGGAGACATATGCGCGCTGATAGGCATTGACGGCTTCGAGATTGGCGACACCATCTGCGACATCGAGAACCCCGAGGCACTCGACCCGATTGCCATCGACGAACCGACGATGTCCATGACCTTCACCATCAACGACAGCCCGTTCTTCGGACAGGACGGCAAGTTCGTCACCTCGCGCCATATACAGGAGCGTCTGACCAAGGAGCTGGAGAAGAACCTCGCGCTGCGCGTGGAGACCAGCGACCGTGAGTCGGCGTGGAACGTGTTCGGCCGTGGCGTGCTGCACCTGTCGGTACTCATCGAGACCATGCGTCGCGAGGGCTACGAACTGCAGGTAGGCCAGCCGAAGGTGATCATCAAGGAGATAGACGGCGTGAAATGCGAACCGGTGGAACAACTGACGGTGAACACGCCGGAGGATTGCTCGGGCAAGATCATCGAGTTCGTGACCGTCCACAAAGGCGAGATGACCAAGATGGAACTCGTGAACGACCGCGTGCAGCTGGAGTTCATCATCCCCTCGCGAGGCATCATGGGCATGCGTACCTACGTGATGAACGTCAGCGCCGGTGAAGCCATCATGGCGCACCGCTTCCTGGAGTACCAGCCGTACAAGGGCGAGATGCCACACCGCGTGAACGGTTCGCTCATCGCCATGGAAGCCGGCACAGCATCGGCCTATGCGCTCGACAAACTGCAGGACCGCGGACGCTTCTTCATCGACCCGCAGGAGGAGGTGTATGCCGGACAGGTCGTAGGCGAGAACGCCAAGGAAGGTGACATAGTCATCAACGTGACCAAGGCGAAGAACCTGACGAACATGCGAACCAAGTCGTCGGACGACAAAGCCGTACTCGCACCACCCGTACGCTTCTCACTGGAAGAGGCGCTGGAGTACATCAAGGAGGATGAGTACGTGGAGGTCACCCCGCACGCGATGCGCATCAGAAAAATCATCTTGGATGAGTTGGAGCGCAAACGCGCCAACAGATAGTTTTGTTTTTTCTTGGCATCTTCGGGCTTTCTGTTCGGTCATTATGCACCACATAACTCCCTCACGAGAAAACTCAAATCTGCTCAAGAAAAGTCCAAAACATAAATACAAATTAGTATTCAAATATTCTATGAAGAAAAAGATTGCCATTATAGCAGGCGGCGACAGCTCCGAGCACGACGTATCGCTGCGTTCCGCCGCAAGTATCAAGGGCTGGCTGGATCCCGAGCGTTACGATGCCGAGATAGTCGAACTGCAAGGCGCTGACCTGAAGACCCTGAACAAGATAACCGGATACGATTACGCATACATCACCATCCACGGCACACCGGGTGAGAACGGACTGCTGCAGGGGTTTCTGGAGATGATGCATATACCTTACTCCTGCTGCAACGTGCTGGCGGCTGCGCTGACGTTCAACAAGTACGCCTGCAACCACTACCTCGCGCAGTTCGGTATCAGGATATCGCCGTCTATCCTGCTCCGCAAGGACTGCGAACGTCCGACGGCAGAGCAGATCATCGCAGAGGTGGGGCTGCCGTGCTTCATCAAGAGTAACGTAGGCGGCAGTTCGTTCGGATGCACGAAGGTGAAGACCATTGACGATGTCGAACCTGCCATAGCCGCTGCGTTCCACGAGGGCGACGAAGTGATATGCGAGGCGTTCATGCAGGGCACGGAGATAACCTGCGGCGTATATAAGACCAAACAGCGCAGCGTGGCCCTGCCCATCACCGAAGTGGTGACCAGCAACGAGTTCTTCGACTACGACGCGAAGTACAACGGCCAGGTGCAGGAGATAACGCCGGCGCGCATCCCTGACGCCACGCGCGATGCCGTGCAGGCGATGACGCTGAAGATATACGGCATCCTGGGTTGCAGCGGTATCATCCGTACGGATTATATCATCGCACCGGACGGCACCATCCAACTGCTGGAAGTGAACACCACACCGGGTATGACCGCCACGTCGTTCATCCCGCAGCAGGTTCGCGCCGCAGGTATGGAGATGCGCGATGTACTCACCGAGATAATTGAGAATCACTATGCTTGATTGTAACGCCGCCATAGCTGCCCTGGACTGGAGCAAGGAGCCGCAAGGCTTGTACGCTCCGATAGCCTATGCCCTGTCGTCAGGCGGCAAGCGCCTGCGCATGCAGCTGACGCTGGCAGGCTGTCGTCTGGTGGGCGGCAACGAGCAGGATGCTCTGCCTTTTGCCGAAGCCATTGAGGTGTTCCACAACTTCACGCTGCTGCACGACGATGTGATGGACCGTGCGGATGTGCGCCGCGGCATGCCTACCGTGCACGTCAAGTGGAACGACAACACGGCTATCCTCTCGGGTGACCAGATGCTCATCGAGGCATACAGGCTGCTGGAGGGCGTACCCGCACAGCACCTGCCGCAGCTGCTCCGGCTGTTCACCAAGACTGCCACGGAGATTTGCGAAGGACAGCAGTACGACGTGGACTTCGAGCAGCGTGACGACGTGCAGATAGCCGATTATATTGAGATGATCCGCCTGAAGACCTCCGTGCTGCTGGCTGCGGCACTGCAAGGC
>Ga0310690_10011169_pt1 | contig 11105 bp, 9 predicted proteins | sample AusTroGonzalo_MG_2_FD_207661 | JGI IMG/M metagenome (GOLD analysis project Ga0310690, IMG submission 207661) | Bovine rumen microbial communities from tropical cattle in Woodstock, Queensland, Australia - Gonzalo_04 (v2) (version 2) | ecosystem: Host-associated > Mammals > Digestive system >...
GCACTTTCTACCACGACAACCGCATCGGCCAAACCTGCAATGATACGGTTGCGCATAACGAAATTATGTGCCAAAGGAACGGTACGTGTGGTGAATTCCGTAACAAGGCCTCCCTTGGTAAGCATGGCCTTTGCGATACTACGGTGTGCAGAAGGGTAAATCATGTCCAACCCGTGGGCAAGAACCGCGATAGTAGGACAATCATTCTCAATTGAAGCCTTATGTGACTCTATGTCTATACCATAAGCCAAGCCGCTTATAACAGTCACATCAGGACAAAGTTCATGTAACTCCTTTATGAAGGTACGACACATCTTACGGCCATAATCAGTGGCCTTACGTGTTCCTACAACAGCAACAGTGTGTGCTGCATTAAAATTGACGTTACCCAAAGAAAACAGGACAAGGGGAGCATCTTTACAGTCAATCAAACGGACAGGATAATCTTGATGGGCAGGTGTGATACATCTGATACCGTGTTTTTCTATGAATTCGAGTTCTTCACGGATAAAAGAATCATACCTGGAATCTGACAGAGCATCCAAAAGGTGCGTGTCGATTCCAGGTATGATTTCTTTAAGATGATCGCGGCTCCTTAAGATTTCCTGCGCGCTACCGAACTGTTCATATAGGTATTTGGCACCTATGCTTCCAATTCCGTCTATTCTGTTTAGAGTGAGTAGCGCCGTCAGTTCATCTTCCGGCATTAGTTCACGCGATTATTATTCTTTATTTCAATTTCAAATGGCAGCCAACAGGCCTGGAACCGATTTGAATACAATATCCTTCTGAGCCTTAGCCTTCATTGCAGGATCAAGACTGATTGCCTTCTTAAGGTTCTGTGTAGCTGCAGCAGCATCCTTCTCCTTTGCAGCGATTACAGCAGCAATGTAAGCGGTGTTGGCATCAGCATTCTTGATGGCAGCGATAACCTTCTTGGCACCAGCCAGGTCATTGTTCAGATACAGGGCAAGAGCCTCAGCGTTTGTGTTGCTGCCCTTGAGAGCAGAAACGGCGCGATCATACTGACCCTGTGCAATGTACAGGTTACCGAGAGCCTCCTGGTTCTCCTTGCTCTGACCACCCTTTGCAAAGTATGTCTGAGCCTCAGCAGGCTTGTTCTGTGCAAGGCAAAGCAGACCCATGTTGGTGTTAACCTCAGGAGCTGAAGCATTGAGAGCAAGAGCCTTCTTGAAGAATGATTCTGCAGATGCAAAATCACCATCCTGGAATGCAATCTCACCAAGATTGTTGAATGCACGGTAGTCGCTTGGATAGTTCTTTGAAGCGGTTGTGTAGATATCCTTCTTTTCTGCCTTGTTCTCAGTCAGGGTAGCAGCATAAAGCAGCTCCTCAACACTCAGAACAGAAGCATCGCTCTTGTAAGCCTCCTGGATCTCCTCATCTGAGCGGCCGATTGTCTGATAGTTCAGGTTCAGGCGGGCACGACGCAACTGAGGCAGAATGTCAGATGCAAGGTCCTTGTAAACGGCTGAGAGGTTCTTGATTTCGGCCTCACGCTTTTCAGGATCATCGTATCTGGAAAGGATGCGGAGGATAAGGTCCTTGTCCTGCAGATTTGACTTTTCTACGAGAGTCTGGAAATATGCCCAGTCCTGAGCAGTGTAATTTGATGTGATATCGGCATTTGCCTTGGCTCTCTTAACCTCACCCTTAACATAGCTAACAGCATTCTTTTCACGCTGTGCAGCCAGTTTGTCGTTCAGTTTGAAACCGCCATCAGGTGATGCATATGCAGATACCTCAACATCCTTGATTGCATAGTTCTTGGTGTCTGCAGCAAAGTCCTTGAGAGCCTTCTTGAGTTCCTTTACAGCATCGCTGTTGGTCTCTGATGAACGTACGTTTGCCTGCTGGATGATGAACATGATTGTAGCATCCATGTTCTTGTCAACTATACGCTGGAAAGCGTCCTTTGAAGCAGCAACGTTGGCGCCCTTTGCAGTCTCTGAATAAAGCTCTGCAGTTGCATCAACACCATCGGCAATCTTTACGGGAGCAAGCTCAAAAGGCTTGCCCTTCTTGGTGGCCTCAAATGTAACATACAACTCTGACTCTGCCATCTCAGGCTGATATTTGAAGTTACCGTTATAGGTGAATGTGCCACCCTCCTTGTAACTTACAACCTTGTTGTTGCCCTGAACCTTCTCTCCCTGGAGTGTGATGGGCTCACCCTTTACGGAACCACCTTCCCAACGGAGTTCAGGAATTGCAGTGCAAACCACTTTTTTTGGGAAAAACTTGGCAGGGAATGTTCCTGTTACAGTATAAGCAACCTCTCCGCCTTTAGCCTTGAGTGGATCGGGAGTTACTGTAAAGTACTCACTGCTCATTTGCATATTCTTACAGCTTGCAAGCATCAGAATACCTGCGCCAAGAAGCGCAAAACGTAATGACTTTAACATACTTTTGTTATTAGTTATTGGTTAAACATTTTTTGCCTTTAATGCATATTTGCGCAAAACTACAAAAAAGAATATCAGAAACAATGCTCCAAACCCTATATTTTTAATATAGAAGCCGTTTTTTTGTCAAATAAATGCCAAAAAAGGCTGTTTTTAAAGATTGCGGGGATGATGGGACACTATTTCCTCACGCAAACGGCTGCGGTCAATGTGGGTGTAAATCTCGGTAGTGGATATCTTTTCATGCCCAAGCATGCATTGTATGGCACGCAGGTTGGCACCTCCCTCCAGCAGGTGGGTTGCAAATGAGTGGCGAAACGTATGCGGACTTACAGTCTTGTTTATCCCGGCTTTTGCGGTCAGTTCCTTTACGATGTCAAACACCATTATCCTGGAAATGGGCCTGCCGCGTCTTTTACTCAGAAAGACAAAACTATCGGCACCTGGTTTGATTTCTATATGGCAACGGTCCTTCAGGTAATTCTGTATTTCATGAACGGCTTTTCCCGAAACAGGGACAAGACGCTGTTTGCTGCCCTTTCCCGTAACCCTTATGAATCCTTCGTCCAGAAAAAGGTCCTCCATCTTGAGCGAACACAATTCCGATACACGCAATCCGCAACTATACATTGTCTCTATCATTGCCCTGTTGCGCTGGCCTTCCGGCTGACTCAAATCAATCTGTTTTATTATCGAGTCTATCTCAGACACCGTCAGGACATCAGGGAGATGCCGCCCTATCTTGGGAGCTTCAAGCAGTTCGCTGGGGTCATCGGGCCTGAAGCCGTCCAGGCAAAGAAACCGGAAAAAAGACCTGATGCCCGAAATGATACGGGCATGCGAACGTGGCGAGATACCCAGGTCAGCAACCGAAGCCGAAAACGCGTGAAGGTCCTGAAGCGTTACATCCAGGATATCAATATTGCAGTCGTCAAAATAACACAACAGTTTTGTAACGTCATCAACGTACGCATCAAGGGTATTTGCAGAGAGTGATTTTTCCAACAGCAGATACTGACGGAAACGCGTAAGCATATCTTTATGTGACGTTTGAGCGTTATGTTGCGGGTCTGTTTTCATATTGTCGGAAAATCCGGTTATCTTTGCAAAGCGGTAACAGCACACCAAAGTTAAGCAAAAAATGTCAACGTCCGGCCAAGGAATAGGATATACAGGTGAAGATGCTCTTGAAGAGTACATCTCGGCCCATATAGACCCAGAAGGAGAGCTGCTTGGGAATCTGTACAGAGAGACCAACCTAAGGCAGTTGAATCCCCGTATGGCATCGGGACACATCCAGGGAAAACTTCTAAAGATGCTTGTCTCAATGATCAGACCGGAGATGGTGCTGGAGATTGGCACTTTTACCGGATACTCCGCTTTATGCATTGCAGAGGGATTGCCGCAGGGAGGACTTCTTCATACAGTCGAAATTAACGATGAATTGGAGGATTTTATAACAGAATGGATCAATCGTTCCCCTTATGCGGACAGGATCCGCCTGCATATAGGCAATGCATTGGACGTGGTTCCGGCAATGGGACTAAAGTTTGACCTGATATTTCTGGACGGTGAAAAGACAGAATATCCGGATTATTATGACATTATCCTGGACAGTCTCAAACCGGGCGGTTATATCCTGGCTGACAACACTCTCTGGGACGGTCATGTAGTAGACGGCAATTATGACAAAGACCCCCAGACAATAGGTATCAGGCGGTTCAATGATATGGTTCAGGCCGATCCGCGCACCGAGGTTGCAATGATTCCTATACGTGACGGCATCACAATCATAAGAAAAAACAACAGCTAACAGCCAATAGCTAATAGCCAAAGTAAAAAAATGAACAATACAAGACAACAAAAGATTTCAAGGCTCATACAAAAGGAACTGAGCGAAATGTTCCTGCAACAGACCAAACTCACCAAGGGCCTTATGATTACCGTAAGCGGTGTAAAGGTTAGCAGTGACCTTAGCATTGCAAGCGTGTATCTGAGCGTATTCCCTTCAGAGAAGGGTGAAGAGACAGTCAAGAACATCAATGACAACGTCAAGGATATCCGCTATGATTTTGGTCAAAGGGTACGCCATCAGCTTAGAATAATTCCTGAACTCAGGTTCTTTCTTGACCGGACCATTGACTATATGGCGCATATTGACGAACTGCTTAAAAAGTGAATTTTCCGTTTTACATAGCACGACGTTATCTCTTTGCCAAAAAGAGTCACAACGTAATCAATATTATCTCTGCCATATCAGTGGCAGGAATAATGCTGGCTACATTTGCGCTGATATGTACACTTTCCGTATTCAACGGATTCCATGAACTGGTAGAATCGCTGTTCAAGGATTTTGACCCGGAACTGAAGGTTGTTCCTGCCAGCAAGAAGTTCTTCAGTACTGATGACGAAAGGATAAACCGCACCCTGACATTACCCTTTATCGATATCAGCTCCTTTACCATTGAGGAGCAGGCTTTGATAGGCTATAAAAGCAAGCAGGAGATTGTCATGATAAAAGGTGTTGAGGACAGTTATCATGAACTTGTAGACATTGAGAACGTTCTCAAAGGCAATGGCATATATATGCTTGAGGATGAGATCTGCAATTACGGAATAATGGGACTTGGACTGATGAGAAAAATGGATAGCGGCATGAAGCCTGTATCCCCGTTAAAACTGTATGTTCCCAAGAAAGAGGGTCAGGTCAGCATTGCCAATCCCGCATCATCATTCAATCAGGCAGAGATTTATTCACCCGGAGTGGTGTTTCTGGTAGAGCAGGAGAAATATGATGACAATTACGTACTAATCTCATTGGCACTTGCCCGTAAACTTACCGGACGTGAAAATGAAGCCTCATCGCTTGAACTCAAGATAAAGCCAGGCACGTCAATAAAAAAAGCCAAACGCGAACTGAATGCCGTTTTAGGGAATGATTTTCTGGTTCAGGACCGGATAGAACAGCAGCAGGACGTATTCAAAGTGGTTAAACTGGAAAAATTCATATCATATCTGTTTCTGTCATTCATCCTGTTGATAGCCTGCTTCAATATCATCGGCTCACTTATCATGCTTATGGTGGAGAAACAGCAGGATGCGGGATTGCTGCGAAGCATGGGTGCCGAACAACGTACGATAGAGGGCATATTCATTACAAACGGCGTTCTTATCTCACTTATAGGAGCCGTATCAGGTCTTGTATTGGGAGTTGTGGCTATTCTGCTGCAACAGAAATTCGGCTTTATCAAACTTGGTTCTGAAGGAAGTTTCATTGTTGACGCCTATCCTGTAACCTTATATTTTAAGGATATAATTCTCGTGCTGGTCACCGTTCTTGTGGTCAGTTTCATATCCGTGCGTCCCATTGGCCCGATAGCACGCCGTTTTATAAAGAAATCAGAGTGAGATTGACTCTACCTTTACGGTCTCATTAAGGAAAACCGATGCACTAGGCAGGAATGTCTCAACAGATTCGGTAGTGAAATAACTGCACCCGCCGTTTTTGGTACAACGTGAATCCATATCAGGATGACGTTTCATATAGTCCTTCAACGATGCCGCTACATATTCTCCCTGCGAAACTATGCGTATTCCGTCAGGAACATATTTGCGAATCTTGTCCAACAGCAACGGATAGTGGGTACAGCCAAGAATCAACGTGTCAATCCTGCTATCCTTTGACAGGAGATTGTCAACATGGCGTTTAACGAAATAATCCGCTCCCTCGGACCTGGACTCACCTGACTCGACAAGCGGAACCCAAATGGGACAGGCTTCGCCGGTCACGACTATGTCCGGAAACAACTTATTTATCTCCAGCGGATATGAAAGGGATTTTACGGTACCTGGAGTGGCAAGCAGACCTACGTGACGAGTTTTTGTCATGGCACCAATGGATTCAACCGTAGGACGTATGATTCCCAAGACCCTGCGTGAAGCATCAATGCGGGGGAGATCAATCTGCTGGATAGTCCTTAAAGCCTTGGCCGATGCCGTATTACATGCAAGGATAACCAAAGGGCAGCCCATCTCAAACAACTTGACTACACACTGCAATGTATACTCATAAACCACCTGGAATGATCTGGTTCCGTACGGAGTTCTTGCATTGTCACCTAAATAATAGAAGTCATATTCAGGCATGGCCTGTCTGATCTGCTTAAGTATGGTCAGACCGCCGTATCCCGAATCAAAAACACCAATCGGACCTGTCCTGCTTAGTTTTGCACCGTTTCCCATTGCACTCATTTGCCTGTCTGTTGTTTGTTTATAATCACAGACTTGCCAGACTCATTGCTATTATTCGGAACCATCTCCGTTGTGTTTTCTATTCCCAATGAGGAAAAGACACTATTTGAGATATCCACACCTTTTTCAGAATTAATGACAAGATAAGCCTGCGAACCGGTATCGATCACATAATCAAGACCCTGGTCAGAACAAACCTTTGAAATGACTGAAAGGAGTTTTTTCTTGATGGGATCAAGCATATTGACGCGCTGGCTTTCCAACTCCTCCTGAACCTTATCCCTGAACTGGGCATTGTTGTCCATGAGTAACTGCAACTCCTTTTGTCTTTTAGCCACAATTGAAGCCGACAGATGCTCCTGTTCCAGCATAAACTCTATATACTGCCTCTCAAACTCCCTTTTGGAGCGTTCAATCTCAGCCTTGTAATCAGACTGCATCTTTTGGAGATTGATTTCAGCCTCAAGGTATTCGGGCATAAGTTTAAGGGTGGAATTAAAATCAAGATAGCCAAACTTACCCTCCTGTGCGGTCAGCACAAGAAAGATATTGGCAAGGACAAATGTCAAAAACAGTCTGATAGGTCTCATATAAGGTTAGTGTCTCTTATTAACAGGCAAGGGGAATCGGGCTGATGCCTGTTCCCCTTACAGTATTCTACAAAAAGGAATTACTTGATTCCAAGCTTGGCCTTTACAGCCTCAGTAACATCGGTTGTCAAAGTGGAACTGATGAAAGGTACGACTCCGCCAGCCATGTTGAAGATGCAAACGTAAGCACCCTCCTCACCTACGGCCTGGATGGCCTTGAGTACCTTGTTGTTAATTGAACTCATAAGTTCATTTGACTTCTGGTCAAGATTGGTCTGAACATCCTGGGCATACTGACGCATCTTGTCCTGGCTGTCCATTATCTCCTGCTCCCTGCGTGTACGAATGTTCTCCGGGAGAGATTCACGCTGGCTCTCATAGTCAGTTATCTTTTTCTGATACTCATTCTGCATATATTCCCACTCCTCGCCATACTGCTTCTGGAGAGTTTCAAGCTCTGCCTGGGCAGCCTTATACTCTGACATCATAGGAATAATATCATCAGTATTCACGTGTCCGAATTTCTGTGCAAAAGCAACGAACGGCATAAAAGCCATAAGTGCAATGATAATAGTCTTTTTCATATTAAGTCTGTTATATTTCCTGGTTAATACTCTACAAAGGTAAGCAATTAATTTGAATAACCCAGTTTACGGAGTACCTCATTGCTTATGTCAATCTTGGGTGAGGCATAAATCATGCTTGCTGCCGAAGAACGGTCCACCACCACCTGATAGCCATCTGACTCGCTGATCTGCTTGATTGCCTCATAAATCTCATCCTGAATGGGAGCCATAAGACTCTCACGCTTCTTATAAAGTTCGCCCTCAGGGCCAAAATACTGACGTTTGAGTTCGCTGGCCTGTTTTTCCTTGGCTACAATCTCCTCTTCTTTCTTGGCCTTTTGCTCCTCTGAAAGGAAAAGTGACTCGTTCTGATAGTTCTTGTACAGGGTCTGAGCCTCAAGGTTCAAGGCCTCGACTTCGGCCTGCCAACGTTTTGAGAACTGGTTGAGTTGCTCGTTTGCACGCTCGTATGCAGGAATCCTGTTAAGAATATACTCCATATCTACTAAGGCAAATTTCTGCGCACCTGCGGTGATGCAGAAAAGACACATAAGTGCTGCGACTGAAATAATCTTTTTCATAATATTCTCGTTTTCCGTTTTCTTTAATATATCCGTTTTCACGGTCAGGTTAAAATTCCTGTCCCAATATGAAGTGTACCTGACTGCCACTGTAACGGTTCGTTCCCATGACAGGATCAAATCCGTAAGCCCAATCTATACCCATCAGGCCAATCATAGGCAGGAACACTCTCACACCAATACCGGCAGAACGTTTCAGATCAAACGGATTGAATTTTCCGATTGCATCCCAAGCATTACCACCTTCAACAAAACCCAATGCAAATATGGTGGTGGAATTCTCCATAAGAAGCGGGTAGCGCAACTCCGCACCCATTCGCGTATATGCATAACCGTCAGAGTATGGAGTAAGTGAACCGTTGTCATAACCACGCAATCCCACAATCTCAGTAGCATACGTATATGAACCTCCACTCATACCGTCACCACCCATATAGAAGGTCTCAAAAGGTGATCTCTTGTTCTTGTTATAGTGCCCCAGCAATCCGAAATCAAAACGCGTCATGAGTACAAGATGTCTCTTTGCTCCGCCAACCAGCGAAGTGTATGTACGGCTGCGGAATTTCCACTTGTTATACTCAATCCACTTGTGTTTCTGACGCAACTCCTCCTGATATGTTGCCGATGTGTTGTCTGAAGCAAGGTTCTCATAATCAAGACCATCCCATAGAGAGTAGGGAGGAGTAAAGTAAACCGAGGCCGAGAACTCTGAACCCATTCTCGGGAAGATGGGATTGTCAGTGGTGTTTCTGCTCAATGTGAAGCCCAGATTGATATTGTTGCAGGTTCCGTTATTGATAAGGAAGTATGACCACTGCTTGAGTTTGTAACGGGTATATGACAGTTCCGTATAGAACGTGAAATAATCATCGGGCCAATGCAGACGCTTTCCCCAGCCTACGCTCGCTCCGAACATCGTGATGTATTTGTCAGGATCGTAATATGACTCATAGTTATTGTAATAAGAGCCATAGTTTCCGTAATTGCCGTATCCGTACATATACTGGTACATGTTCTGGTAATAGGCGGAATTGTAATAGTTGCTGCTTATATCAGTCTGCTTTGAATAGAACAGGCTGACCGACAATGAATTGGGACGCTTTCCGCCAAGCCAGGGTTCCAGAAATGAGACGCTATAGGAATGATAATACTGACCGTTGGTCTGACCGCTGATAGAGAATGTCTGACCGTCACCCTGAGGAATGAACATACGGTAGTTGTCACTCTTGTGGAACAGGTTGTGGATGGAGAAATTCGTAAACTTCAAAGCCGCCCTGCCGATAATACCGGTCTGGCCCCAACCCATGGACAATTCAATCTGGTCATTGGCCTTGGACTCAAGTTGCCAGTCAATATCAACCGTACCGTTTACCTGGTCAGGCCTGATGTCAGGATTTATCGTTGTAGGTTCAAAATGTCCCATCTGGGCAATCTGACGATAGGAACGCTCCAAGGCATCATATGAGAACGTGTCTCCCGGACGGGTATACAGTTCACGTCTGACCACGTTTTCATACAACCGGTCATTTCCATGAATCTCAACACGGTTGATTGAGGCTTTCGGACCCTCAGCCAGACGGATTTCCAGATCAATAGAGTCACCAACCACATTGGCCTCGACGGTATTGAGCTGAAGCATTACATAACCGTTATTATAGTACTGCTTTCCTATTGCATCCGGATCGGAACTGGTACGCTCATTCAGTTTTTTCTGGTTATAAACGTCACCTGGTTTCATGTTGAGGACCGTAGAAAGCTGATCACTGGTATAGACGGTATTGCCTACCCAATTGATGTTGCGGATATAGTATTTGCCTCCCTCATCAAATTTGAGCCATACATCAACAGTGTTGTCCTCATAATTATTGGAGATGCTGTCAAATATTATGCAGGCGTCACGGTATCCAAGTTCACTGTATCGCTCAAGAATCTTGTCAAGATCACCCTGATAGGCCTCATTCACGAACTTCTTTGTACGGAAGAACTCTTTAAGCTTGCCTTTCTCATTGGTCTTTTTCATAATCCGCTTGATGTTTTTGTCAGTCAAAGCGACATTTCCATCAAGATGAATGGTGCGAACCTTAACCTTGGCTTTCTTGTCAATGTAGATATCAACGTATGCAAGTCCGTCTTCATCGGCGGCAGAACGTTGTTGAACGCGAACCTCGGCATCCTTGAAACCCTTCTCGTCAAAATAGTCCCTTATGAGTTTTTCAGACCGGTTCAGGCCGTTCTGCGTAATCTGACTGCCAGGGAACATTCCTATCTTATCCTCAAGTTCTGAGGCTTCACCCTTACGGATTCCATGAAATACGACCTCCTTTATCTTTGGATTCTGTTCAATAGCCATCTCAAGCCAGATCTTGTCACCGGAAACCTTGATTGCCGATATCTTTATATTTGCAAACAGACCTGTCTGCCAAAGCCTTTTCATTGCATCGGTCACATCCGGGCCGGGTACTGCAATACGCTGCCCTACTGACAGACCAGACAACTTTATCAGAGTCTTATGGTTGTTGGCGTCAAGTCCTGTAACTTCAATATCGGCAATCTCATATCTCTTGGGAGTTCCCGAATAGAGAATCACAGGCTTTTCTGAATCAACATCAACAGAACCGGCATCTGACTGCGCAAACAACGGAGTCGATACAAACAGCCATGAGAATAGAAGTATCTTAAATCTTGAATTCA
>Ga0310690_10011170_pt1 | contig 11105 bp, 17 predicted proteins | sample AusTroGonzalo_MG_2_FD_207661 | JGI IMG/M metagenome (GOLD analysis project Ga0310690, IMG submission 207661) | Bovine rumen microbial communities from tropical cattle in Woodstock, Queensland, Australia - Gonzalo_04 (v2) (version 2) | ecosystem: Host-associated > Mammals > Digestive system >...
ATGTAGGTATGATAATAGGTTTCGTGAGGGTGATATTACCGGCTACCGTAAGGGTTTGATCCAGAAGATAGGTCTGCAAAAGGTTGAACTACTCGAAGCGGCCAAGAACGTTACCAACAAGATTTCAAACTTTGAACTTGAAATACTAGCCAAGCACTACAAGGCAGAAACAAAGAAATTTAAATATCAAATAAAGTGAACACGAATTGAACGAATTGAACGAATTTATGGAATGTCCAGAACCAAGCATTAAAGACCCCTGCTATTTCTGTTATAACGGAGAGTGTTATGCCACACACTGGTGGGAGTGCTCCAAGGGTTTTAGAAAGCCGCACGTCGGCAAGAGGGGCAACAAGAACAACAGGTATTGTAAAAAGTAACCCATGAATTGAACGAATTTATAAGGAACTATGACAGAAGAGAATATTGAGAAGATACGCGAGGGCATGCGGCAACTTGACGAAGCAACCAACGGCATACAAGGGCTGTCGGTGTTCGCTTTGGCTATGCCGCACGGCACACGCGGACAGATGCAAGTGCAAATACTGAGCAAGGGCAGCGACACGCAGGTGGCGCACAAGCTCTATGAGTGTATGCGGTACGACGCATCGCTGCCGTTTTCGCTGACAAACATCATCATGACATCAGCGGCAAAGTATCTGGCAGAGCAGGGCGACGAGGCACGGCAAGCCTTCGACCGCACGGTGGAGAAATGCCGCAAGCAGTGGGAACAGACGCAGGAGGTTGTGGCGGTCATTGATGACTGCCGACAAGTGATTGACGAGATAAACAGCGAAGACGATGGTAATAGGTAACGGATTCTTCAGCGACACCAAGGAGGATGCGCTGAGGGAAATGACTGAACGGGCAGGGTGCAAGGTGGTAAAGAGCAACTTCCCCACCATCGGCAACATCGAGATATACGTCAGCGAGCGCGGCGACCTGTACGGACAGCAGCGCATTCAAGGCAAGTGCCTGACGCGAACCAAGAAGCCCGAAAAGACCGGCATCGGCTATGTGGCACGTATCAGCGACAAGCGGAAGGAGTACCGCATCCACATGGTAGTGCTCATCTATTGCGCCTTCGTGCTGCACCGATGGGAGCCGGACGTGGAACTGGAACCAGTGAACGGCAACATCTACGACGTGCGCCCTCAGAACCTCAGACCCAAGCAGAAGCCTATACCACCCGAATGGGCAGAACGCATGAAGGTAAGGGCAAAGGTGTATGACTCCAACTTCATGAACGTCTGCTGGTCAGTGAACTACCTCACGGGCTACGACATTCAGACGTGCAAGGACTTCACACAGCAAGCCTTTATCTATCTTTGCACTGACGGCTTCAAGCGGGTGCAACATTGCACAGACATCGTGGGGCTGTGGGTGAAGATAGCCCGTTTCCGCGCCATTGACTACATGCACCACGTCACCCACCGACAAGTGTATGACGCTATCGACTACATGGGCAATCGTGACACGGACTATGAGTTCGACCTTTTCAGCCTATTGCCAGGCGAGAAGATGCAACTATACACGCGGCTCTATTTCGAGGGCAACACACCGACGGAAATCGCCAAGGAGTACAACGTACACCTCGGCACCGTATCGTCAGCCGTGACCCGCTCCGTGAAATATCTACGAGAATATCTAAAGAAGGAGGCAGTATAACACAACCTCTGACCTCATCCCTCATCCATCAGCCATCGCAACGCGGTAAACCCCCGACACGATTTCAGCCGATAAATAGATTGGCAAAAGCCAGTTGGAGAATTGGCAAAAGCCGATTTGAAAAAAAATAAATATCAAATCAAATAAAACTAATATGAAGAATTGTAATCATCCCACTATTTCAGATTGTCAGGCAGTCCTTCGCAACAATGATTCATGCGACTGCCGCTGGTGTTGCTTTAATCAGGAGTTCAGAAAGGCCAACAACTATGGATGCGAACAAGATGATTGATAAGGATTTCTCCGCAGTACAACAAGAAATCCTGAAAGCCATCCGGCACATAGCCCTGCGAAACAACAAGACGCAGGATTATGTCCGCGTAGCAATGCAGACTGTGTTAGATAACAATATTATAACCCTTTAAAAAATTTAGTTATGTTTGGAATTAAGATTATCAGTAAAAGCGAGTATGAGTTCCTCTTAAATGAGGCAGCAAAGGTTCCCGTTGACAAAGTAGTAAGTGTCAATGAGTATGAGAAGCTAGAGAAGGACTGCGAATCTCTCCGTGAACAACTCAACGAGAAAATCAAAGAGATTAAGAAGCTTGAAGAAGCGATGGCTATATCTGGTTCAGATAGCAAGCTGAAAGCCGAGGTTAGAAGCCTCCGTGAGTTCAAGCGCGATACCCTTGAAGCCTTGGGTCAGATAGATATTGCCGGGTTTCACATCGCCTATTGCACCAAGAAGTGTAAGCATTGTGAACACGCACAAAGCGACTGCAAGAAGTACCAGTTCGGCACTCACGAATACTGTGTTATCCCAAAGTAATTCACCAAAAACAAAAGGTATGACACCAATTGAAATCGCTTACTTCAAGCACTTTATGTTCGATAAGGGTCTCGAAAGGAGTTTCCGTTACTTCTACAAGACTCGCAGAATCAAGGGTGGTCCAAGTGGAGACAAGGGTGGAAACCCCGAGTCCATAGAGGAATACTTCCTGAAGACCTCGCGTCAGGACGTTATCATGAAGGCATTCTACTTCGCACCCACGAACAACAATGCCCAACGGCTGACGGTCACATACGACTATTGGAAGGATATTGACGACAAGTGGCAGGAGTATATGCGTCAGAATGAGACGAATTTCTCCAATGATTCATGGCCGCAGCTTCGCAAGTCATTCGCCATCCTCCGCCAGAACTGGGATGTTCAATACTATTGGCGACATGAGAACCTTGAAAGTACGGAAGAAGTCTATAAGCGTATGCACATCGACCTTCCATTACCAGAGTTCATATGGGAGCATGGTTATACAAAAAGGGAAGAAAGACCCGACTCCAACCTCATTGATTACGATATCCATAACGCAAAGGACGGTGACTTCGTAGTACGCACAAGATTGTTGAAGGGAGGTGGGATAGGCCGGACGATATTCATCATGAAGGAGGTTGTTCCATACGACCCCGAAACGTCAGAGTTCACTCCAGAGCAGATACATTGCGACTATGACCCCGAAAAAGGAAATGTATATATAGCATATCTCCACGCACGATACAATAATATGGGTGGTTTGTTCAGTACGGATTATGCAGATGACCTCCACGCGGTTATCGACGATAGTTCAACGACTGAGAAATACAGGCTTGCGTTCAAGGAGGAAGAGCAACAAATGATACTGAAACTTGCCGAGAACCAATTTGCATGGAACCCGGTCACAAAGACTATCGTGCCATTGCTCGAAGCTTTAGAGGAAAGGAATAAAGCGCAGGCTGTTAAGGTTGAGAATGATCCGCTTGATGACTTTCAGGATGATGATCCACTTGCAGGATTCAACTTCCTCGATGATGTGCAGCCTGTTAATTACAGACTGAAGCCAAGTGAGGTTTCAATCAACTTCAATAAGGGCAACAAGATTACATTCAATCAGTTTGACTCGGCCACTATCATTGATTCGGGATTGAAGTTCGCGCGTCTGGCAAGCAGCAAGACTGGCGACATTTGCCTTATCTTAAACAATAATAAGGGAGCAAACGTATCAAACGGAACTCAGGGGCACGGAAAGCAGAAGAATATCACAATCAACTCTATCGACATCTGCAGCAAGATAAAGACTCTCTTCAGTCTGAAGGAGAAATATTCGATTCTCAATGTAGGACTCTTACAGAAAACCCAGGAATTTATAATCTACAAAATTACCAAAGATGAAAATTAAGATTCAAAAGCTTGAACTCACCAACTTCAAGTGCTTCCGTTCAAAGGAGTTTCAGTTTGGCGAGGACATCACGACCATCCGAGGGCGAAACGGAGTCGGAAAGACCACCATCTTCGATGCCATCCTCTTCTGCCTCTTCGGAAAGAACTCTCAGGATCAGACCAAGTTCGACATCAAGACGCACGACGAGCAGGGTAATATTATCCCTCACCTCGACCATTCTGTAGAGCTTACACTCAGTCTTGTCGAAGGAGAGTATGAAAGGACTGCGGTATTAAGGCATTCCGTCCGCGAGAAGTGGAATAAGAAGCGCGGGGCAACCGAAGAGGTCTTTGCTGGCGACACCCATGAGTACTTCGTCAATGGAGAACTCTACACCGCCAATGATTATAAGAAGTATATCGATTCCCTGATTGACGAGCAGACCTTCCGCATCCTTACCAATCCTCAGTATTTCACATCGCTCAAATGGAAAGACCAGCGCGAGATTCTTACACGGATGGTTGGAAGTATAGAGCCGGAAGTTATAGCCAATACCGACGAACTGGTTACGCTTTGTCACCAGTTGGATAACTCCAACGACGATATCATCTCCTACCGCAAACATCTCTCCTACCAGATTAAGAAGGTAAAGGAGCAGCTGGAGAAGATTCCCGTCCGTCTCGAAGAGCAAAACAAGGCTCTGCCTGAGAAACTTGATTGGATGCAGATAGAGAAATATATTGTCGAAAAGCGAGATGCAATCACCGAACTCGACAAACAGATTCTCGCTATCAGACAGGGTAACGGCTCAGACGTAAAGCGCACGGAACTCCGTAATCAGATTAGTGCAACCACCGCGGCCATCGACAAGAAGGTCTACGCAGCAAGGGACAAAGAGTCTGTTTCTGTCAGAGAGAAAAGCAAGGCTGTATCAGAGTATTCAATCAAGTTCAATGAGGCTCTGAACAACCAGAAACTCATGGAGCAGACCATAGAAGCCGACAAGCGGTTGATAGCAAGGTGTGAGGAAACTATTAAGGATTGTGATTCTGAACTGCAGCAGCTTCGCAACGACTGGCCTAACAGCAGGTTCGAGGTTGATCCCAACGCAGCCTATTGCCCCACCTGCGGGCAACCTCTCCCTGCCGATGTGGTGGAAGGAAGGATTGAAACTATGCGTCAGGAGTTCAACAAGACTCTCGAAAAGGAGAAGCAGACACTTCGTGACAAGGCAGCTAAGGTCAAGAAGGATAAGGAGGATGCAGAAGCCGAACGGATTTCCTCTGCAAATAAACTTTCGTCTGATACAGAGGAACTTGCAAGGATTAAAGAGGAAATCAATACTATCTTTGCAAATAAATCAAAGCTGGAGAAGGAACCTGTCAAGACCGCTGATGAAATCCTTTCAGAGGATCCGCAGTATACCGAGTTGTTAAGCCAACTTGAACAACTGAAATCAGCCATCGAGAATATCACCGACTCAGACGACAACAAAGAGAAGCTTACCGAACTCGAAGCTAACAAGGCTCAGTATGAGGCAGAGGTTACCAATCTCCAGCATCAACTCGCCACCAAGTCGCAGTACGACAAGATTCAGTCACTCATCGATGGCATTAACAATGAACAGAAATCACTCGTTGAACAGCTTTCAGAACTCGAAAGGAAGGAAGACATCGCCCGCCAGTATGAAGACCGCCAGAACGAGATACTCGAGTCTCGCGTCAACGAGCATTTCAAGATTACCCGATGGAAGATGTTCCGCACGGTGGTCAACAACGGCGACCCGTACAATGAACCATACTGCGAGTGCTACGACCTTAACGGCACGGCCTATCATGATGGACTCAATCAGGCAGCACGTCTCAACATCGGCCTCGACATCATCAACGCCATGAGTCGCGTCTATAACACTTCCGCACCAGTCATCATCGACCAATCGGAATCCACTCTTTCCATCCTGCCAACATCGGGGCAGCAGCTACGATTACAAGTATTCTACTCAGATTTGCAGGTGGTATGAAGTGTACTGGATGCAAGTTCTATCAGAAGAGCAAGGTCTATGGGAACCATTGCATCTGCACAGGCATAAGACCTTGCGATGTAGATAGACGGAACAAGAAAAGAGAATACATAAAAAAGAGAAATAGTAAATATAACAAAGATTTCTAATTATGGCAGACAATCAAACAACGGCTTTAGCAAAGCCAACCAAGAAGCAGGAAGTAATCCTCGCTTTCAACAAGGTAGTCAATGGTGGCTACATTCAGAATCAGTTGACAACCATCATGGGAAAGAACGCAGGCTCGTTCACCTCTTCCATGATCGAACTCTTCTCCCAGGACTCAGGTCTGCAGGAGTGTGAACCAAAGGCGGTAGTCATGGAGGCTATGAAGGCAGCAGCCTTGCACTTACCGCTTTCGAAATCTCTTGGCAGGGCATATGTATTACCTTTTAAGAACAAAGGTGTAGCCACTCCCACTTTCGTAATCGGATGGAAAGGATTGATAGATCTTGCTGTACGCACAGGCCAGTATGAGACAATCAATGCCGTCTGTATCTACAAGGGCGAAATGACCGGGCAGGACAAACTCTCTGGCTTCATCAGCCTTGACGGTATGCGTGAGTCAAACGAGGTGGTAGGCTACCTTGGCTATTTCAAGCTGACTACTGGCTTCAAGAAGATGGTCTTTATGACTGTCGAACAGATGGCACACTACGGCAAGACATACGCACCGACACTTAAGTTCAGCAAGATAACAGAGGAAGAGCTTATCAAGAAGGCGCAGGAGCAGTCAGAGCATGGCCCGCAGGCTGGTGCCATCGGATGGTTTGGCGACTTCAACGCTATGGCTCTAAAAACCGTAGTCCGCAAGGTACTATCCTGGGGCCCGATGTCTATTGAACTCCAGAATGCCATCGCCAGCGATGAGGACATTCAGGATGCCGAGGCCATCCGTGACGAGGAGAACCATGATGTTCGCCAGGTAATGGATGCCTCCAAGGCTTTCGACAATGCAGAAGAGGTCAAGGCAGAGGAAGTTCAGGAAGAACCCGAAGACAAACCCGATTTCTAAATATTAACCAATTAAATTCAAAACATTATGAGTAAGAAAGTATTTAATCTTGTAACTGGTATCGTAGGTGCATTGCAGACCATTGGTGTTGCAGTTGTAACCTACACAAGTCCGGAGTATGCTACTGCTATCAACAGTGCTATTGTGATTGCTGGTACAGCCGTTATTGAGATTTGCAATCTCTTCGTTAAACCAGAGTAAACCTCACGTGTCTGGGGGTGGTGTGGCTTACGTGAGGCCCTCTCTATGAATGATAGGACATCACCCCCTTTATATATAATAATGTATATGACAAAGTATAATGAACTGGGATGCGAACGCTGCAAGAACCGACGCGCTAGACTGAAAAGCAGGCAGGGAGTATTCTGCGAGAAGATGATAAAGGGCGAGGAAACTAACTGCCCGAGGTTTAACTTAGATAGAAATGCACCAGTATGGAATTGAAAGTAATCAATAGCAATTCGTCTGCGAATGGATATGCGCTTGACTCTGGAAACGAGATATTGCTTCTCGAAGCAGGGTGCAAGATGGCAGACGTGAAGAGAGCAATAAATTTCCGTCTGGCTGATGTTGTCGGGTGTCTTGTCACTCACGTTCACGGCGACCATTGTAAATACGCTACAGAATATGCCAAGTTCGGTGTGAATGTCTATGGCCCGCAGGATATCGCCGACAAGAAGCAATTCCCTTTCGACAAGTTCCATGTGCTGCAGCCAGAAAAGACCTACCACATCGGCGGCTTTGACGTAGTACCCTTTTCCAATTTCCATGATGTCCCAATCTTCGGCTACCTCATCCGTCACAAAGATATGGGCACGACTCTGTTTAGCACGGATAGCTACAAGATAGGCATGACCCTCCGGGGTGTAGACCACTTCCTGATTGAAGCCAACTACTCCGATGAACTCTTGAAGGAGAACGTCTGGAACGGCAACATCAACAAGGCGCAGGCCGATAGAATCATGCTCTCCCACATGTCGCTCGAATACTGCATCAAGTATCTCCAGGACTGCGAGGCTCAGAAATCAGCCAAGACCATCACCCTATGCCACCTCTCAGAACGTAACTCAGACCTGCTGATGTTCCGCACATCCGTAGCAAGGACATTTGGTGTGCCTACGTTCATTGCTAAAAAGGGGAAGATTGTTGAACTTAATAAAGACGATATATAATGGCACGATACAGACCCTCAGATCCACGCGATTACTTAGAAATACTCGACTTCCTCAATCAGGCAAAGGAGAAAGGATTCGATATAGAATTGAAAAGGTTTTACCAGAAACGCAGCAACCCGCAGAACCGCTACCTCCATCTGGCCTTGGGCTACTTTGCCCATTGCTATGGTTGTACCCTTGTGGAATCTAAAGAGATCTACTTTAAGAAATATGCCTGCCGAGACATCTTCCTCGTTGAGACCACCGACAAGAATGGCCGTTTCGTTAGCTATTATCGCTCAACGGCAGAACTTACCACCGTGGAAATGTCGAATGCCATCAAGAACTTCATCGCATGGGCACATTGTAACGGTGTGGAAATCCCGGAGCCGGATGATGAACTAGGCTGCAGGTATTGTGAAAGACAGATAGAAAAGACAGAAATATATGGAACATAAACAATTATAATCATGGAATTAAACGGCAAAATTATTTTCATTCTCCCTGCTCAGAGCGGGGTATCTAAGAACACGGGAAAACCTTGGATGACCCAGCAATTCGTCATTGAGACGGAAGGCCAACACCCAAAGAAAGTGCCCTTCGAGGTTTTCGGAGAGGACAGAATCAAGCAGTTCAACATTCAGCTTGGCGACGAGGCCACCATCCAGTTCGACATCGAAGGAAGCGAATATCAGGGTAAGTGGTTTTCACGAAACAAGTGCTTTGGCTACACGAAGAAAGGACTCTTCGCCAACGAGCAGCCCAAGCCCATTCCTCAGACGGTCATCTACCCTGACAAGCCGCATCCTGCACCTCAGCCGCAGCAGAACGATGATACAGACAGCCTTCCTTTTTGATGTATGGCACGAAAGAAAGAGCATACCTTTCACCCTCATGGCGACTGCATCAAGGCAAAGCTGGTCAGGTACGCAGACGATCCGTTACTTGCAGAATGTCGGGGAGAGGTTCATGTAGCCTCCACCCTGACTGACTGCCCTCTCTTCAAGCAGAGAAACACCCCTGCTCAGATTGAACAAAGAAAGAAAAGAATAGGAATCACAGACAATTACATTTAAGGTATGAACCTCAAGGAAGTTATATTCGGTAATCCAACCGAAAACAAGATTAATGAGTCAAAGAGGATCTATCAGATTGAGGAGTTTGAGGGCAGGTTCTGGCTTACCTTCAACGGCGCACTCATCTGCCCTACCGACCTCTTCATCGCAGAGCCTTTGGCCGCACTCGACGAGATACGCAAACTATATGTTGAACGCAATACCAAGGAGGAAAGAGTATGATAGACATTGACAAAGCATTTGAAAACCGTTGGCGAATCAAAGGACATGTGTTTTCTGCAGAAGATCATGTGCAGGGAGAAATAAAGGAACTCTGCCGTGACTTCTTCGAGGCTGGCTTGGCTCTTGGTGCAAGAGATTATGTTCCATTGGATAAGTTAGATATGGCCATTGAAATGCCTCTTACTCCAGAAGAGGCTGAGATGCCGCCTGAATGTCTAATAAGAGAGTCTGATATTCTAACAGTTGAGGATACTTTTGACAAGTGGTGGAAACTCTACGACTTGAAATGTGGTAAGGAGAACTGCATAAAAAAATGGAAGAAGCTTACCGCCAAGGAACAATTTGACTGTATCAAGGCAACTCCGGCATATGTTGCATCTACACCTGATAAACAATTTAGGAAACGGCCTCTCACGTATCTAAATCAGAAAGCATGGAAAGATGAAATAATCCAAAGAAGCAATGGAGCAGACAACAAACCTACCAAGCAGCAGCAAGACCTCAACAAACTTGCCTCAATCCTCACTGATTAGTCAGGACAAGATAATGAATGCCATACAAGGGTTTGGCGAGGAATACCGAGACATGATTCTCTGCAAGCATCAGAAAGGCATGGGCATCGAGAAGGCCGTAGCCACCAAGGCTCCCACTTTTCATGATGTATCAGACTACTTTGGAGAAGAGTCCACAAAGTTCTGGCTCCGATTTCACATCTCAGAGACCTTTGCCTTCTTGGGAATCTACGACACGGCATCCAAGTACCAGGTTCAGCAGACCGCCGACCTTATCCTCTCGCATGAGATATTCGGCCAGCTTACCCTCGACGAGTTCCTTTGCTTCCTTCAACGTTTCAAGATGGGATTATATGGGAAGATTTATCAATCTAACCGACCTAACCCGCAGGAGTTCCTGATGTGCCTCACACCCTTTTGGAATGAACTGTGCAAGTTCCGTGGAAAGCAGGAAGAGAAGGAACGCATCGAGCAGCTTTCCAAAGACCGCCATTCAGCCAACAATATGACCTATCAGGAATGGCTTGAATATAAGAAGCAGAGAGGCGAAGAGGTCAATAGCGAATCAAACCCGTTAACACAACTTAAACCCAAAGACAAATGAACGAAGAATATTTCCGTGAGCAACGAGCGAACCTTGTGCGTGAATTCTGGTTCCTCAAATCCAAACGCTGCTACCTTGCAGCAAAAGCCCGTGTTCGTGCAATCGCCAAGCTCGATTTCAAATACGATGGAACGCCTATAGAAGCAACTTATGAGAAGTTCAATTACGACAAGATAAAAAGTAAAGAATAAGCCCGTGAGGGTCATCTTCAAATCAATTTTAAATTATAATTCAGCCCTCAGCGGAGGGCACTTGGGGAAGGGATTCCTAAAGTACACAGGAGTCCGATGGTTAAACCACTCTCCAGTCTTTGTCACTGGATACTGGTGTTGGGGGTTCGATTCCCTCCTCTCCACAAATAGTATTAACAATTAAAAGCAAAGCGTATGAAGATACATTTGGATATAAGGAACGGCATATCTCCAACAATAGCATTGGAGTGTGTCAGGCAGGTAGTAGCAATGGGCAGAATATCTGCCAATGGAAAATCTTACAGTTATGCAACCAACTTTAATACAAACGAAGGTGAGATATGGGTAGCTGTAAGACCTTATAGGAAAAGTGATTGTTTTGTGGTTTATAAACAGTAAAGCGTATGAA
>Ga0310690_10011171_pt1 | contig 11105 bp, 8 predicted proteins | sample AusTroGonzalo_MG_2_FD_207661 | JGI IMG/M metagenome (GOLD analysis project Ga0310690, IMG submission 207661) | Bovine rumen microbial communities from tropical cattle in Woodstock, Queensland, Australia - Gonzalo_04 (v2) (version 2) | ecosystem: Host-associated > Mammals > Digestive system >...
GTCTGAAAGACCAGTTCGCTGACCGTATCAACGTACCGGCTAATCCGCGCCATTTCTGGAACTACCGCATGCACTTGAGTCTGGAAGACTTGATGAAATGCGACAAACTGAATGCGAAAATAAAAAGGCTTACCTCTGTCAGGTAAGCCTTGGCTATTGGATGTTAGCTATTGGCTATTAGCTTGTTGCGAATTTGCTCCATCAGCCATAAAGGTGTACTTGTCGCGCCACAGATGCCAATTTTTATAGATGAAAGTTGAAGATTGAAAGCTGAAAGTTTATCTTCAACTTCGTCGGGAGAAGAAATGAATATTGTGTTGGGGTTCGCCTCAACACAATGTTTGTATAGTACCTTTGCATTGGAACTCTTGGCCCCTCCAACGAAGAGAACAATGTCATTAGTGCGTGCAAAGTCCTGTAATTGTTGCACACGATTGGCGACGTTTCTACAAATCGTGTCGTGATACTCAAAAGAGATTTGAGATTGGACATTTGAGATTTGAGATTGGATGGCTTCTACTAAATCTCGGAATCCTTCGATGGACTTGGTGGTTTGCGAGAAGAGGTAGATGGGACGAGTGAAATCGAGACGATCGAGTTGGGTGGTGCTCTCAATAACGATGGCGGTATTGTTGGTTTGACCTTGCAGACCGATGACTTCCGCATGACCGGGCTGACCGTAGATAACTATTTGTGGCGGTTGTGTTTCGTCGTTCCGGTGCTGCTCATAACACGCGCGAATGCGCTCCTGCAATTTACGAACAACAGGACAGGTGGCATCAATAATCTCGCAACCCCGTTGTTGCGCAATCCAATAGGTAGAAGGTGGTTCTCCGTGCGCGCGGAGTAACACGCGCGAATGAGAAGGCAGTGTGCGCAGGTCATCATAATCAATTGTAGTCAACCCTTTCATTTCCAGGCGCGCTACTTCCTGCCCATTATGCACAATGTCGCCCAGGCAATAAAGCGGACCGTTAACCAGTTCGCTTTCAGCTGCTTTGATAGCCCTTGTGACCCCAAAACAGAAACCACTATTTGTGTCAATTGAAATTTTCAATTCTCAATTATTTAAGGCTTTGTCAAAAAGCCCGTATATAACTTCCATCTGCTCCTCGCGGGTCATGTGGCTGTTATCTACAACGATAGCATCTTCGGCTTGCCGCAACGGACTCTCGGCACGATGCGTGTCGCGGTAGTCGCGGTCATTGACATCAGCCAATACGTCTTCAAAATTCGGATTCTCCCCTTTTTCGATTAACTCGTCAAACCGGCGTTGCGCGCGTACCTCCGGTGAGGCGGTGAGGAAGAGTTTGAGTTCGGCATTCGGAAATACGACCGTGCCGATGTCGCGTCCGTCCATGACGATACCTTTGGCTTCACCCATTTTCTGCTGTTGTGCCACGAGATACGCCCGCACTTCTTTGATAGTAGATATCTCACTGGCGCGATTCCCTACTTCCAGTGTGCGAATCTGCGACTCAACATCTTCTCCATTAAGCGTCACATGTTGAGAAGAATTGATAGTTCTTAACTCCTCCGGAGTACGATCTGAAGGTATGGACAATTGAAAATTGATAGTTATATTTTTCAACGCAGCAACAACGTCTTCTTCTTTGATAAGATGATGTTGTATCGCATATAATGCAATCGCCCGATACATGGCACCGGTGTCCACGTAGGTATAACCGGCATATTTGGCCAGTGCCTTTGCGATAGTGGACTTCCCACATGACGAATAGCCGTCTATGGCAACAATAATCTTATTTACCATTTTGTCATTTACCATTTAATCATTTATTTCATGAGCGAATTGATGTCTAATGTGAGGCCGGCCTGATAGGAGAAATTGGACTTGGTCATTTGACTGATGGCAAATCCAACGCGGACTTGCTTGATCTTAACTCCTGCTCCTAAGGCAAATCCTGCCACCGATTTCTGATCAATGAGGTTGAGCTCGGCTCTCCGACGATGGTTGTAACTAAGCGCAATATAGAATTTCTCGCTCTTTGGTACCACTTCGATAGACCAAATAGTATGTCGGAACATCATATCGTACCATTTGACATCATGCGGAATGAAATCACCGGTAGTGGGGCTCTTGTCAATGCTGGTCCACTCATAATTGAGATACCATGTCTGCATGTTGTGTATCTGCAAATGGAATCGCAACGGAGCATGTTTGACGCGATAGGTCAAGCCTAATTGTAGGTTTAGTGGCAACATCTCATGATTAGAGCCACCCTCTTCGGAATAGAATCCTTTTAATTGCCATCCGATATTAGCCAGCACCAAGCCCATTTGGAAAGTCGAGTCTTTTGTCTGAAAATGCGCGCCTACATCCGCACCGATTGCGAAGGAAGAGTAGTGCTCGTAGATAGAATAAACCGGTTTCATCGTCACACCTACCTTGAACATCTCTCCCAATTGGCGTGCGTACATCACATCTATCAAGATGTCGCGTGCGCCAAAGGACCCACCGGTGAGGTTGCCGTCATTATCCGCATAGGCCATTTTGCCATAGTCCAAATAATGGATACCGACTGCAAAATAGTTGGGTCGAACGGGTGCGTCGTCGGTGGTCGTTAATTGTTGGCTGTTAGCCATCAGCCCTTTAGCCTCTCCGAAATTATGTCCGTACAACACACTGCCAAACATGGTGCCGGGCAGGTAGTACGAATAATTGAGTTGCAGCACCATGTGGCTGTTATTATGGAGCAGGGCAGGGTTGCACATACCCATAGAGATGTCACCGTCGCTCAATGAGACATTACTTCCTCCCAGTGCGTTGATGCGCGACGAAGCCGGCAGACTCATGAATGAGAATACCGAACGGCCTGCGTTCGATACTTGCGCACGCGCCTCATTGAATCCGCTACACAGGATTCCGATACAGGCTAATACTATGACTAATACACGTCTCAAATTTCTTTGCCTGTTTGTTCTTTGGATTCAAACGGGAAGAGTCCGAATAGTTCGGCATCAATCCGGTCGGTAACCCAGCGGAAATCCTCCGGGTTGTCGCCAAACTTAATACGGTCACCTTCGACAATGAGCAGTTTGCCTTTATAGTCCTTAATCCAGTTCTCATACTTATCGTTGAGTCCCTGGAGATAGTCCAGTTTGATAGATTGCTCATACCCGCGTCCGCGTTTTTGAATCTGTGCGACGAGTGTCGGCAGGGATGCCCGCACGTAGATAAGGAGGTCCGGCATTTTGACAAGTGACATCATCAAATCGAAGAGGTCGCGATAATTCTCAAAATCGCGGTCAGACATGAAGCCCTGTTCGTGGAGGTTGGGAGCAAAAATACGGGCGTCTTCGTAGATAGTACGATCCTGAATAATGTACTTGTTTTCCTTGCCGATTTCCACTACGTCTTTGAAACGCTTGTTGAGGAAATAGACCTGCAAGTTAAAAGACCACCGTCCCATGTCGGCATAGAAGTCCGACAAATACGGGTTATACTCCACGCTCTCAAAACGCGGTTCCCAGCCATAATGTTTGGCTAACATGTTGGTCAGCGTCGTCTTTCCGCAACCAATATTTCCTGCAACTGCTATATGCATATCTTTAAAGTTGAAAGTTTAAAGTTGAAAGATTAAAGATTATTTTCTTTTGACCAATTATTCTCAGAGAACAATCCGAACAGTTCGGCATCAACGCGGTCAATGACTTTGCGGAAGTCCGCGGGGTTGTTCTCAAAATCCATGCCGTCAGATTCGATGACAAGCACTCGTCCGTCATATTGATGGAAGATGAAGTCTTCGTACTTTTCGTTCAATCCGGAGAGATAGTCAATCTGCATGGTCTGCTCGTAGTCGCGTCCGCGTTTCTGAATCTGCGCGATAAGTGCAGGTACGGATTTGCGAAGATAAATCATCATGTCCGGTCGCTTGAGTTGCGAAGTCATCAGTTCGAACAACTCCATGAAGGTCTCATAGTCGCGTTGACTGAGGTCTCCGCGCTCGTAATTATTGCGCACAAAGACATAAACACCCTCAAAGATTGAGCGGTCCTGAACGATGGTGTGACTGGATTGCTGGACGGCCAACATATCTTTGAAACGCTCCTTGAGGAAATACGTCTCCAGGCAAAACGCCCATCGATTGATGTCGCCGTAGTAGTCCTCCAGATATGGGTTGAAACTCACGCTCTCAAAGCGCGGTTCCCACCCATAATATTTCGCCAGCATCTTAGTCAGCGTCGTCTTGCCTGCTCCGATATTTCCTGCAATCGCGATATACATCTAGTCATTTACCATTTAGTCATTTACCATTTACCAATTGACCGGTGATGGTATAAACCTTGTCACCGCGGAGGATGAGCACTTGACCGTTCTGCATGATTTTTTGTGCCTTTGGCGTCTCCGTGCTGATGTTCTCAATCGGTTGTGCGCGAACGATATCCTGATCAATAGCGGGCAAACTCAATTGCTGACCGGTATATATCTTCAGTTCGCCGGCTTGGAGTGTGATGCTGTTGCCGGCTTTGGCACCATTCGCAAAATAATCATACCATGTGCCGGAAGGAAGCGTTGCACTCTGTGCATTGATGTCGAAATTAGCTACTACGTACACATCGCTTCCCCATTGCACGTACCGCACTTTGGTTCCCGAGGAGATAGACTGTCCGGTCGGGTTGCCGGCAAATACTTCCGGTATGATTTTCGTACGGAGTTGAATAGCCTGAGCGCATTTGGTATAAGCAGCAATGCGGTCTGCATTTTTGAAATATCCCTTTGTCTCGGGACGCGGTTTGGGATCTACGCGGCCGTTAGTGGCATTCGGGTTATCCAGCGTACTGTTGATGGAGAAATCATAACCAATCTCCTCAAACTGCCACATCATATGGGAGCCGTTGAGCAGAACATTCATCGCCACGCAAGCCGGAATACGCGCCAGACGGGCCGACTCGTTGGTTTTGAGGTCGCCATTGCCGTATGCTTTGCATTTATATTGCATACGCTCTTCGTCATGAGATTCGCAATAGGTGATATATCCGTCTTTGTTGGCATCATAGAAACTATCGCCGTCTTTGAGCCATCCCATCGCTGCCTGGCAATAGGCATTGGAGGTGTTCACCCAGCATAGCATACCCTCGTCAATCAGTTTTGGACGGTCCGAACCGGCATTGTTACCCCAGTGCTCGAGAATCATATAACCATCCGAGAGCACTTTCTTCAGACCGTCGTTGTAGTAGTCTTTCAGGTTGTCCACCGCATTGTATTTGGTTCCGCCGCAGAAACCATGGCTCAAGTCAAAGCGATAACCATCTACTTTGTATTCCTTCACCCAATATTGGATAGAGCGTTTGAACATCTCATGTGCCGGTTCGAAATCATGATTCCAGTCCTCTCCGTAGTCGTTGTCGCTGTGCTTGACCTCGGAGCCCAACAGGAACCATGGGTTGAAACGCAACTCCGTCTCTGCTTCCTTGCTGCTGGTCCACGGGTACAGTTTGGCCATCGGGTTATTGCCGTTGGTATGGTTGAAAACCATATCCATGATAACCGCCATCCCATGTTGGTGGCATTCGTCAATGAACTGCTTGATAGCCGTCTCTGAACCGTACGCTCTGTCAGGAGCGAAGTAGAGAACAGGGTTGTAACCCCAACTCTTGTTGCCCTCAAACTCACAAATCGGCATCAACTCGATGGCATTTACACCCAGTTGTTGCAGATAATCCAGACGTTGGCGTACCCCTTCAATCGTGCGGTCGGGCGTATAATCATATACCCATAACTCGTAGATAACTAGGTTGTTGCGATCCGGGCGCTTGAAGTTGAGCGTCGCATCCGACCATTTATAGGCAGGTTTGCTCGGTTGAATGACCGTCACATAACCGCCATCCGCGCCACGCTTCGGATAGTCAATCAGCGTCGGGTCGGCTTTCTTGGGCTCCCATTTATCATCGGGGTGCAACACTTTCTCTGAATAGAGGTCGCAAATCTGCTTTTTCACACCGTCCGCACGCTCAATGGCGTATTGGAAGCGATATTCCTTGCCTGCTTCCAGACCGGTCAATGTGATCCAGAAATAGTTCCCGTCCTTAAAGAGCTGGTACTCGGATTTCAGTTTCCAGTCAGTCATATCGCCGAGAAGGAACACACGCTTGGCGGCCTCTGTCTTGCTGGCTGCATAAGTACAGAGCGTAACAGACGTACCATCCTCGCCATAGTAGATACCATTGCTGACACCATCCGGACGTTTTTTGGAAACCGCAGTCACACCTTCCACCGCATCCCACGGATCAGCATCGGTGTTCTCTTCACCCATATAGATAAAGATGTCGCCACCGGAAGCGGTCTTGCCTTCTTTGGAACCACCGGGGCCGTCATGGAAGACGAAAGCCAAAGCTGTCACTTCTGTGCCGCTCGGAATCTTATAGAAATCATACATGTTGTTGATCTCCAGTTGCCATTTGCCGTCAGAGGTCTTGGTCAATTGTGGCTGGGTAGAGCCACGCCATGAACCAATCACACCTTGCCAATCGGATTTCTCGGTGCAATAGCCGGTATGAACATAACATTGTGTAGCATCTTTCATGCCGGCATTTCCTTTGAGCGGGTTGAAAGTGATGGTTATTTTTCCGGTATAACCGGAGTTGATGATGGATGGCTCAGTGGTCACCTGTGCACTTACGTACAAGGCAAACAATACTGCCAAACCCAAGAAAAACTTACGCATAAATTTCAAATTTCAAATATCAAATATCAAATTTCAAATATCAGAGTTCTCTTCCCGTTGCGTCATATACTTTGTTGCCGCGAACGATTCGAAGTTGTCCGTCAATGATGACTTTGTGCGCTTTCTCGGTAACAACCGTTTTTTCAATAGCCTGTGTGGGCTGCGGGTCTGCCAGTTTCTTTCCCGGCAGTTCTTTGTTGGAGATCTCCAGTGTCCCGTCGCCGTTGTCATAGAGGTACAGTTTGGTGGTTCCTACCGGGCAGTTCCATTTCTCATATTTGCCGCCACCGTTAACGGAGAGCGTAGCCTGTGCCACCGGTTCATTCGACCACGCGGAAGTCATGTACTGAACGCCTTCTGCTCCATCTACCTGATAGAGAACGAACAGTGCAGCTTTCTGTGAGAACTCAATCTCTGCTACGCCGTGCTCAAACAGGCGTGAGTCGGTCGGCTCTACATCTTCGCCGTCGATGTTACCTTTGTAGTAATAGCGCGGGTTGCCTTCTACGACACCGCCTCCACCGGGGTTTTCACCACCGCCTTGGCCGCCACCGCTAATCTCAGTCCCAGCACCACAATCTTTGCCTTCACCGACATACAACTCGTCTGCCCCGAACTTCAGTTTGATATAGAAATCAAAACAGCCTGCCACGGTCACGTTGTAGCGTTGAGCGGCTTCATCATATGTAAAACCGGCTACAGAAGCACTATTCAGCGGTTTGGCCCATGCTGCTTGGTTATCTGCGTCATATAATTGGCAATAATCGCCTGCATTGACTTGTACATGAGCCAAATACTGCTGGAACCCCTCGAACTCATCCGTCTTGGTACCTGCATAATACGTTTTGCCATTTACCAAAATACCATAACTTTCACCGAAAGTCAAGACTGCACACATAAGTGCTGTGCACAATGTAAAAATCTTTTTCATGTTGTTTGTTGATATAGTTTATTTGTTATTGTTTTTCTATTGTCACTTTGTTTCCCGTCACGTCATAGATCTGTTCGCCGCAACGGATGTAGAGTTTGCCGTCCTGAAGGAACTTCTGAGCTCTGACATCTGAATTCTGAGGGCTGATTTTATCTATTCCTTCTGCCCCTTCCTTATAATACATCGCATAGTCAGTTCCTTTGACGGCTACTTGGTATCCTTCGGGTTGTTCATCAGAGGCTGCTGTTCCTAACATCAGTTGGATTACTCCGCGTTTACCGTATACTTTGGCTTGGTAATAGCCGCTGCCTGCTTCCTCTTCTACTACGCTCTCCGAATGAATACCGGCAACACGACGGGCTTCAATCATTTTCTTTATTTCCGTTTTGTACTTCACCCAATGCGGCCAGAAGACACACGGCACGCCCGGCATGGATAGTAGGTAGGTGTTGCAACGCATCATCAGGCTCTTGTCATTGATGCTGGAACCGTCACCTTTCTCATTTGGCTCATTCCCGTTTTGGCGGTTGAAGGTGTCATGATTATCAATGAACGTGACGGCGTATTTGGAGTATCCTTTGCCGCGCAATCCGGCATTCTTACACTTTGTGTAACTCTTTTTGTAGATACCGTCACGGAAGGTACTGTATTTCATCGCGAAGTCGAATGTCAGCGTGTTGTTGGCGGCATCGTCAATACGGTTCTTGAGGTGCGAAGCATCGCCGTACCAATACTCCATAACGGAGATATAGGGTTTGGCGGCCTTGTTATACGCATCGATGTGACTCGTATGAAATCCTCCGCAGTAGTCATATCGGAAACCGTCGTATAGCATCACGTTTTTGAGCCATTGGGTGTAGGCCTTGCACATGTTCTGCACATTACTGTTCTTGTGATCCCAATCACGCGCTGCTCCATAGTTGGCCTCGTGTTGACCGTCATCTTTGTTGCCGGACGAATTACAACCGCCTTCATCATCCGAAGTCACCCACGAACTCTGGGGACTGAACTTACCGTACTTGCCGAAATCAACACTATTGAAATCGCACCAACTGCTTCGGTTGCCGCAGTGGTTAATGACTACATCGGCAAGGACGCGAACCCCTTTGCTGTGCAAAGCATTGATAAGCGACGACAACTCCGATTGGCTTCCTAAAGAACAGTTCTGATTGCTGTAACATTTGGCTATATATCCCAAACCGCCGTTCGACTCGGCACTGGGTGGTAACCAGATAAGCGTGAAATAATTGCCTATTTCATTAACCAGACCTGTCAGTGTCGTCCACCGCGTATCGCCGTACCCTTTGTCCTGATAACTGTCCCAATAAAAACCCTGCAGCATGATATCTTCGCTCTCGGAAGGCACAGCCGTGTCGTAGTCTTTGGGTGTGACGGGAGTAGGTGTGTCACCGTTAGACGACTCGATGTACCACATGTCATCGTTCATCTTCATCTTGATATAGACATTGTACGTGCCTGCCACATTGCATGTTAGTGCATCCGAACCGGTCGTAAAATTAGCATAAGCTCCATATGGATCAATCACGCCTATATTCCACGCCGTACCGGAACCGCCATCATAGCACGTCAGTTTGTCTCCTTGTGCCAGTTTGACGTTCGATGCCGCATATTGTACGCGCTCCTGAAAATCCTTGACGCCCGTATTGACTGCTGCGACATCCTTTGTGCCGTTGATACGCACGTAGAACGGTTCTGCCATCATTGCCAAACCGCTCCACAAGCATGCTATGAAAAGAAATCCTCGCTTCACTTTTCCCCTTTCACTTTTCCCCTTTCACTTTTCACCTTTTAATTTTCAATTTACATGCCGACCCATCATGTCAAATACTTGCTCGCCGCAACGGATATAGAGCTTGCCGTCCTGCATAAACTTCTCACCCGTTGTACTTTGTCCTTTGTCACTTTCTACTTCCTCTATCCCTTGTGACTTGCGGTTTTTGTCCTTGTCGCCGCGTGGTTTGGTCTCCTTGTAATAGACACCGTAGTTCTCGCCCGAAACGGCCTTGGTATAGCCGGCCGGAGTGGTGTTATAACCTGAGTTTGGACCAATCAGCACACGAATCTCTCCGTTCGTACCCGTGATAGTAGCCTTGTAGAAACCGTCGCCGGATTCGTCACTTACGGCACTCTCGCTATGCACACCTGTTTTGTAGCGGGCGTTAATCATCGGTTTCAGTTTGTCTTTGAACTTCACCCAGTGCGGATAGAAGACGCACGGGATACCCGGCATAGACAGCAGGTACGCGTAGCATTGCTGGATTTTACCGGTATTCTTCATCGAATTGCCTTTGCCGCAGAACTCATTGTCGTCACGTTGGAATGAGTCGTGGCTGTCCAGGAAGGTGACGGCGTAGCGAGCCTTGCCTGCACCTAACAGACCCGCACCTTTCAGCGCAGCGTAATTACCACTGGCTATACCGTTGTTGAAAGCCTGATACTTGGTGGCAAAGTCAAATGTACAGGTGTTCCAGCCTGCATCGTTCAGGTGGCTCTGGAGCACGTTCACATCACCGTCCCAATACTCCATCACAGAGAAATAAGCATCCGCAGCCGAGTTATAGTCGTTGATATGACTGTTGTGGAATCCTTTGCAGTAGTCATAGCGGAAACCGTCGATATGGATGTCGTTCTTCAACCATTTGAGGTAAGCGCGGAACATCTTACGCACTTTCTCGTTGTTGTGATCCCAATCACGACCGGAATCATAGTTGGCCTCAGGACCGTAACCATCATCGTCAGCACCCGTAGCAGCACCTTTGCACTCTCCGGCATCCTTGCTGCTATTCATCTCATCCGTCTTACATATCCATGAACCGTCCGGCTCATAAGTCCCGTACGAACCGAAGTCCTGCTTAGCAAACTTACACCAACCCGATCTGGCGGCCACGTGATTGATGACGATATCTGCTACTACGCGTGCTCCATTCTTGCGAAGCATATCAATTAACTTAATCAAATTATTTTTCGAGCCCCAGTCACTGTCAAAACTGCTGTAACAAATAGGCAGATAACCTGTTCCTCCGGTTGCATTCGACATAGGTGGCAACCAAACCAGGTCAAACCACTTGCCAATCTCGGCTGCCTGAGCTTCACCGCCGGTCTCGTCCAACAAATCAATCCACTTGGTACGACCATAACCGCGGTCGGCATAACTATCCCAATAGAATGCCTGGAACATCACATCCGGACACTGAGACGGTGCGGCGGTACCATTACCCGGCTGCACTTTGTCCACATCTTCACCACTGCCGCACTCAACCGAACCCGGACCGATATACAACTCATCCTGCTCAAATTTGAGTTTGATGTAGAAATCGAAACAACCATCTACAGTTGCTTTGATCTTGTCTCCGTCGCGTGTGAAACCTGCCACTGAATGTGCGCTCACGTTCACAGCCCAGGCTGCTTTGTTGTTCACGTCATACAGTTGGCAATAGTCACCGTTCTTGACGCTCACATGTGCCAGA
>Ga0310690_10011172_pt1 | contig 11105 bp, 10 predicted proteins | sample AusTroGonzalo_MG_2_FD_207661 | JGI IMG/M metagenome (GOLD analysis project Ga0310690, IMG submission 207661) | Bovine rumen microbial communities from tropical cattle in Woodstock, Queensland, Australia - Gonzalo_04 (v2) (version 2) | ecosystem: Host-associated > Mammals > Digestive system >...
CAGTACCGGTCTCCGGAGTTTAAGGCTTTGCTTGATGATCTCGGTTCGTATTCGGGAATCGTGCTGCATAGCACCTTCTGGCCGTTCTGCAAAGATATCATCAAAGCCGCGCCAAAGCACGTCAAGATAGCCTGGTACTTTTGGGGTGGGGAAATATATTCGCGTGATGAGTTAACATCATCATTCTTGGCTCCTGTCACAAAGTTCCTATATCGTCTGCATAATTTTATCAAACCGCAAACAATAAAAGCGGATTGGCAGTTGCCGATGGAGTTATACCAGCGCATAGATTATTGTTTGACTGGCGAACAAGAGGAATACGAGTATGCAAAGGCATTTTTGCATAATTCGATGGACTTTATCTGGTACACCTGCTATTCAATCGAAGAGACCTTGGGAGAATTGAAGGATAAACGTGCAACCGGAAACAACGTGCTGTTTTGTAACTCGGCTGCGATTAAAAACAATATGTTTGATGCCGCGTTGCGGATGAGAAGAAGAGGTTGTCGCAAGCATTTGAAGAACCGCAAGGTCATCATGCCGGTTAGTTATGGAGAGCCATGGGTTAGTAATTTGATGTTGAAATGGGGTCCGAAGTGCTTTGATCAGTTTGAACCTTTGATGAACTTTATGCCTCGTGATGAGTATAACGCGATGATGCTCGGTTGCTCTACCTTGATTCTGCCGTACTATCAACCTGCCGGACAAGGCAACATCATCACGGCGATGTGGCTCGGTATGCGAGTCTATATCAGCGAGAAGAGCATCGCCTATAAATTCTTCAAACGCATTGGCGTGAAGATATACTCGTTCGAGAGTGATTTTGAGAAATACGGCTGTGAAGCTGTGTCGGATGAGGAGATGGAATATAATCGGAAGGTGCTGAGAGAGATGTTCAGCCGTGAACACGTGATGCAGAGCGCAAGAAATGTAGTGAATGTTTTAGAAGGAAAATGATAAATAAGATTTTGATATTAGGAGCCGGAGAAGGGCAGATTCCCTTGATCCATCGTGCCAAAGAGGCGGGATGGCATACAATAGTCGTTTCTCCCAAGGGAGATTATCCCGGCTTTGAGTTAGCGGATGAGATCGCGTATTGCAATATCGCCGACATCGATGCCGTGGTGGATTTAGCGAAGACGCTGCAAGTGGATGCAATCGCAACGGACCAGACGGACATACCCGTTATGGCTATTCAGCGTGTAGCGAAAGAAATGGGTGTTCCGGCTATTCATTGCGAGGATATCAATAACTTCCGCTATAAATCTCGTATGCGGGAACTATGTCAGTCTGCCGGAATCAAGACCATCCCGTATTTGGTTACGAACGATATCCATGATGTGGAATCCTTCTTCCATACCCAAGCAGGTTCGGTAATTATCAAGCCGGTAGATTCACAAGGCAGCCGCGGAGTGACGCAAGTGAAGACGATCGCCGAACTGCGAGATGCGTTCGACAAAGCCATGAGCTATTCGAAAGAGAAGAAAGTCATCGTGGAGCAGTTTATTGATGGACAAGAAGTGGAGGTAGATACCGTCATGTACCACGATGAGATCAAAGCGGTGCTGATTGGCGATGTGTTTAACTTCGACACTATTCAGATCTTCTCGGCGTACGAACGTATCTATTCGTCCCAGTTACCAACTGCAACCCAAGATGAGATCCGCCGTGTCAACGCGCAAACCCTCAAAGTCCTTGGTCTCCACACCGGATGGACGCATGGCGAGTATATGGTCGCGAAGAATGGCGATGTCTATCTGCTCGAAGTCGGTGCACGTGGAGGAGGAAACTATATCGGTTCGGATATCGTGAAGACCATGATTGGTGCCAGCACCGACGAGATGGCTTTCCGTACCGCGATTGGCGATGAATCGTTCTATAGCGAAGTAGGTCTGACTGAGAAATGCTGCGCCTATAAATGTTTCTGCTTGCCGGAAGGCACTATCTCCAAGATTGATATCGATGAAGCATGGTTGCAATCCGACATCGTGCTGCGGCATAACTTAGAGGGACTGCATGTGGGGAAGGTCTGCCATCGTACCACAGATAAGACGACGCGCTATACCGTTATCGTCGTGGCAGATAACCACGCACAATTGCGCAAACTTATGGACGATATCCCCAATCATATATCGATTGAGGTTACGTCTGACGAAGGAAAGAAAGGATGTATATGGCAATGATAGCATCGGCATATAGAGCGAGTAGGGTATTGTATAACTTCCTCAAATCGAATTTCGACGAGGCATCCCGGCCTTGGTTGCTTCCGGCAAATATCTGCGATTGTGTGCCGGAGACCTTTGATGCTGCCGGAGTCCGCTACGAGTACGTGGACATCTGTCCTGAAACATGGTGCATGGACTTTGCGCAAGTGATGGATCGTATCTCCAACTATGCCGGTCTGCTCTATGTGCATACCTACGGAATGGAAGATACACCGCTGGCTATGTTTGCCGAGATCAAGCGTCGCAATCCGCAGATATGTATTATCGATGATCGATGCTTGTGTTCACCGGAGAATACCATGCACGCAAATCAAGAAGCCGATGTGGAGTTGTATAGCACCGGCAGCAAGAAGCAGGTCAATATGCATGGTGGTGGCTATGCCATTATTTCCGATGCATGGAAATACGTAGAATACCCCATACCGGATGATGACAAGCATCCGAGTACTTGGGAGTACGATTGGGAAGAATTGAATGCCACCAAAGATGCTGCAAACAAACACAAAGCAGAGATCTTTGCGATCTATGAGCAACTTTTACCTGCATCCGTCCGTATGCCGGAGGGATTGCGCCATTGGCGCTATAATATCTTGGTCGAGAATCGGGATGAGGTACTCAAGTCTATCTTCGATGCCGGACTCTTTGCCAGTGCGCACTATAAGCCGCAGGCTCCCAACATGCCGAATGCAACCTACTTGCATCAGCATGTCATCAACCTGTTTGAAGACGAATATATTGGCATAGAGCAAGCCAAAGCGATATGCGCAATAATCAACGAGAAATTTAAAAGGTAAAAAACATGATAGGTTTTAATCGTCCGCACCTCACGGGAAAAGAGGCGCATTATATGTACCAGGCCGTTTTCGCTGGTCATTTGTCTGGTAATGGTGAGTTTACAAAAAAGTGTCAACATTTCTTTGAGGAACGCTATGGCTTTAAGAAATGTCTGTTGACGACGAGTGGCACAGACGCACTGGAGATGTGCGCAATGCTATGTGACTTGAAGCCGGGTGATGAAGTGATTATCCCGAGTTATACCTTTGTAAGTACCGCACTTGCTTTTCTTCGTGAAGGAGCCAAGGTTGTCTTTGCCGATTCTATGAAGCGTAACCCGAATTTGGATGCGGAACTCCTTGAATCGCTCATTACTCCTCGCACCAAAGTTATCGTTCCGGTTCATTACGCTGGCGTAGCATGTGATATGGATGCCATCATGGCTGTAGCCAATCGCCATAACCTCCTCGTCGTCGAAGATGCCGCGCAAGCAATAGATAGCTTCTACACTTCAAACATCAAACATCAAACACTGCCTTTAGGCAGTATAGGTCACCTATCGGCCTTCTCCTTCCACGAGACGAAGAACATCACTGCCGGAGGTGAGGGTGGTTTGCTCGTAGTAAATGATGAGCGATTCATCCGTCGTGCAGAGATTCTTTGGGAGAAAGGTACGAACCGTGCTGAGTTCTTCCGTGGAGCTGTGAATAAATACGGCTGGGTAGATATGGGTTCGAGTTTCCTTCCGGCAGAGATCAATTCAGCTTTCCTTTGGGCGCAACTGGAGAATCTCGATGAAATCCAATCTAAACGTAAGTCCCTTTGGGAGACGTACTATAAATTCCTCAAACCTCTATCCAACAAAGGCTATTTCCTGATGCCGGATATTCCCGAATATGCATCGAATAATGCCCACATGTTCTATCTCATTTGCCGGAACTTAGAGGAGCGGACCAATCTCATCAAGTATCTGAAAGAGCATGATATCCAAGCGGTATTCCACTATCTGAGTCTGCATAGCAGCGAGTTCTATAAGAATAAGCATGACGGACGTGAACTGCCGGAATGCGATCGATATATGGATACGCTCCTGCGTCTGCCGATGTACTATGATTTGGAGATAGAGGACGTTGAAGAGATTTGTGAGACTATTAAACAATTCTTCGAAGAGAAATGAAGAAAATACATGTCAGAAATATAATTAGACGATGGTTGCTGCATAATGATACGATTGCACATTTCCTCTCGAAGCATTGTCTGAAAACCTACCTGTCCATGTTCTATACGAATTGGACGGGTAAGCGGTTGAATCTTTGTCATCCTGAGGATATAAACCATCAGTTGATGAGGTTGAGCCTGGAGGCTTACAAAGATCCTATTCAGCATAAGCTCCGGGTGCAATGTGCCGACAAGTACTTGGTGCGGGAGTACGTCAAGAGCAAAGGATTAGAAGACATCCTTATCCCTTCGTATGGTGTCTACGATTCGTTTGATGAGATTAATTTTGCTAAACTCCCGAATCAGTTTGTTATTCAGACGAACTTTGGCTGCGGCCATATATGGATATGCAAAGATAAGAAGTCCGAAGATATTGAGAAATGGCACAAGCAGTTTGATGAATGGATGGCCATCAAGGACTTTGGTTGGGATACTGGTGAATGGCAATATGCGGAGATCTCCCACAAATTGGTCATCACAAAGTATCTGGATAGTTTAGGGGCTATATCAGTGAATGATTATAAATTCCATTGTATGCACGGACAAGTATATGGATGCTTAGCGGCATATGATCGTATTCCGGGAGTGGATCATGGAGTACAATTTGACCATTATGATATAGAATGGAATCTCACTGATGGCATTCGCCCGGGATGGCATCCTAAACGCAGGGAGATTCCGAAAGCGAAGCACTACAAACGAATGCTAGAGGTGTCTGAAATTTTGAGTAAAGATTTTCCATATTGTCGAGTAGATTTGTACGAAGTTGCAGGAAAAGTGCTATTTGGTGAATTAACATTTACACCTCAAGGTAATGTAATGAGTTACTATAATGACGATACTTTAAAGGACATGCTCTGTTTCTATCATGAATCTTGCACCAGTAATCATATTTAATTATAATCGCCCAGACCATAGTCAGCAAGTATGGGATACGCTTGCTAAGAATGAATTAGCGGCAGATACAGAACTCTATCTATATTGTGATGGTCCGAAAGCGAATGCATCCAAAGAAATGCGTGCGCGAGTTTTATCACTCCAAGAACAGGCCAAGCAGTATGCAGTAGATGCAAAAATGCAAGGTTTATTCAAAGCCGTGCATGTAGTGTGTGCAGAGAAGAACAAAGGCTTGGCGAATAGCATTATTGATGGCGTGACGGATGTCATCAATATGCACGAAAGAGTGATTGTGTTGGAGGATGATTTACTTACTTCGCCTTATTTTCTTAAATATATGAACGAAGGATTAGATGTTTATGCCAAGCGTCCATCCGTATTTTCTATAAGTGGTTATAATTACCCTCAAGTACAGATAAGTATCCCCGCTGACTATAAACACGATGTGTACGTTGGGCTTCGCGCATGTTCATGGGGGTGGGCTACTTGGAAAAATAGGTGGGAAGCGGTGGATTGGTCTTTAGATTACCTGGAAGATTTTCTTAGACATCCGGAACAAATCGCTGCTTTTAATCGGGGAGGGGATGATTTGACAGAGATGTTATGCCTTCAACGCGACCATAAGATAGATAGTTGGGCTATTCGATTTTGTTTTGCGCACTTTAAAGAGCATGCTGTAGCAATAATGCCTTGCATTTCCTATATTGATAACGTTGGATTTGATGGGTCTGGTGTCCATTGTAGTAACCAACAAAATAGCATCCATAGCAATCTCTCTTTATCTCCTAAAATGGTGCGTTGGTTAGAGATATTATATGAAGATAGTCATATGGTTAATTCATTCTATAATATTTATTGCCGAAGTAAACGACCATTCTGGCAGCGTGCTATAAATACTCTATATCGGAAGATCGGAAAGCCGATTCCTTTCATAATCAAAAAGAAAGTATATGCAGATTAATGCTGACATACAAGTCTTATCTGTATGCTCCTCTGATGTGTCAGGTGGTGCAGCACGGGCAGCCTATCGTATCCATCAAGGAGTGCGCTCACTAGGTGTGGATAGCCGTATGCTTGTAAAATATAAAGGAACGAATGTCGCGTCCGTTCATGCCCTATCAGAATTTGTTCCCGATAACCCGTTATATGATGCGTATGATTGGTGTCGCACGAAAATACAGAATAAGATTCAGCATGCGCAATGGCGACCATATCAATATACCAAACACAACTATTTTCTATCAGATTTACGCGGAACTTGTCTTCATGGTGCTCTAGAAAAAATCGATGGTGATATAATACATTTACATTGGATAAATAATCGCTTTTTGGATATACGAGAACTTGCTAGTGTGCGTAAGCCTATAGTCTGGACACTTCATGACTCATGGCCTTTCTGTGGTGTATGCCATTTGCCGATGGATTGTATACGATACGAGACTCATTGCGGAATATGCCCAATGTTAGGTTCGGAAGTTGAAAGAGATTTAGCATACAAAGTGTTTGATGAAAAGGCTAATTTATATACAGATTTAAATCTGCATATTGTTACTCCGAGTTCGTGGTTGGCGGAATGTGCAAAGCGGAGTGCTTTATTCGGCCGATTCCCTATAACTGTAATCCCAAATTGTCTTGATACCGAGCTGTATACTCCGAGGGATAAAAAAGAAACGAGAGCATTTTTAGGATATGAGCCGACTAAGAATTATTTGCTATTTGGGGCAATGCAAGCCACGAAAGATAAAAACAAGGGATTTGATTTATTGCTTCATGCATTGCAAAATTTAAATATTGTAGATGCCGAATTAATAGTATATGGAACGGATGAGGACTTAAGTATATATAATATCCCCATGCCGGTGCATTCTTTAGGATATATCCAAAGCGATGAACAGATGTCGATGCTGTATAATGCCGTGAACGTAATGATAGTACCTTCGCGTAATGAAAATCTATCCAACACGATTATGGAGAGTATGTCATGTGGAACACCGGTGGTGGCTTTCAATATCGGAGGTAATGGAGATTTGATTGATCATCAAAAGAACGGATATTTAGCGAAAGAGTTGGATTGCGTGGATTTGGCAAAGGGAATAGAGTGGTGTTTGAATAATAATGAGGGAAATATATTGGGCATAATAGCACGAGAGAAGGTGCTGAAGAATTACATAATAGCAAAAGTATCGGAGCAATACAAAATGTTATACGAGTCGTTATGCAAATAGCATTGATTATTATATTACTCATTCTGTTAGTCGCTATCGCGGTGTATTGCTACATGTATTATCCGCAGCAGCTTATGCCGATAGGTGAACCGATAGAGGTGGCTACGGTTGAGCCGGAAAAGTATCACAATGATTGTTTGCATCCGTGCATTCGCTATAGTGAGAAGACTAGAAAATACTATATGGCGCAATCGCCGTATTACGGGTGGAATATTTTTATAGAGAATCCAATGCTTTATGAAAGTGATGATTACATGTTTTGGAATGGTGGAATATTGATATCGGACACGCCGGAAAAAGGGTACAATTCTGATCCGAATATCTACCTGTCTGATAAAGGTTATGTGTTTTTTCTTTGGCGTGAATGTTTTACACCTCTCTGTGATTCTATAAATAGTGTGAATGTAGTGGTAGGGGGATTTATAACTAACGGTAAATTAAACAAAAAAAAGGTATTATGTACCAATAGCAGTTATGAGGGAGATAGAGTGCAATGTCCGATTCTTATAAAACAAAATGGTTTTTATTATATTTACGCCGCTTGGTATCAATACGAACCAGTTCGCAAGAATCTTGGAATAGCTAAATGGAAAGGCACCTCGTTGGAGGATCCGGATTTTGAATTAGAAGAAACGATTCCTCTAAAATCAGTGCTTACAGCAGATAAATGTGCTCAAATTCGTATATTTAACCATATCGTCTTCTTTCCAAAACCACAATATCACGATATGTGGCATTTTGATTTATTTGAATACGATGGTAAGTTGTATATGGTTTCAGTTGCAGAAAAAGGAGACAATATTATGTTGTCGGTCGCGGATGATTGGAAACATTTCCGTACTTTTAGAAAACCACTGGTAAATAATCACTATACCGAGAACTATTGCGGCTATCGTCAATACTATTACAAACCAACGGCGTTTGTAAAAGATGATATTCTGCATCTGTTTTATACAGCAAATGCAAAGGATAATCCGAATAGTAATCAATTATTCCATACCGAATTACAGGCTAATCAGATATTGAAATGAGACTATCTATCGTAACAATCAATTACAATAACGCAGAAGGATTGAGACGAACCATCAATTCTGTGGCGGAACAGACATGTAAGGAGTTTGAGCACATCATTATTGATGGTGGCTCAAGTGATGGTAGCGTTGCTATACTCAAATCCTACGAGGAGCATTTTGTGACCTATCGATTTAATAATAAGACACAATATCCACTTATCACATTTGTAAGCGAAAAAGACAATGGCATATACCATGCTATGAACAAAGGCGTCAGGCGCGCATCCGGTAAGTACATCCAAATTCTGAATAGCGGCGATATCCTTGCCTCCCCCGATGTTATGGAGCGTATGCTCTCAGCGTTAGATTCGCTAAACTCTAAACACTCATTGCTAAACGAGGATGTCATTGACATCCTATATGGCAACATGATCAAGAAAGATTATGCGACGGGGAAGATAATAGGGAAGAGTAAGGAAGTTGAGTATTCACTGAGGCAATACTATAGTTCCACAATGAATCATGATTGCTGCTATATTCGTCGTAACCTGTTTGACAAGTATGGGCTATATGATGAGAACCTAAAGATTGTCAGCGATTGGAAATGGTTTCTGCAGGCTATTGGCTTAGGAAATATCAAACCGGTATATGTAGATATAGACGTTACGATCTTTGATGCGAGTGGTATCTCGGAAGCCAATCTCACGCTCCGCAATCAAGAACGCCGACAAGTCTTGGAAGAACTCTTTCCTCCGGCTGTGCTTGCCGACTACGATAAGCACGCCTTCGAAACGCAGCAGATGGATCGGTTACGTAAGCATCATCTCTATGGATTAGTGTATTTTATCGAGAGAGTGCTGTTCAAGCTTGAGAAATGGGGAATTATTGCCTAATTATTATACGAAAAATCAAGAAAATTAACAAATTAAATTTAATAGATATGAATTTCGAAAAATTTGACAGGTATCTGCATTGCGAAACACGATCGATTGTAGTAAATGGTAGTTTTACTCCTTCGTTGTTTCAACCTGCATGGTTTGCCTCAAAGGGCTTAGTGGGAAAAGAAGAAGCCGAATCCGCGGTAATACATGTGATAATACCGGACTTTTGTCAAATAACAATTGGGGGCTTTGAGATATTGTGTAATCGCAATAAGTTCCAAATATTAACACGTAAATCACCGTATTTTGAGGCGATGTATGATTTAGTTAAACAGATATTCATGCTATGTCCGGAGACACCTGTAAAAAATGTGGGACTCAATACTACATTCACGTTTGACTTGCAAAGCTCTGAATTATACTACAACATAGGTAGCGAATTGGCAAGCTTGCATAGATGGAATGACATGATGCCGAATGCTCGACTACAAAATATATCGCTTGAGGGTGATAAGGATGATAATAATTGCAAAACCTTTCTACAAATCAATCCTACCGGCGTAGAGCGTGTTAGTTTTGGGGTAGATTTTGCCATCAACAATCATTTTGTGTTAGATAAAAAGAATGGTGATGCAGTGGTAGCGTTAATAAATGAGCATTCTGACGAATACATGAGGAAATCCAAAGAGTTGGCATGTTGCACCATAGATGAGTTTGTAAGATGAAAGATTTCGATGTATCCAAATATATTAAAAAGTCAGATTATACATTTACATTTGACAAGGATAGCGACACTCAAGATTACGTGCGTGATGCTATTCGTTTTCGTGAATTTGACAAAGAAAAACTTGAGCCTTTTGAAGAAGCATTAACCGAAGAGGAGTGTGAGACGATAAATAATATCTCTGTGCTGGATAGCAAAAGAACGGTGATAATGCTCGGTGATGAATCGGATTGTTTCTTGGATTCTGTAAACTGGCGAGGATATGTTGAGCATATTGACAGAGAAACAGAGACTATACTTGGGCGGATGTTGGATATATCCACATTATCGAGAAATAACGTAGAGGAGCGAGTTACATTCAGCTTTAAAGATATCTCGACAGACGATATGGAATTGCTTCAAGAAGGAGCGATATTCTATTATAGCGTTGGCTATGCGGTAAATCGTGGACAAAGAACGAAGCAGCAGGTTATTCGTTTTCAGCGAGTTACTACTAATACGTCTTTCTATGAAAGACAAAAGAAAGAAATCGAGTCATTGGCCTCTGAATTAGTGAAGAAGATATTATGGGAGTAGAGAGTAACCCTATAGTAGCATTGCTCGGTACCGGAGGCGGATACGGAGAAGCCATTGTGTTGCGTGTTCATGAGCATTATTGGATAGTAGTAGATTCGTGCGAAAATCCTCAAACGGGAGAAAATTTACCGATAGGCTATCTTTTGTCTAAAGGTGTTGATGTTGCGAATGATGTAAAATATGTAGTATGTACGCATTGGCATTCAGACCATATTAGGGGGCTCGATAGACTGATCGAAAGTTGTAGAAGTGCTGATATGATATGTGCTATACCTTCTGATAAAGAGAAATTTATGACGTATATCATGCAAGAGGCAACTAAATCATCACAAAGTTCTACAGATATATTTAACAACTGTGTTACTCTTATAAATAATCGAAATAGCAAGATAAAGATAGCTCACCCTGATAGAACATTGTATAATGATAATAATCAAAATATATGGATGGCATCATTGTCCCCATCAGATGAAGTGCTGCGGAATTTTTTGTTGGAGCAATATGTGCCTAATATTAAAAGCATATACACGCCTAATGATAAATGTATAGTTTTGTTAATGAACTTTAATAAT
>Ga0310690_10011173_pt1 | contig 11104 bp, 9 predicted proteins | sample AusTroGonzalo_MG_2_FD_207661 | JGI IMG/M metagenome (GOLD analysis project Ga0310690, IMG submission 207661) | Bovine rumen microbial communities from tropical cattle in Woodstock, Queensland, Australia - Gonzalo_04 (v2) (version 2) | ecosystem: Host-associated > Mammals > Digestive system >...
GGTGTTCAGGTACATTGTCAGCTTATCCGGATTGGAGGCTGTATTCAGCGGATCCTTCGGGTTCCAGTCCTTTGCATTTCCGAAGGAAAACTCCGGCATGCCGGCAGATTCCCAGCATTTGAACAGCCGACCCTCTTCGTCGACCCCGACTGACCAGAGCGTATTCGCCCCGCAGTAGTGCCCGCGGCCAGCTGCAAACCAGCCCGCCTCCTGCACCAGGCCGATTTCACTCAGGTCTGTTTCGCACAGCAGCCTGACCTGCCCACCGCGCTCCCTGGCGGCTTCGTTGGTGGAAACCGGCGCGGGGGCATAAGTAATCTCGTTCCCGGACTCTTCCGCCAGTTTCCGGATCAATTCCCGGACTGCCGGGACTTCGCCTATGTTGCTTTCCTGAACGTTCTGGCGGATATGGACCCTGAAGGGGAGTTTTACAGTCCGCAGGTTACCGATAATACGCTCAAACGTTGCTCCTCCGCCGGTGAGATGCCGTGTGGCGTCATGCGCAGGCCCCATGCCGTCGATCGTAACCTGGCAGGCTCCGACCCCGCAGCGTCCAAGCATATCCGCATTCTTCTGCATCAGCAGGTAGCCGCTGGTGACAATGTCGGCCGAGTATTCGGCGCTTTTTAAAACATCGCAAAAAGAGGGTGGAAGTGCATTATTTCAGCTTCAGCAGATACTCCCGGAGTTCATCCTCATTCCGCAGCACCACTTCCGGCGCCCCGCAGAGCATCACATTATCAAATCCATCAATAAACGACCGAGCATCTGTCTTATACCCTATACACCTTTTCCCCTTCGCATAGCAATAGCCCAGTTCAAAACATGCCCCTTCATCCGGAACCCGGCCATCAAACAGGAACAATACCGCATCACACCAATCCATATGGGAGCAATCCAATTGGAACAGATACTTCCGTACCGGCATTCCGTCAATCTCTGCAGGCAGATCCGCAACGCACCCACCTTCCCTTTGCGGCAGGAATGTCTCATGACCGCACTCCCGGACAATAGCATCCACCTTTTCGTTAAAGGTCCGTTCACCTTCAGAAAACAGAGGTGCAGCAATATATATCTTCATTCAAATATCTCCAATAACAATCCTTCTCATTTGTCAGGCCTTATATTCTCCGGACGCCCAGCCGGCTTAACTGCCGATCTTCACTGCCTGCCGGCTGTTCCCTCAGAGCGTCTTTACCCATGCTTTGAGCTCATCAACAGAAGCATTTGCAGAGAAACGCTTGCCCGGCAGAATCTCCGTTTTTGTGATCTCCGCCGCGCGGGAAGGGGCTTCTTTGCCAATATCGCTGCCGCCGGAAGTAGCGAAAAGGACAATCTTCTTCCCGGTAAAGTCATAAGCGGCCAGGAAGCTGTCGATGATGGAAGGTTCCCGGTACCACCACACGGGATAGCCGACAAAAATCACATCCGCATCGGCGACCGGCGCGTTGGTGTCCGCCAGCGCGGGGCGGCAGTTCTTATCCTGCATCTCTATAGTAGACCGGGACTGCTTGTTTGTCCAGTCCAGATCAGCGCGGGTGTAAGGCTGCGCAGGTCTGATCTCATAAACGGGCGCTTCAATGGCATCAGCCAGGCGTTTGGCCAGCTTCGCGGTTACGCCGCTGGCAGAGAAATATGTGACAAGTGCTTTCATGGTGTTTTTCTCCCTTCGTCATCCTTATTTCGTCGCTTCAGCCAATGCGGACAGCGCCCAAGCCTGAACCTGCTCTGCGGTGCTGCCGTTGTCGATGCGCTTGACTTTGAGCCAGACGGCTCCGGCAGTGAGCTTTTCCAGGTTGCTCGCGCTGGAGCCTGCGCCGCTGGACATAGAGGTACAGAAGGGTACAATGGTCTTCCCGGACACGTCGATGCCCTCCAACAAGGTGTACAGAATCTTCGGGGCCTGTCCATGCCAGATGGGATAACCGATGAAGATCACATCGTACTGTTCCAAGGACTCAGGCCAGACGGCAATGGCGGGACGAGCGGAGCTGTCATTCTGCTCCTGGTCAGCGCGGCAGTTGGTGTAATAAGCCAGATCGGCTGCAGTGTAAGGCTGTTCAGGAATAACCTCAAACACGTCCGCTTCCAGCGCTTCCGCAGCGGTCAGAGCGACTGCCTTCACGGTGTCATCGGTCGAAAAGCAGATGACCAGGACTTTGGAATTCTCATGTTCAGTGAGATCGGGAAAAGAAGTGATGTTCACGGTAGCGGAGGAAACCGCGTCCAACGCAAAGGCGGAAAAACAGCTCATGGTCAGTGCCAATACCAACAGGACTGTGAAGATCTTCTTGTTCATCGAATTATCTCCCTTCTCATTTCATCGTCGCAGATTTGGTTTTTATTGCATAGATCAGATAATCCAGGCAGTCCAGTTTCTTTTGTCCCGCATGGATCTCATCCAGCAGCAGACGGCGGTACCCGCTTAGCAGCCGCATCTGTCCTTTCTGATCGCCTTTAGCCCACAGCGCTTCAAACTGCTCCGTCAGCTCCGCGCTGCATCCGGCATCTTCCAGGTTCTCGATGATCTGCTTCGTGTCCAGCATCATCACGGGTTTCATCACCTCCCGGGAACAGAGTACGGCAAGATCAATAAAATAGCAAATACTTAAAAGCTAATGGTATTATTGCTTTACAGGCAATAATAACCATGATATGATTTTTTCGGAGGGATACTGAATGGAATTGCGGGTGTTGAAATATTTCCTGACTGTGGCCCGGGAGGGCGGACTGACCGGCGCCAGCGAGGTGCTGCATGTGACGCAGCCCACCATGTCCAGGCAGATTCAGGAACTGGAAGAAGAACTGGGACAGAAGCTGTTTGTCCGCACCACACGGTCTATGGTGCTGACACCCGAAGGCATGCTTCTGCGCAAACGGGCAGAAGAGATCCTGGAGATGGCGGATCGGACAAAAGCGGAATTTTCCTCCATGAACATCGCCGTGACCGGGGATGTTTTTATCGGGAGCGGGGAAACCTATACGCTGCAGCACATCACCGACCTGATGGCCGCCTTGCGGGAAGAGCATCCGGGCATCCATTTTCAGATTTACAGCGGAAACAGCGAAGATGTCCTGGAAAGGCTCGAAAAAGGCCTGCTTGACTTCGGAGTGCTGATCAGTCAGCCTGATCTGTCCCGTTATCACAGCCTTCAGCTTCCGGCACGGGATACCTGGGGCCTGATTCTGCGTCGGGATCATCCGCTGACCCAAAAAGAAACCATTCGAAAAGAAGACCTGGCAGGGATCCCTTTAATCACGTCCCAGCAGAACCTGACGGAGCAAAAGACGGGCAACGATTATCTGGACTGGTTTGGGGACAGTTATGGCTCCCTGAATATCGTGGCAACTTACAGCCTGCTGTATAATGCCGCGCTGATGGTAAAATCCGGTATCGGCTGCGCCGTCGGCCTGGATCGGATCATCAACACAATAGAAACAGCAGATCTTTGTTTCCGTCCGTTTGAGCCTCCGCTGGAGGCTGGGACAGCAGTGGTCTGGAAGAAATATCAGGTGTTTTCCAAGCCAGCTGAGATACTGCTTGAAAGAATGATGGCTGCGTTTGGGGAATAAAGAAGGATTCGTTGGAACAGCAGCTTTGAAACCTTCTTTGCAAAGTAGCTTGTCCGGATATAATAATCCAAATTGTAATGCAGCAACAAAACAAAAGCCCCGGTTTTACTCCGTCCTGACGCACATCTCCTTCCCGCGGAAAGCGATGCCAACCTTGATTATATCTCCAATGCCGTCAGCACGCATTTCCTTTGCATATTTCATCTCATCAATTTGGCTAAGCGCCTCGGAAGCCAGTTCATCCAGGCTTTCGGAGCTCTTTTTCATAGCGCACGGCATTACAGCAAAATCATGTTCGCAAGGCATGAAGAAAGCCCTGAAAACTCAATGTTTTCAGAGTCTTGGTATAATCTTTCTGTTTGTTCCGGTCGCACGATTGTGGATATGCGGCATACAGATGAACCTGATTACCGCCTCTTCGCAGGTTGTATCTTTTATCTTAATGCGCATTGACATATTTAAGTTAATAAGATAGAATGAATTTGAACGAATGGGAGGCGTATACAATGACCGAAGCGGAACGCCGGGAAATCCAGATGAAGATCGATGCGCTTCCGGTTGGCGGCATCACCGTGAAGACGATCAGCGGCAAGAAGTATCCGTATCTGCAATGGACGGAAAATGGGAAACAGCGGGGCCGCCGGGTTCGTGAGGAGGAACTGGAGACATTGCAGGCAGGCATTGAGGAGCGGAAACGCCTGCAGGCGCTGCTTCGCAATGAACCGGTACCGACAGCCGAGCCGAAGCTTCAGCTTGCTTCGGTCCATCGTACCGGAGAGACCTTGCGCGCCTTTATCCGGCCTGTGCTGGGGTGGCAGAAACGGGATTGCTATGCGACACTCCACGATTATCTTTACGGCGATTTCCCCGATAAGGTCTTTATCCTGTACGGGCTGCGCAGAACAGGCAAAACCACCATGATTCGCCAGGCCATTGCGGAAATGGATGATGCCATGTTTGCAAAAACCGCTTTCATCCAGGTTACCGTGCAGAACAATCTGGCCCAGCTGAACCAGGATCTCAGGGCACTGGAGCAGCACGGATATCGCTATATCTTTCTGGATGAAGTGACACTGATGGAGGACTTCATCCAAGGTGCGGCGCTCTTTTCCGATGTGTTCGCAGCCAGCGGCATGAAGATCGTCCTCTCCGGCACCGATTCCCTGGGCTTTGTGTTCACGGAAGATGAGCAGCTCTATGACCGCTGCATCATGCTGCACACTACCCTGATCCCCTACCGGGAGTTTGACCGGGTGCTGGGCGTTCACGGCATCGACGAGTACATCCGCTACGGCGGCACCATGAGCGTCAGCGGCGTGCAGTACAACCAGCCCACCTTTGCCACCAAGCAATCCACGGACGAATATGTGGACAGCGCCATCGCGCGCAATATCCAGCACTCATTGCAGTACTATCAGTACGGCGGACATTTCCGCAATCTGTACGCGCTGTATGAGCGAAATGAGCTGACCAGTGCCATCAACAGGATCATTGAGGACATCAACCACGCCTTCACGCTGGAGGTGCTGACAAGGCGCTTCCGTTCCCACGACCTTCGGGTATCTGCCGCCAATCTCCGCCGGGACCGCTCCAATCCGAGCGACATTCTGGACCAGGCAGACACGGACACCATCACAGAGAGGCTACGGGAACTGCTGGAAATCCGCAACAAGGAAGAGCAGACGGTGGAAATCACCGACGTGCACCGCCGGGAGATCAAGGAATACCTGGATCTTCTGGACCTGACCTTCGATATTCCGGTGGTCCATATGACGGACTTCAATCAGGCAGACAGCCGGACCGTCATCACCCAGCCGGGGATGCGTTACGCGCAGGCGGAAGCGCTGATCAGCCAGCTGATCCAGGATGATGCCTTCCGCGCCTATGATCTGTCGGAGCGCAGCCGGGCTGTGGAACGGATCCTGACCGAGGTGAAGGGCCGGATGATGGAGGACATTGTGCTGCTGGAAACACAGACAACCCGGCGGGATGCGAGGGTCTTTCCTCTGCAGTTCGCCGTGGGCGAATTCGATATGGTCGTCTTTCATCCCGGCACCGCGTCCTGTGAAATCTATGAGATCAAGCACAGCACGGAGGCAGTTCCGGAACAGGCCCGCCATCTGATGGACGAAAAAAAGTGTGCCGAAACGACCGCCCGGTTCGGTACAATCGCGGGAAGATATGTTATCTACCGCGGGAAAACGCAGAATGCCGGGGGAATCCGATATCTGAATGTGGAAGAGTATCTCATTGCGCTCGGAGATTGAAAATAAACATCACTGGCTCACATATTAAACATATGGTAAAATATCATCCTTTCGGAATCAATCTGGCTTTGGATAAGATGAAAGAAATGGGATACGGCAATATTGTTATACAACCGGTTCCCTGCTTTACAGAAGAAAAAGACTTTTCCCAAATTGACTGGTACAGAGTAATAGGACAAAAGCCTGCGTGACAGAACATAAAGGATCATATCTCTTTCTCAAAGTATTGCAAATATGGTGTATTTTTGCTGATATTTGTCGCATATTTAAAAGTGCCATGACGATTCTCCGCCATGGCAATGAAATGAATCAGATTGTGTAGGTTTTTGTTCCGGGGTCCTGTACCTGTTCGCTGCCATCCGGCAAGCATACGGTGGCTGTGCAATTCACCGGAACGGTTACAGTAAAAACGATGTCTTTGCCTTTCTTCTGCCAGCCGCTTTCGATCCGGCCGTATACGCTGTCATAACCTGCCTCAGCATAATCGAAATGTCCGCCGGGCCGCGGAGTGATCGTGAAATGGTTCTCACCGTCCACCCGGATGCCGCAGCATGTATCAAACAGCCATTCGCAGACAGCGCCTTTGGAATAGTGGTTCAGAGAGCAGATGCCGCTGTCGGATTTTGGTCCTTCCCAGCCTTCCCAGATCGTCATGGCCCCGCTTTTCGGCATGGACAGCCAACCGGGAATCTCCTCGTTTTCCAGCAGGCGATAGGCATATTCGATATCCAGATCCGCCAGCACATAGAGAATCATCGGAGTGGAAAGGAAGCCCGTCCCCAGCCGCCAGCCGTAGTTGTCCAGCGCTTTGATCAGCCGTTCCCTGGCGAATGCCGTCTGCTTCTCATTCAACAGCTTCATATACAGCGGGCGCACCAGCTTCGCCTGGCGGTCTGTGTCTATGGAAAACCGGGGCTTTTCGACCATCTCCTGATAGGCTTTTTTCGCGCCTTCTGAATACTCTCTGAGCATATGCACCGGTTCAGTCTTTCCCAGGACTTCACAGATTTCCGCCATAATCCCAAGAACCCAGGCAGTATAGGCGGTAGACTCCTCCGGATGCGGTACCGCAAAATCCGTCCAGACGAACGCTTTCACATCGTTCGGTTCCGCCCACTCGCCGTAGGACTGACCGGCGTTGACCGCATATTTCCGGTTGGTATGGGAGATGCCCAGGGGCTTCGCATACACACCTCCCGGTTTTCCGCAGCGGGAGATCATAAACTTTGCGTAGCGCAGCATATTGTTATAGTTGTCTTCCAGGATGCGCTTATCGCCGTATTTCTGCCAGAACCGGTAGGGCATCAGAATGCCGACATCCGCCCAGCCGACGGAGCCGTTCATGGTGTTCATGAACCAGTCCTCGTTCGCAAATGGCGCGATCTGGGGCAGCTTGCCATTCTTCCACTGCCGGTCAAAGACGTCCCGCAGATGTTTCCGAGCGAATGCCGCGTAATCCGCCAGATAACTGGCTGTGCCGAAGAACACCTGGCTGTCGCCGGTCCAGCCCATCCGCTCCCTGGTGGGACAGTCGGACGGAATATCCGTGGAATTGGATTTCAGCGACCACTCCGTCGCCTTGTAAAACTGATTCACCAGCGGATTGGAACAGTCAAAGGACGATGTGAAGGGGAAATCCGAATACAATGCGATCTGGGTAAAATCATCCAATTGATATGGGATATCCGTTTCAATCAGGGCGTACTGAAACCCGCCGTAGAAGAACTTCGGCTTGTATTCGTTGATCCCATCTTTGCAGGTATAGGTGAATTCCTGCAGCGGGGACAGTTTCCCTTTATGCATGCACTGAATATTCTTCTGGGTAAATTCGCCCGCGTCGTCCAGCATTTCGCCCAGGCGGATATGAATGGTCTGGCCCTTTTTAGCGTTCAGCCGGAAGGCCAGGTATCCGCACAGGTTCTGCGGGAACTTCAGCACGATTTTCCCGGCAGGCGTCGTAATCTTTTCCAGTGGCTTAAACTGCTCATGCTCAGTCACAAACACGTTGTTGGATGCGGTCAACGGTACGCTGAACGGACTGAGCTTCGCATTCCCGGAATATGTCGGACGCATATTGGCGTCAACAATCTCGCCATCCTCGTTATCCGCAAATCGGATCGGACCGTCATTGGACCACTGCCAGCTGCCATCTGTGACGATCACCTGTTCTGCTCCGTTCTGATCAATGATTTCAAGCTGCGCAATCAGCCTGGTCACCGTCCCGTAGGTGCAGGTTCGGCCCTTCGCGCCGCTGGATCCGCGGTACCAGCCGTCCGCCAGTTCCACCGTCAGCGCATTTTCTCCGCTTTGGATCAGATCCGTCACATCGTAGGCCTGATACTGAACGCGTTTATGGTAGTCCGTGGATCCCGGAGCCAGGATAAAGCTTCCGACCCTTTGCCCGTTGATCCGGGCTTCGTATTCTCCGCATGCGGAAATATACAGACGGGCAGTCACCGCGCTGCGGGATGTGAAAGCCTTCCGGAAGCAGTCCACCGGATAGCGTTCCTTTTTATTTGGAGAATAATCACCTGTAATCCACCCGGCTTTCCAGTCCGAAATGCCCATCTCAAAGAAAGCCTCGCTCCACTCTCCGGGCTGATCGTTCTCATCCCACAGGCGAATCTTCCAGTTCACCCGTTCCCGGTCGGAAAGCATTTCCGGATAATCCGCATGCATGGAGGAACTGCTGACTTTTCCGCTGTCCCATTTTTCGGTGACAATCTGATACGCGGTCTGTTTCCGACCCGCACCATCACAAATCCACATCAGGCGGGGATGATGAATGTCGATTCCGATCGGATTAACCAGATACTCTGTCCGCAGGTTTTCCGCTTTCATCGTTTGCCCTCCTCAGTCAGTTTCTTTGCCATCCGGAATATACGTGTTGCGTTGACCGTCAGTTGCTGCCTGGTTACTGTGCCTTCCTTCAGTCCGTCCAGAATGGCCTTCAGGTCACCCGGGCCACCCGGCATGACCAGATCGCCACCGGCAGCCGCAATTCTCGCAGCATTCGTTACAGGATATTTTTTCTTTCCTGAATTCAGGGCTGCGACAAGCCAGTCGGTCATGACAATTCCCTTGAATCCAAACTCCGTCCGCAGGATGTCTTCGACCAGGTCACGGCGTTCAGCGGTGTGGATGCCGTTCAGCAGATTATAGGAAGTCATCAGTGCGTGCGGCTGGCTTTCCTTCACAGCGATCTCAAAGCCTCGCAAGTAGATTTCGCGCATCGCCCGTTCACTGACGATACTGTTGCTGCCATAGCGGTTGGTTTCCTGGTTGTTGGCAGCAAAATGCTTGATCGTCGTCCCGCAGCCTGGATGCTTCTGAACTCCGCGGGTCACGGCGGCAGCAAAGCGCCCGGAGATCAGCGGATCCTCGGAATAGTATTCGTAATTCCGGCCGCAGCGAATATCCCGATGAATATTCAGTGCCGGCGCCAGCCAAAGATGTACACCGAAGCGCTCCATCTCATCGCCGACCAGATCACCGCACCGCTCGGCAAACTCCAGGTTCCAGCTCTGTGCCAGTGCGGTGCCGATCGGGATCGCACTGCAGTTCTGCTCCAGGATTTCCCCTGTGATCTTTTTATGCTTTTCCAGAAAACTCATAACAATCGCCGCGGGAGCCGGCATCAGCTCCATTACGCTTTCCGGCATATCGCTGCCGAGGCCATGCACACCGTTTTCATCCCGGGTATACTGCCGGCTCAGGCGCAGGCCTGCCGGTCCGTCCGCCATAACGAGCGCCGGAATCCCTTTTCCTTTCAGACAGTTGACTGTCTCTCCGGCGGAACCCGCAACAGACTGCCCGGCAGCGCCGATCACGCTGCCCGAACCCTTCCGTTTAAAGGCGCCGATATTCATCAGGCAAAGTTCTTCATCACTCAGGGCTTCAAGTGCAGAATCCGTCTCTTCAGTGCGTGTGTAGTGAACTGTTTCTGTTTCAATCAGAGCAGCATTAACCGGAATGACCGGAAGGGATCCGGTTTCTTCGTCCGGCAGCCGTTCCGGTTTCCAGTCCGTATGTTCCGGCTCTCCGAGACAGTTTTTCACCTGTCGGATAATAGCTTCCCCGTCCAATCGAACAACTGCCGCCGCCTGTGTGTCCCGGCTGGATGTGCCAAGGCGCAGAATATAATCACCGGGCTCAAGAATCCACGCAGCACGTTCCGGATCATAGGATGCCAGCTCACGCAGATCAAAGGACAATGTTGCCGTCTGTTTCTCTCCCTGTTTCAGTTCATTTGTTTTTTCAAACGCCGCCAATACCTGATATGGCTTATCCAGCTTTCCCCGGGGCTGGGAAACATAAAGCTGCAGAACTTCTTTCCCACGGCGGTCTCCCGCGTTTTTCACCGGAATGCTGAGGCTGATTCTGCCGTTCATCTCTGCGGTCTCTGCCTCGCCAAGTTCGAATCTGGTATAGCTCAATCCGTAACCAAAGGGAAACAGCGGCACTTTTCCAACACTGTCAAAATATCGGTAACCAACATAGATCCCTTCGGTATAATATGTATCATACCGGTCGCCGAAATCGCCAATCCCCGGATGATCTTCCCAGGCAAACCAGGTTGTGGCCAGTTTCCCGGAAGGCGTGCTTTTTCCCAGGATAAGATCAGCAAGAATACTGCCTGTTTCCCCACCCAACTGGCTGAGCAGCAGAATGTTCTGTACTTCCATGACCGGGGAAATGTCGATCACGCCGCCCACATTCAGTACCAGCAGAAACTTTCTGTATTTCTTGTTCAGTGCAAGGATGTCTCGTTTTTCCGTTTCGGTCAGCAAAATATCGCCCGGAACAGGTTTGCGGTCTGAGCCCTCTCCGGAGATCCGCGCCAGGACATAAACGGCTGCATCGCCTTCAGCTTTCAGCGGAAGGTCATATTCCGGTTCCGGCATCACAGCCCCCATGCTGTCCAGAATTGCCAGTGTCCCGCGTTTCAGTGCCGAACGCTTCAGTTCGCGGATAAACCTCTTTTTTGCTTCCGGCCATATTTCCCCGTACCGGTCCATCCAGGCTTTGCTGGTAATCCGGAATCCGGCTGCTTCAAGACCTGCTTCGGCTGTAACAAAAAAACGGGAATTGACTTCGCCGGAACCTGTGCCACCCTTTACGGTCCGGCGCGCTCCGCTGCCATAGAGCGCCAGATCACAGGGACCGTCCAGAGGAAATGTGCCGTCAGATTTCAGCAAGACCGCGCATTCCGCTCCGAAATGCCGCAGGATTTCATTATGCTCTCTTTCGTATTCGTACATATC
>Ga0310690_10011174_pt1 | contig 11104 bp, 8 predicted proteins | sample AusTroGonzalo_MG_2_FD_207661 | JGI IMG/M metagenome (GOLD analysis project Ga0310690, IMG submission 207661) | Bovine rumen microbial communities from tropical cattle in Woodstock, Queensland, Australia - Gonzalo_04 (v2) (version 2) | ecosystem: Host-associated > Mammals > Digestive system >...
AAGGTAAGTGATGCTGGCCAACAAGGCCATTACCAGTGAAAGAACTCTTTTTTTCATGATTTTGTCGTTTTTGGGGGTGATTTCTGGTGCAAAATTCGGCATAAAAAAGGTGCCCTCCAAATTTTTCGCGTGACAAAAACGTGACATTTTCATTTTCCGGCATCGGAGAAGCCTCCGAAACCGAGCGAAAGGGACAGGTCGCATCAGACCCCAACAGCCGATTTTTCCCGATGAAAAGGGCGGTTTTTTTAATCTTTAATGGAAAAAACTATAGATTAAAAAAAGCCTTGACCATTGACTGAAGCTGCTCTGCTGTAAGATTTGCTATTCCCGTCTTTTCTATAAGGATGTACTCCTCCCTGTTCTTCCCGATGACGAATTTACGCTCTGCGCCGTCGATGTCTGCAAAGAGATGGTAGTTCCCTCTGTATGTCGGTTCTACTCGGATATTGGAGATCGAATGGCCATTCAGGGTCAGTTCTGACAAACGAGTTTCTTCCTGCCATTCTCCCCAGGCTTTCAAATTACCGATAATGGTGGATTCTACCCTGCTTATCCAGTTTTCTGATACACCAAATTTCTCAGCGATTGTTCGGAACTGTTTCAACGCCCCGACGATGTCGCGTATGATGGCGTCAGGACGGCGTATCCCGTTGTCATAGGCAAACTGGATGACGTCATCGCGGGTGATGTCCTGCAATTTGCCCCCAATCATCAGGCAATGTTCCTTGTTGGGCAGATAACCTCCAGAATCAAAGATATATGTCATATCGTAAGCTGGTGAAAGACGCCATATTCCTTGACGAGACATAATGAACGTGAAGTTCTTATGATGGTCGTCCGTATTGTTGGCAAGGACGTTGAACACCATCCTGCGGAATACTTCCTGGCAATCCACTTCGGGCAGATGCAATTTGCGGCATACCGTCAGCAGCTTTTCATAGCTGTCAGCTTCAGGCAGCATGGCGGCTAAGGTCTGTGTGTGAAGCTTACCCGTTTCATCGCGATCGAATCGCTTTGTCAGGAAATGTCTGGTTCCTTCCACCTCGAGCAATCGTGACTCCATCATTTTTATGCCAGCGGTTGTGGCCATTTCATAATATGTCTGCTCCAATTCGGCTGATGAGCGCATCTTATCGCCAAACTTCAGAATATAATATTCATAGCCCGGTTCCACATCGATCTGACCCGAACGGATTTCGCCGGTTTTACCATTCATGGCAATGATACCTTTCGGCTGACGGCCTCCGGCTGAGGTGCCAACAGCAATTAACGACTGCAATGTCAGTGCTTCATCGGGCATGATTCTGACGCTCTCGCGTTCAACTGATATTTTTTCTGCTAAATCAGCCAATGCTTTGATGTCTATCTTCTCGTTCGTGGTACCACGATCAATCTCGGGCTCGAATTCTAAAGCCCCCATTCCTCGCCTTCCGATAAAAGCCAACTTTTCCAACGGCGTCACGCTTTTGTCTGACAGGTGATTCGCTTTGCGCCATTGTTCGAAAAGCTGGTTTCCCCAGGCATCAGGCAGCGAGTCTGCAATGAACGAAGGAAGTTTCTGATAAATGCGTTCTGACTCACCAAAGATGGCACGTGTGCAAAGCGGATGATGAATGGACGCCGTTAGCGGTGCCACATCCAGTGAGCCCTGTAAAAACTCAGGATTATACATGAAGAAAGACAACTTCCGACTTTCATGCCAAGCCAGACGACCTATTTCTTTTCCCCAAAGGAATACCTTCAAACTCTCTTTCATGGATTTATACTTGCTTATGTCTTACACGTTGTATCTTTTTTTTGTTCTCATAAAAAAGATAAGGAGAATCCGGCTGTTCGGGCATCAGTTCCTTCAGGTCGTTAATACAACCTACCGATTTCATAAGAAGAAGGAATGTGCCAAGGGAGATGTTTGTCACAGTACCGTTCTCAAATCGATAAACGGTCAGGACCGAGAGGCCGGCCATCTCTGCCACTTCTTTCTGTGTCATGTTGGCTCTTAAACGGTAGTCTTTGAATCGACTGCCAAGCATTCTTACCAGTTCTGGAACTGAAAAATCAAAGTAATCTTCCATATAATAACCTTTATTATCTGATGGTTTAACCTCGAATTTTGCCACTAAGACTACATTTTTGTAGATTTACGGTGCAAAGGTAGGGAGTTTTTCCATAACTACAAACTAATTCTGAAAAAAAGATTATACCCTTCCCTCAAAAAAGTGATATTATGTTCTTGGCATCAATAACATCTTTTCCCGAATGATAAAAACCCTATGAGTTGTTTCAGTTGTTTCAGTTGTTTCAGTTCAAATTAAGGGATATACCCAAAGTCAAAAAAGAATTCTTATATATATTTTAATATATATAAGATTTTTTTCGGGATATACCCGAAAATGAACTGAAACAACTGAAACACTGAAACGCAAACGAACAATTCCGGGAAAAAAACACCTTTTGGAAACAGTCATACCCCCGAAAATTCGTAGACCGCACTCTCGGTGTTGTATCTTTGCAGCGGATCTGAAAATCCACGTGACTGCGGGTAGCTGAAATGCGCAACAGCTCACGCGCAAGTGCGGAACGCGGATTGCACAAACGGGGGTGTCAGACGTTGAAGAAAACGGTGTTCCAGACATCGGTGAGCTTGGCGCGGATGCGGCTCTTGCGCTTGCGGAGGACAGTGGGATTGCTCCGCTCGCACTGGGCGATGAGGCCGGTGCCCAGACCGAGATAGGAGTAGAGGCAGTAATAAACTTCGTCGAGGTTGAGCGTGGGACATTCGTTCTTCAGATCGACCATGACGTCGGCAAAGCAGTCGGCCAGCGTGGCGCGGAGGGCCTTGTGCTGTTCGAGGGAGAGGTCTTCGCCGGAAACCTCAATCGCGTTGAGGCGCTTGGCCCACGGGGTGAGGAGGAAGGCCTGACGGCTGAGGCTGGTCTGCTGGCGGCGCAGCGCGAGCAGCTGGTTGCTCTCCTCGGGTGGTACGGACACCATGCTCTCCATCTTCTCCTTCTGCCGCAGGATTTCCAGGCGTGCCTTCGAGAGCAGCTGCTGGAGGCGGATGAGGCGGTTCTTGTGGTAGCGGTCGATGAGGAGGAAGAGTAGGGCGCCGGCGAGCAGCAGCACGAGAATGGCCGACACCAGGACGGAGGTGATGCGCTCGCGGCGGGCCTTCTCGCGGCGGGCCTGCATCTCGAGTTCGTGACGGCTCTTCAGCTCGGCCAGTTCGGTTCCGTTCCACTGGCGCCAGGCCGAATCCGCCAGCACCGTGTAGCGCTCCATGTAGTAACGGACAGAGTCGGGATGTCCGAGCTGGAGACTTAGCGGCGCCATCTTGCGGCAGATGTTGGCCTGCGTGAAGAGCTCCTCGTCCTCCTGAAGCGCCAGACGGAAGCAGACGGCAGCGGAATCGGCCTGACCAAGTCCGAGGAAGGCGTCACCCAGGACGCTATAGACCGCTCCGAACGCCTTGCCGCTCAGGCATTCGTAGGCGTGAGCCTTGGCCGCAGCGTAGTCCTCGCGGAGGTAGCAGTCGAGCTTGGCCGCCTCGAAATGAGCCTTCTGCTTCAGTCCCTCCGACGCACGTGGATGAGCGATGAGCCCACTGAGCAGGGCATCCGCCTGGTCGGCGATACCGAGATTGATGAGGGTTCGTGCAATGTGATAGTTGTTGACCAGCGTATCGCGCTCGGAGACCGATGGCGAGCGGTTAAAGGCCTCGTAAGCCGCGAGGGCCTCGTCGAACATGCCGCGGTTGGCGTAGTGATGGCCGAGCTGCTGGCAGCAGAGGGCGTAGTAGCGCGACGTGGTGTCGGGGAACAGCGGCCGGGCAGTCAGGAAGGCCTCGACGGCTCCGATGTCATTGCCCTGGTCGGCATAGACGCAACCGAGTGAGTACCACGCCATTGCGGCATAGTAGTGAGGACGGCGCGGGCGGCCGTAGTAGTCGGTGGCGACACGGATGAGCGAGTCGGACGTGAGGGGAACGAAACATTTATATTCTGCCTGTGTGCGCAAGATGGCGTAGAGAGTCTGTTCGCTGTTCACTGATAGCTGTTCACCAGAAAGGCTGTCCAGCAGGGCAAGCGCTTCGCGTGGCGAGGTTTCCAGCAGGGCCTCGGCTGTCTGAAGCCTGTCGCTCTTTTCCTGATGGCACGAAACAAGCAGCAGGGCCAGCGAGGCCGCTGCTGCAAGAAGAATCTGTCGGATGTTAACGTGGGTCATAATGGGGTCTTTTGTCTTTTCGGGGGCAAAAGTACACCTTCTTTCCCTTACGTTCCAAACTTTTTGCGTGACAAAAACGTGACAATTTCAGAATCAGAACTGCATGCTGCGCCACTGGTCAGCCACTTGCGAGGTAGCGGTGGTGGCGGGAGTCTGCGACTTGCGCATCTTCAGCTGGGGGGCACGGTTGGAAACGTTGCGATGGATGCGGTCGGAGAGCAGGCCGTAGTTGATCATGCCGCCCGTCTCCTGCATCTCCTTCAGCAGGTAGTAGGTGAAGAGGCCGTGTCCCTGCTCGGGATAGCCCTGGGCGGTCTCGTTGCCCTGTGCGGCCGAGAAGACGACCACATTACCGCCGCCGAGGGTGGCATCCTCAGCCTCGATCTCGACACCGCGCAGGCCGTCGGTGACGCCTTCGTTCTCGCGGTTGACGCCGCTGAAGCAGGCATCGAGGAAGACGCTGGTCTGATGGAAGGCGAGGTCGCCCAGCTTAGCGTAGAAGGCGTCGAGGGCGATGCCGCGCTGGGGACTGGTGCCGCGCACGTCGGTGGGCAGGATGTAGGCCTTGTTCTTGTTCTTCACATCGGGCACGCCGTGACCTGCATAGTAGACGATGAGGTTCTTCTTCTCGCGGTCGGGGATGCGCTCGACCCAGTCCTCAATCTCTTCCTCGAGAATCATCTGCTTGGTAGCATCCTCGGTGAGATGGATGTTCTGGGCGGGAATGCCGAGGGTCTTCTGGCAGTATTCGGCAAAGACGCGGGCATCGTGGATGGCGTAGGGGACATCGGAGACAAAGCGGTAGTTCTGGTTGCCGATGACGAGGGCGTAGGTGTTGTTGCGGGCGTAATAACCCTGCGGGATGATGGAATCGACGCCGGAGGTCATGTAGTCGTAGTCGATGTCGAGCACGCGGCCTACCGTGAGCTTTTCGACGACAGCGGGAGTGAAGCCGTACTCCGAGGCATTGCCCGTGTTGATGTATGTGGGCAGACGGCGCACCTCGCCGTTGTAGAGGGCGTGGCGGACGCGATTGTCAATCGTCACTTCGTTGGCGAAGACGTGATGGCCGAGGATGGCGGTGGGGCTGAGCTCGACGCTCTGCAGGTTAGTGCAGGAGACGAAGGCCTGGTCGCCGACGCGGCACTGGTCGGGAATCTTGATGCTGTTGAGCGACGAACAGCGGGCGAAGGCAATGGTCTCGATGCTGTGGAGGCTGACGGGCAGGGAGATGTTGCGCAGACGGGTGCAGTCGAGGAAGGCACCCCAGCCGATCTGAACGACGTCACGGCCGAGGAACACGACCTCCTGCAGGTTTTCCTGTCCGGCAAAGGCACACGAGCCGATGCGGACGATGCCCGAGCCGATCTGCACCTTCTTGACGTCGAGTTTCTTCTTTGTCCAGGGCGCGAGGTTGCGCTTCAGGTCGTAGTCGGGAATGGAGACATAGGCTCCATCCTTGCTGGCGTTGGCAATGGTGAGGGTGAGGCCGTCGAAGACCCATTTGACGTCGGGGCCACAGTTGCCCTCGGTCTTGTAGATGGACGATTGAGCCCAGCCTGCGGAGATGCTGAGGAGGGCTGCGATGAGGAGAATGATATGCTTTTTCATAGTGGTGGAATAATTTTTATCACATTCTGAACTGGAGGTAGAAGCGGGTAAACGCAGAGCTGAAGTCGGAGCTGTCGGTGTAGAAATCGGCCGTGTTGAGCGGCTGGTAACGTGTGGAGCCCGTGCGGGTCTCGAAGCCGACGCCGATGAATTTCCACGAGAGGTTCAGGCCGAACGAGGTGTAGAGGCCGTGTCCCCAGAGGAGCTTGAGATTGTCGGCCATCTTCTGATGGTCTTGGTTGTTGGTGGTGTTGGCATCGGCTTTCTTGTTGTTGAGCATGTAGAGCACTGACGCCTGATAGCCAACGTGATAGTAGACGTTCAACTTCATGAAGTGGATGGGGTCGTAGTTCACATAGTTGAACGGGGCAATCGTCAGCGAGGGGCCGAGCGACATTCCGTAGCTGGCCTCGTACTTCTCCAGGTTCCAAGGAACATAATTGAAACTGTTCACCTTCTCTTCGATGGTTCGCGAGAATTTCTGGCTGCTGTCGTAGAGATACTGTCCTGCAGCAGGAAAGTAGTGGCTGACCGTAAGATCCATACCTGTGTAGTCGATGCAGATCTGCACGGTGTTGCCGATGGGTTTCTTGTGGAGGGCGTAGTTTCGTCCTCTCTGGAGGGCAAAGCTCCAGTCGGCAGTCGCGCCGGTGAAACGTCCGCCAGCGATGGGAGCATAGCCCGTTTCAACGGGACTCTTCGCCGTCAGCGAGGCGGTCTCGTTGTAAGAGATGTTGAAGAAACCGCGTCTGCCCCAGACGTCGGCGTAGTGCTTTTCACGGGTGTTGCGCGAGGTCACGTCCTGCTGTTCCTTGATGATGTCGTCGATGGTGACGATTTCGGTGGAGTCTTCCTTCCAGTCGATGTTGGTCCAGCGGCCGTTCTCGTTCTCCACTTGGGCAAATGCCGTCACCGCCGACAGACAAGCGGTAATGAGCAATAATTTCTTTTTCATATTATTTATCTAAATTCCTGATTCCTAATTTTATAATTCCTAATTCTGTGATTCTTCCGCCTCTTGGTTGGAGATTTTCACCCAGCGTGTCTCCACCACCATCTCGCGGTCGGCCTGCTGGCTTTTTCTCAGCCAGTTGCGGAACTCGCGGGCACCAAGGGTGTTCAGGTGGCGGGCGTCGGCAGCATCGCTGTCGTTGGTCTTGGTGAAGGGATTGGGCGAATAGACGATGACGATACCGTCCATCTCAAACGCTTCATCGGTAGTCAGCTTGATGTTGTAAGGGGCAGGAGGAGTAGCCGTCTTGTCGAAGAAGGTGTAGCTTTTCCCGCCCTTGACCTCGAAGCGTCCCGAGGTGTCGGTCTTGTAGGGCAGCAGACAGGTGGCCTCGCTGCTGTTGCTCTGTATCAGGTAGGCGGCGACATAGCCGTTGGCCGGCGAACGGAATCGGACGTACAGGCGCTCGCCGTTGGCGAACGTGGAGGCCTCCACCTGTTTGCCGTCGACGTCCTTCAGGATGTCCCATTTCAGATTTGTCTTGGCCTGAGCAATCTCACGGGCCTGCCCCCACACTTCGGCGGTGAAGAACAGCTCGCCTTTGATATACTCGACGTTGATAACGGGTTCTTTGGTGTCGCCCAACCAGTCGCCACGCGACATCGCCTCGGTGTTCATCCAGAAATACGAACTCTCTACCGTTCCCTCTGCGTTGGTCGAAGAGATATTTGTGTCGATGATGTTCGACGAGATGCTCTTGCCGAAGGCCGATTCGATGGCGTCGGTCTTGGCCCATTCGATGCAGCGCAGCTTGGCTTCGGTGAGGGTGATATTTTCGTTCTCACCTACGACGTAGGTTCCCTTCCCGTGTACGTCAACCACCTTCTGGGCTACAGCCGTGAAGGGCAGAAACACCAGCAGGAGCAGCGGGAAAAGCCGAAAAGTCGGAGAGTCAAATAGTCGATAGGACATGATCGTTAAGCCTTAGAAAATTAAACAATAAACTTTTTGTCGGCAAAAATAGGCATAATTTTTTATTTCACAATGAAAAAGGGCGAAAAAATCTCGCGCAGGGTCTCCACATAGTCCAGTTTCTCCCAGGTGAAGAGCTCGACGGTCAGGTCACGCGGGCCGTTGTAAGGGTTGGTGAAGTGCTTGCGGACGGTCTGTGGCTGGCGTCCCATGTGGCCGTAGGCGGCGGTTTCAGCGTAGATGGGGGCACGGAGTTTCAGCCGTTCCTCGATGACGTGAGGACGGAGGTCGAAGAGGGTCGGGATGCGCTGGGCAATCTCGCTGTCCGACAGGCTTACGTGACTCCGGCCGTAGGTGTTCACGAAGATGCTGACGGGTTTGGCTATGCCGATGGCGTAGGAAATCTGGACGAGCATCTCGTCGGCTACACCAGCCGCCACCATGTTCTTGGCAATATGACGGGCGGCGTATGCGGCGCTACGATCGACCTTGCTGGGATCCTTGCCGCTGAATGCTCCGCCGCCGTGAGCACCTCGTCCGCCGTAGGTGTCCACAATGATCTTGCGTCCCGTCAGACCTGTGTCGCCGTGCGGGCCGCCGATAACGAACTTGCCCGTCGGATTGACGAAAAGTGTATAGCGGCTGTCGAACAGGGCTGCCGTCCGTGCGTCGGTAATCTGGGCCTTTACGCGAGGAATCAGAATCTCCCTGACGTCGCGGCGGATATCCGACAGCATCGCTTCGTCGGCAGCTTCCTGCGTCTCCTCGGGTATATCGCTGATTTTTATCCAGTCGTCGTGCTGCGTGCTCACCACGATGGTATCGATGCGCAGGGGAGTGCCGTCATCGCCATATTCAATAGTTACTTGGCTCTTGGCATCGGGCCGCAGGTAGGTCATCTCACGGCCTTCGTGACGGATGTCGGCCAGCGTCCGCACGATGAGATGGGCGAGCCAAAGGGGTAGCGGCATGTAGTCGGCCGTCTCCGTCGTAGCGTAGCCGAACATCATCCCTTGATCGCCAGCTCCTTGGTCGAGGGGGTTCGAGCGCTCGACGCCTCGATGGATGTCGGGGCTCTGCTCGTGAATGGCGCTGAGGATGCCGCACGAGTCGCCGTCGAACTGATACTCGCTCTTCGTATAGCCGATTTTTTTGATAGTTCGACGAGCCACTTCTTGCAGGTCGATGTAGGCGTCCGACGTCACTTCGCCGGCAATCACCACCTGTCCCGTAGTAACCAGCGTCTCGCAGGCTACTTTCGAGTTCGGGTCGTACGCCAGCAGTTCGTCCAGTATGGCGTCCGAAATCTGGTCCGCCACTTTGTCAGGGTGTCCTTCCGACACCGATTCAGATGTAAACAAATATCCCATTTCCTTTTACTGAATAAAATGTTAAACTATTCATTATCAAGAAATGGGGAGAAATCGTGCAAGTACAAACAGCGGCGCAGGCCGACTGCCGTTTTTAGCATTTTTTTCTGTGGTTGCAAGCAGCTCAAATCTCTCCACATTTCTTTTCGCCGGCAAAAGTATGACATTTTTTCCGTTTGCACAAGAAAAATCCAATGTTTTTTTCAACTTGTTTTTTCGTACCTTCACGGTATTTGTCACTGGAGCTTGCGGTTCAGTTCGTTAATGGCTTTTGTGTTCTTATCCAATGCGTTTCTTAAGCGTTTACTTTCTTTTTCTTCTTTTTGGAGATTGCGTCGTGCATCATTTAGCTTTTTGGTCTCCCTTTCTGAATCGTGAGCCTGCTCGACTATGGCGTCCCATTCCTCAGGAGTGATGTAATTGATGCCATTTTCCTGTTTACGTTGCAGGCGACTGATGATGAGATTCTTTTGTTTCAGTTCGCCGGCCATTATAGAAATATTTTGAGCTCGGCTCTTTGTTGATTGACTATAGTTGGACGTTGAGATTTCTGTTTCAACAGCGTTCTTTTCTGATTCATAGCGAGCTCGCAGGCTATTTGCTTCCGATTGGGTCTTCCTCAACAAATCCTGGACGCTATATCGTCCTTCGCTGTCGGTGTTGACGCTGGATGAATAACCGTCGGAGTTGAATCCGTCGAACGTTTCTCCACTGACTGCAGCTCCTATTGCGGCTGCAACTGTGGCTGCTGTGACAAGTCCAGCTGCCACATACCCCATTGCTTTATTGCCGAGACGTACACTCAGACTGAGCATTGGATAGTGGGCACCGATGTAATCGTCAGACTTAAAAATAGGTAAGGAATATTGTAGGGAAAGACTCCACCGTTTGTATTTCAATGAGACCTCTGGCTCCAACCCTAAAGCCCGACTTTCTGTCGTGATGTTGTATGAATAATAGGGACCGGCCCCAACGGAAAGCAATGCATTTTGGGACAGAGGAATGTCGTAGTCCAATTTAATCGGGAATTCGATTAAATGCAGTTTGTCATAATATGAATAATAATCCGATTCATTGAATTTGCATTGCAGATAACGTAATCCACCATGTATCCAAAAATCGTTGTTTCCTATCTCCAGCGGAAACTCTCCACCAATCAGGAATGACCAATCTAATCCACTCTTGTGAGGCATGATTGCTGTGCTCAATTCCCAAAGTGCTGTACGATTGTTGGAGGTTTTGTCATAAGCAGTCGAATTATGTTTTTTTGATGCAATGTTCGTTTTGCCTGATAGTTCTTTGACGGATTGGAGGTATGTGGCGCTGACGTAGGCTTTTTTCCCGTCGTAAGATATAGTTGCCCATCCATCGCTGATTGCTAATACTGTAACAACATCTCCGTTGTTAAGAGTACCGATAATAGAAGACTTCTGCGACGCCGTACTTCTCACATTCAATCGGCTTGCTGTAACTTGGTATTGTTGCTTTTGTGATTGTGAAAAACCAGTAATCGTCCAATTCCCCAAAACAAGAACTAATAAAACGACTAATAATCTTTTGGCAATAAACAAATTGACTATCCGTGAAAAAAAGTGTAACTTCATATATCTTTCTCAAAGTCTTTTAACGTGCGGCAAAATTACAAATTCTTTTTTGAAATCTTGCGTCCCTAGTTTAAAAATCAGCGAAAAAGCGAGAAATATACAGGCTTTCGCTGTTTTTTTCCTTCTTATCTTATTAGTGTTTAGTGATCTTTTTCCTGATGGCTTCGCGAAGGTGACGGCGCTCGGAAGGGGTGATGCCGAGAACGTAAACCAAGACTGCAGTCCAGAGGATGCTGACGAGGATGGAAAGGAGAGCGAAAAGTGAATGGTGATTAATGATTAGTGAACCGTGAACAGTGAGGATCTTGAGGAGGATGGGGAGAGCAAAGGCGAGTAGGGTGACAAGAACAACAACTCCCACTACCTCGCGG
>Ga0310690_10011177_pt1 | contig 11103 bp, 14 predicted proteins | sample AusTroGonzalo_MG_2_FD_207661 | JGI IMG/M metagenome (GOLD analysis project Ga0310690, IMG submission 207661) | Bovine rumen microbial communities from tropical cattle in Woodstock, Queensland, Australia - Gonzalo_04 (v2) (version 2) | ecosystem: Host-associated > Mammals > Digestive system >...
TGGAGTTCAAATTTCGTTAATAAAATTAAGAAGGTAGATACACCTACAATTTTCCACAAAGAAGGTTTAGTTGATAAATTAGACGAAGACGTTCTTCCAGCTAAATATTTTGGAACTGAAATTACAGCTTCTAACTATTCAACTTATTCAGCTGCAACACCAGCAGCAGGTAAACCTATTGATAGTGATGACGGAACTTATGTTCCTGGCGCTAACCACGCTAATGGAACTTTAAGAGCTTCTGAAGAACAAGACATTACAGTTAGTGGAACTACTTACCACGTTTTCCCAGGAGAAGAACTTCCAGCGGGTGCTGTTGTCTATGCTTCAAGTGAAGTTAAAATTCCATGTTATATTGAAGACTCAAAAGTTATGTGTAAAGTTTTAGTTAAACTTCCTCCATATATGTCAGCTTTCGAAGTTGCTACTTCATTCTTCAACCCACGTTCTTTAACAGAGAACCACTACTTAACATTCGGACACAACACTTTAGTTTACTTAAAGAACTATCCATTCATCACAATTAAACAAGCTTAAATATATCTTTATCGATATGTTTATCCCTAGAGAGGGCCTCCACCTACAGTATTGCATTGTGTGAGGCTCTCTTCTAAAGGGGGTTATATGAACTTATTATTATTGCAATTTAACAATTATATAAATAGATACGCTAAACGCTACGAAACAGTAGAGGATTATATTTCTAATTCAAGTTATCACGCTTACGCTGAAAATCAGTCAAATGCTAACAATTTTAATCCTAATGACGGGATTAGAACTGAACACACTATTAACTGGAATAAGGAATGGGATCCTGATTATTTATTATGCGTTGATGAGAATAATAATATTGTTGGCCGCTGGTTCGTTACATATAAAAGAAGACTTCGTGGCGGTCAATTTAGAATGTCTTTAAAAAGAGACACTGTAGATGAAAAACTTGAAAAAACACTAAATTCTATATGGTTTGTTCAAAAAGGCTTTGTGAGACCTGAAAACCCTTTAATTTTTAATAAAGAAGACTTTGCAAGTAATAAAATTAAAAAATCTGAAGAGCTTTTAAGAGACGGTTGTGGAGCTTGTTGGATAATTATTTATTATAATCTTTCTAAAAAATCTGAACTTAGTGGAGACGTTGAAACTACAGAAGAAGAGTATATTTCAGTAGGAACAACAAAAGATAACTGGGCTTTATATAGAGATTATCATACCGACGGTTATAAACTTTCTTACAATAAAAAATTTTATGTTACCGTAGATAGTGCTGGAACTCCTTTAGAAACTAAAGTTTTGTTTAATAATAACGCAAGTTTTGAATATATGGAAACTCATCAAAGCGAAAGTGGGTTAGAGTATGACGGAAATAGATTTGAAACTGAAGAAGCCGTTGTTAATTGCATTAATAGTAATAAAAATAATATTAAGCAAGAATTAAATTTAGCTGGAGAAGAAAGTGTTTCTTGGTCTAATTTTATATTTTATAATAACAAGCTAATTAAAACCTCCGATAATAAATTTTATAGAGTAAAAATTACACCTAAAGGAAATACTCTAGTTGAAACAACATTAAATTCTGGAGATTTATTTGACACTATATCTAGTTCTTTCAAAGTCGGAGGAGTTTTTAAAGAAGGTTTTAGCGGTAATTTTAATAACGCTATAGTCTTTATGAATTATGCTTCAGTTTATAACATCGATTTAATTCCAGAACAAAACGCTGTCAAAACATACCATTATGATTTTACCGCAACTCAAGATCCAGAAGACGCTCCTTATGGAATTATAGCGTTGCCATATAAAACAAATAGTGACGAATATCCTACAGTTGGTTTAAGTTTGTTTAGAACTGGTTTTACCTCTGGAGATCTAAACGAAAATATTGGGTTATTAATTGCACAAGCTTTGTGTAATAAAGGTATTGGCCCTGATAAATATATTTTTGACGTTCAAATTATTCCATATTGTCCTTTGCCAAAAATGTGTAAAAATGTTACATATATTCCTCATAACGGATATATTGACTGGGATTTAACTATTGATTTGACTTATGGAAAAGAAATAACTTATATTGCTGATAGTAACGGAAATGTAAATTGTATTTCTATTCATGTAGCAAGTTGCAAATATACAAACAATTTATATTTCAAAATGGAAGTTGAAGACGTTAAATTAGATAATCAAGTTACTTTCTGTAGATTATGTTCTCCTAATTGGAATGGAATATTTGAGTTTAGTCCAGCTAAAAATTTAGGGATTATGAACTTTAATGTTGACGTTGCTTTAAAGCCATATCAACCATACATTCATGTTAATCCAGATTTTAAAGGGTTGTATGGAAATGATTTTAATGATCCAAGAGGGTTAATTTGTGGTGGAGATTTTTCTTTAGGGTTTGTTACTAGCAAATGGGAAGAATATAAATTACAAAACAAAAACTTTGAAGCTATTTTTGATAGACAAATTAAAAATATGGACGTTCAACATAAATACGGAATGATAGAACAAGGAATAAGTGCTATTGCTGGGACTGGAAGCGGTGCTTTGACTGGTGCTATTGCTGGTGGTGTAGGTGGTGCTATTGCTGGAGGAGTTTTATCCGCTGGTGGTGGAGTAGCTGACTTAATAATGTCTCAAAAAAAATTTGAAGAAAATAGAAGCTTTGCTATAGATATACACAATTATCAATTAGATAATATTAAAGCTCTTCCAGACTCATTAAGTAAAGTTGACGCATTTAATAATAATAATAAATTATTTCCTATTCTTGAAATTTATTCTTGTTCTGATGAAGAAAAAGAAATATTTAAAAACAAAATAAAATATGAAGGTATGACTGTAAATGCAATAGGAAAACTTGCTGATTATATTAATCAAAGTGAGGGAGAAACATTTTTAAAAGGTCAAATTATAAGATTTAGGAACGATTTTGGAGAAGACAATGCTTTTGCTAATGACGTAGCGGAAGAAATTGCGAAAGGAGTATATTATGTCAATACAGAATACTATGAATAGAATAATTGCTGAAGCTAGTGCTTTTAAAATGTATAGGCAACATATTAATAAAGAAAAATTAAAAGAAGCTTCTAAACTTGATAAAATTGCTTCTAAAGGCCCTACTACTCCTATTCCTCAAACAAAGATTAAAACTCAAGCGGGTAAGCTTAAAATGATGAGAGAAAAAGCATTTATGTCAGCAAGAGACGAAGCTGAAGCAAGAGGTTTACAAAAAGGTTACTTTAATAAAATGTGGAAAGGAGAATTATTATAATGGCTGGGCCAAGACTTCCAGATATTAATACTATTTTAGCGGCTGGTATTAATCCTAAAACTGGTTTACCTATAAAATTTTCTTCCGCTCTTGATAACGCTTCAAAAGAAGATATTAAAAAGATTTTAAGAATTGTTGATGAACAAGATGCCGTAAATCGTTATGTTTGGTATAATTTACCTAATAATATTACTGGTCAAGAATTAGAGCGTATGCTCTATTATAAAGGTCAATTATGTTTCTTCTATTTTAAAGAGTTAGAAGAATTCTATTTTATGCCTTATGCTCTTGACGGAACTATCGATTTTTATGGTAGATTTAAAAGAATACACCCTGTTCCTATGACAAGCGGAACTGATGATAAAGAGGGAAAAGCACAAGCTCAATTATTAGCCGAGAAAAAACTATTTCCTAAATATGGAATGTTTATAGAAGATCCTACAAAAGATGATATGGAGAATTCTTGTGTATTGCTTCACGATTATACTAAACAATTAAGTCAAAATATTATACCTAGAGTAACAATTAATGATCCTTTACTTGACGTTATGGCTGACTGTATTCCATATATGTCATTGAATTTACTTATTTCAACTGGTATGACTGGGGTAAGAGTTAACGATAGTGACCAAGCTGATAGTGTAAAAGAAGCTTCAAGAGAAATGAAAAAAGAAGCTCTTAAAGGTAACCCTTGGTTAGCTATGATAGGTTCTGTTGAATTCCAAGAACTTTCAAACGGTGCTGTTGCAAAAAGTGAAGAATATATGTTAGCAATGCAAAGTTTAGACAACTTCCGTTTAGGAACTTATGGTATCGAAAACGGAGGGTTGTTTGAAAAGAAAGCCCATGTTCTCGAAGGAGAAGAAGCTGTTAACGGTGGCCCAGTAGGGTTAGTAATGCAAGACGGACTTTCTATAAGACAAAACTTCTGTAATATTGTTAATTCAATATGGGGTTTAGGTATATGGTGTGAACCTTCAGAGAATATCGCTGGTGCTGATATGGACGAGGACGGTATTCTTGATGACGATAATATTGAAGGTGGAACTTCTGGAATAGAAGAAAGCGGAGGTGCTGACAATGAGTAATTATAATTGTTATAGCACAAAGATTTTTACTGAAGTATGGGACGAGGTAGGGAAGTTTGTTACTGATTTAAACAATTCTCCTTTTGCTGGTAGCATTACAAACGAAACAGCTAATAAGCTTTACTACCTTCTTTACTCAAAATACGGTAATAATCCTATTGCTAATCAAGACGAAAACCAATTTAAAATGAAAGTATTTGGAATTATATTCGAATATGGTTCTACCTGGGAAAAAAGACTTGAAATTCAAATTAAATTAAGAGGTCTACAGGAAGAAGATCTAACTGTTGCTAATGTTAATATTCATAACCACGCAAACAACCCTTCTACTGAACCTTATACAGCAAGTGATAACATATTAAGTTACATTGATGACCAAAACGTAAACACTTCAAAAAGAGGAAAACTTGAAGCATATAACGTTTTGTGGTCTATGCTTGAAGATATTACTGAACCATTCTTAAGAAAATTTGAAAAATGTTTCAAGTTATTGGCTAATCCAGTAAAAACAATACTTTATCCAGACGTGGAGGAATAGAATATGAACGAATTTATTATTAATTGGCTTCCAACTATTGTTGAAGTAGTAACAGTTGTAGGTGCATTTTTTGGCTGTATTTCGTCAACTAAAAAGACTTTTTCCGATAATACTGACGAATTATCCAATGTTAGAAAAGAAGTATCTAATAATAGCCAAAAAGCAAAAGATACTCTTGAAGAAGCAAAATTGATTAATTCTAACACTAAGGTTTTACTTGCTCAAGTTAAAGACGAAAGAGAAGAAATCAAAGTTACTTTAGAAGAAATGAAGAAGACTAGAGAAGAAATGGTAGCTATTAGAAATGAAATAAGAGCTGTCAAAATTCAAAATACTAGAGATATAAGAAGAGGTAGATAATATGGCAAGTCCTAGAGCTAAAGATCTAAAACGCAAAAAGATTATCTTTGGTTTAATATCCGCTCTTATGTGGGTAGCAACTGGACTTACTTTTGTTATTATCGCATTGTCAAAATTTAAAGCAAAAGATAGTTCAGGAGTTCCTATATTTTCTAATGAGTTAAGATCTATTATTACCTCTATTGGTATTACAGCTATTATAGGTATAATCGTAGGTATTATTATTAAAGATAAAATAAGAACCTTTGTTTATATGGCTTCTACAGTTCTCGCAACTTTAATTTATAAAGAAACTGGAATGTATATTGTTCTAGCTATATGGTTAATTGATGAATACGTTATTCATGCACTGTATAAAAAATACAGTAGAAAATATGAAATAAGAAAGGAAATAGATTTAGACTAGTTTATGGCTTTTGATTTTGAAACTAAACTTAGACCTATATTCATTTTCGTAGGAACTATATGTGCCATTCTTTTAGCTGTTGTTTACTTCGTTGGAGCTATTGTCTTAATTAATGGCTTAGAGACTCCTTTAGGAACGCAACAGTTAATTATGTATGCTATTTACAATGGAATAATGACATTTTTAATTGTCTTTGCTTTAGGGGTTCAAGGTAATGACTTTGCTAAAGCTAAAAATAAAGATTTAATAGAAAGATATGTTTCTTTAAGACCTAAAAAAGATAAGAAAATACATTCCATGACTTGGTATTGGTGTATTGAAATTCCTAAGAAAATAGCCTTTAAAACTGGTTGGGCTTGGTTTTCTACTTTAGCGGTTACAACAATTTTTATTGACGGTAACGGAGATATGTCATTATTACTTTTAGTAGGTGTTAATGCTATAATGAGTTTTGGAACTGGTTTATTATTCTTAACTAAAACCTATGACTTCTTTAATAATAATGAAGTGGCTTTAATAAATAGAAAAATAATGGAAATGGAAAAAGGAGAATAAGTTATGGCAATTATAATTGATGATAAAGAATATCGTAACTTACAAGAACAAGTTGGTTATTTAACAGAAGAACTTACTAGACTTAAACAAATTTTTGGAGAAGCTCTTCCAGATCCTATCCCTGGCCCTCCAGGAGATCCAGGAGAAAGAGGAGAAACTGGCCCACAAGGAAGAACTCCTAATATTGGTTTTGGTTATGGCCCTCTTCCTACTGAAGGTTATGAAAACGGAGATTTATACATTGCTAGAGGTTCAACTAATGGTTTAACTAAAGGTAATGTCTATCTAAGAGTTAATAATACTTGGCAATTACAACTTAATTTAGTTGGCCCACAAGGCCCAGAAGGTTCTGAAGGAGAAGACGTTATAGCTAACCCAGCCGGAGCTTATTCTGAAAGCTTAGAAAAGGTAGATATAGACGGAACAATTTATGACGTTTTAACTTCTACCGTTAGGTCTTGGCTATATGACTTAGATATTAATAACTTCTATTATGATGACGTTAATAACTATTACTACTTTGGTAAACTAATATACGCTTATAGTGGTATTAAAGTTAGTGATAGTGATTTAGAAATTGATAATAATGGGGCAGCCATTAAATTGAAAAGTGGTTTAAATCAAATAGTTGATAATGATAATAACCCTATTGTTATTTGTGAAAACTTTAAAGACGAAAATGGCAACGCTAGATTTGTAGAAGGTAACCTTACAACTGAAAATACAAGTGGAACAACTTATGTTTATGCTAAATACTCATTGAGTGGTTCACATTTATTAATTGTTTTAGCAGGAACAATACCAGCAAACTCTGGACAATCTAATATATATATGGCTTCTTGTAATTCTCTTCCACAATATATTTATGACAAAATTATTCCAGTATGGGCTGATGAATTTGTTTGTGGAGTTAAAACTAATTTTATTGATGATAGCTGGAACGAGACTGAAAGAACAGTTTATTTAGGAAAAAATGCAAGTGGCATTTATATATATGCTGGTGGCAATTACAACTTTAATAGTAATAGACATTTTAGAGTTCAATTTGACTTATTAATTGATATGGAATAATATAATTATAGTCGATATGTGTTAACACCATATAAAAAGAGAGGAATTAATCCACCCTCTCTTTTTTTATTTTCTTATTTTAAATTCATCACAGTTATAAACACTTAGTATTACTCTTCTTCTTTGAGGAGGATCTAATAATCCTTCTACTTCTAGTGTTGGGTATATCTTATGGTCAGACATTAACGTTACGTGAGAATGTAAACCACCACAAACGATATAAACTAAGTTGTTATATTCAACTGTGTCTCCTTCTCGAAGACTATATAATTCGTCTTTACGCATATTATCCCTTTCTTGGTTTTAATAACTCTAAATGACATTGAAATTGTTTAAATGTAATTAAATTACGGAACGATAAACTTCTTGTATCGAATAGCGTTATAATATTCTTTTGAAGATCTACGTTAAATAGTTCGTCAAGATATGGTCTCATAGCAATTACTGACTTGTTTTCGTTTTTATATTTGCAAACTACGTTGCTATTCCAAACTGTGAACCAGTCTGAAGGGTTCTTAGTAAACTTGATAACATAACTAGGAGAACGTAAAGCTCCTTTGAATATTAAAGCATTGTCAGTATTAATCTTATTAGTGAATGTAGAAGCTGTTGGCATAAGAATATCAGCTATAGTTCCTTTTCTTCTTATTTTGTAAGCTTCAGAGTTTTGAATGTTTTCGATAACACAACGTTTGCCAAAATCAACGTCATAGTATTTAGCATTAATTATTTGTTTCTCTTCATCAGTTCTAGCTTGTTTTAATTCAGTTAGATATTGAATGAGTTTTTTCTTATTTCTTACTAATTGGAATATACCATTTTTCTCTGGTATAAAGTTCATAGCACATAAGATCTCACTTGCTTCTTCAAGAGTATTACCTATAAAGAATATTCTAATTCTATCTTTTGTAGAACGAACTAGGTTTTCTAATTGGTTAACAATGGAATAAAGAATATCGAATGTTTTCTTTTCTCCCTTTTCTCTTTCAAATTCGTCAATTCCTATGTGATACCACATTTTAGGATCATTGAGAAAGTCTTTATCGAATATGCTTCCTTTATCATTATAGAACGTAGAAGCTGAATAAACTCTAGCCATAAGTTTACGTTCAAGAACTCTTTTTTCGTGCGTTATAGTTCCGTCTTTATGTTTAACTTCAACTACTTCTCTTTTAACTGAATAAACATTGTTACCCCTAGTTTCTAAATCTAAGTTATATTTTCTTCTTAAATCTGGATCAACTAGCTTTTCTCCGTTATTCATAAGTAGTTTGTTGGCGGCTGTTTCAGTTAATCTTATCCAGGTAAATGGAATTCCGTTTGTGCAAAATTGCTCAACGAAGTAGTTTGTAACAGCGTATGATTTACCACGTTCTCTAGCTCCTAAAAGGATATAGAATATCATATACCAGTAAGAGAGAATGTGTCTTATATTCCACCATTCACTTTCGGTTTTAAGTTGTCTATTCTCTACTCTAGCTTTAATTACACTTTTTGAACTACGAGGCATATCCAAACCACTCCCTTCTTATCCATTCAGCTCTTTCTTTACCAGTCATTTTTGGATAAGCTTTTTTCAACTCTTCATTAACGTCAGATAAGAAGCTCATATCGAATTCTTCTCCGCTTCTAATTCTTGCTAAACTCCATTTTCCCTCTTCCATTCCTCTCTCTTGCATTGCTTTCTTGAGAGCAACAGTAGATTTATATGAGTATTTATATAGTTGGTCTTGAATTATTTTCCTTTGTGTGTTAATCTCACCTTCGGCTTGAAGCAAACGCTTTTGAGCAAAATATTCTTGATAGGACAACTCTAAACTGTCATACGGGGTTAGTCCTTTTTCTTCTAACTTAGCTCTTTTAGATCTGTAGATTTTCTTATACCTGTTATATTCTCTACGCCTTTTAGCATACAAGTATGTCTTTCTATTTTTATACTTACGCATAATCTTCTACAATTCCTTTCTCTTCATCGAAGAAGTAATAAGCTCTTCCGTTTAGACGTTGAATATCTCCAAATTCCCAGTCTTCACGTTGCTTAATTTTGTCTAAGTTTGAAGTGCCTCTTAAAACAGTCTTACAAACTCCGTTTTCTACATATTGATATGAACCAGCTGAAGTCATTAAAAACTTTACGTCTAAATGGTCATTCTTCCATTGACCTAAACTAGTTCCCTCTTCCTTATCGTGATAAGGCCCGTTAATTGAATAATACCATATTCCGTCAGTATTTATAAGTATTGGTATTTTTCCTTTGCTAATTAATTTGTCTTGAAGTTGTTTAATCTTTGCTACAGTTCCGTTAATAGCTATCTTTGATAACTTAGCAAACATATAAGGTTTAGCTCTTCTTCTATCTTTCCAGTCTGGACAATATGGGCTTTGAAAACAACCTATACTATTAGTTAAAACGTGTTTGAATAAATCGTTATCATTTTTTCTATTTTCATAAAGTTCGGTATAAACTTCTTTTAATTCTGGATAAGCTTCTACTACTCTACTTGCGTATGATGAATTAAGATCTAAATGGTAAACGTGGTCTATAATTCTATTCAAATATAAGTTTCTTACTACTTTAATGACTGGACTTAGTATTTGTTGCTTGATATTTAGCCCTTCTTGGCTCGACTGACAAGCATATTTAGAAAAATCGATATTATACTTATCCATTATCTTAAAAAGCTCTAAAACGCTCTTTCTACCGCTGACAGTATTTCCCTTTAGCTTAGTAGGTTGGACTAAGAACCTATAGCAACCACTAGCACATACTATAACTAATTCATGGCTTTGATTATTATGAGTAACCATATATCTGAAGTGGCCTTTGTGTGGCCCGTTAGGTAGTGCTAGTGATTTAGTAGGTTTAACTTCTCTGAAACTTTTCTTAGCATAGAAGTATAATTCGTTCCAAAGTTGGTAATTAGAGTAAGGAATTTCAACAACTGGAATAGTTTTTTTGTTTACTATTGCTTTGAATTTAGAATGTTCAAATTCCGTTAATTTCATATTTTACTCCTTACTCTTTTTACATGATTTTTCAATTAATTCTTGAGCTTCTTTTTTAGTTGTGTATTGATCGTATTTAATATTAAACCTATCCATAATAGCTATTTGACTTTCTGAAGGCCTATTCTCTGGAGTTGGTATTCTCTTTGCTCCTGGTTGGTTAGGTTGCTCTACTGATACTTGCATTAAACAATTTAATACTTGACTGTAAACTCCCTTCATATTCTCCATACTTTCAGGATCGTTTGGATTAACCACAATGTCAAACTCTATTGACTGGAAGTTGTAGACTGGTTTACAGTGCATTAACAAGTTATTGTCTTGATAATCTTCCTCAATGTTTTGAGTCTCAAACTCTTCTTGTTCAGCTCCAAAGATTTCGTCTAATTCTTCTGGAGTAGGTTCTTGCAAAACCTCTTTTTTTTCTTCTTTAGGCATTATTTATCCCTCCTTTGCCATACTTTTTTATTAAATAACTCTTTTTGAGTTAATAATTCTAAATTATCAATGTTGTAATTAGCTGGGTTATTATCTTTATAAGATACTCTCTTGTCTTTAGGACATTCTCCATAACGCGAAGCCCAGATAACTCTTGATACAAGAATTTTATATTTAACTTTATCTACACAGAAGCATAAGTAGTAATAACCATTTAGATCTTTTCTAGGAGTAAGTGTTACAATTCCTCTTTTATTTTTCTTTTTAAAAATTAAATGGTGTTCCTCTATCTCATAAACCTTAATTTTTGCTACGTTTTGTAGCCATTCAACAGTCAAGCTTTTCATTTTTTATACCGCCTTCCATAATCTTT
>Ga0310690_10011178_pt1 | contig 11102 bp, 6 predicted proteins | sample AusTroGonzalo_MG_2_FD_207661 | JGI IMG/M metagenome (GOLD analysis project Ga0310690, IMG submission 207661) | Bovine rumen microbial communities from tropical cattle in Woodstock, Queensland, Australia - Gonzalo_04 (v2) (version 2) | ecosystem: Host-associated > Mammals > Digestive system >...
ACAGACCGTTTCCTGTTCGTATTTCCCAAGAACAAGAAGATTCCCAAATGGCAGGTAGGCATAGACCAAAGAAAGCGTCCCAATACGATGGCGACCTGGACATACTATATCCAGAAGGTCTTGAATATTCCTATTCAACTCAGTGAAGACGGCGTAACAGCAAATCCAAAAGAGATTCAGATGACAGAAGAGGCAATGAAATTCTTCTACCACTGGAACAACACTATCATTGACAGGGTGAATGCTATCGAGGATGATAACGAAGTGGAGAGCCGTCAGATGAAACTCAACGGCAACGCTGCCCGTCTGGCTCTTATCCTTCAGGTGATACGCTGGTCAACTGGTGAGTGTCAGTTGGATGCCATAGACATTGATTCTGTCATAGGAGCAATAAGGCTGATAGACTATTTCGAGGAATCCTATCAGCGTGCTAAAGCTTCGGTTCCATCAGAATCTATACCAAAGAGCGGAGACGATTGGCTTTCCCTTGTTGGTGACAGCTTTACGTCAGCCGAGGCAGAAGCAGCAGGCATGAGATTGGGACTTTCACGCCGTACGGTCTATAGCTCACTTAAGAGATTAAGCGAATCCAGCCATCCTGCGATAAAGAGGGTGAAGCAGGGAGTCTATTCAAAGATTGTTACTGATTGCACATCTGCACAATGCACTTCTGCACTTTCGGATTCTGGCAAACCAGCATCCTGTAGTGAAGAGAAAGTGCAAAGTGCAGGAGTGCAGAGTGCGGACGATGCACAGAAAGGAGGTAGCAATGAGTGATTTCAGATTCCATCTCCAGAAGTATAAGCCTGGCAGTAAGGGTACATGTCCCAACTGCAAGAAACCACGTTGCTTCATTCGTTATGTTGATGAACAGGGAATCATCGAGTTTCCGAACACTGTTGGCCGTTGTGACCATGAGAACAGTTGTGGCTACCACTACACTCCCAAGGACTACTTCCATGATAATCCAGACAAGGCACCCAAGGATTGGAAGGAAAGCGACTCCCATATATATAATAAGGTGGAGATAACAAAAGGGAAAAAGGAATCTCAGCCTGTAGAGCCGTCACTCATTTCCTATGAGATTGTGGAGAAAAGCATTTCCTGTTTCAACATCAACCCTCTCTATACCTATCTCTGTGGAGTCATTGGCAGGGAAGAAACCAAGCGCATATTCCAACTTTACATTGTCGGGACGGGGAAGAAGTGGGGAGGATGTACAGTGTTTTGGCAGATAGACATCAACGGGAATGTACGGTCAGGTAAGCTGATGGGCTATAATCCTGAGACGGGCCATCGCATCAAGGAGCCGATGAGTGAGGTCACATGGGCACACTCAGCCCTGAAGTTGCCAGACTTCCATTTGGTTCAGTGCTTGTTTGGCGAACATCTCCTTCGGGAAAGGCCCACAGCCTATGTCGGCATTGTTGAGAGTGAAAAGACGGCTCTTATCATGTCTCACTTTATGCCCGATTTCTTATGGCTGGCAACTGGTGGCATGGATGGTTGCTTCAATGAGAAAACGATGCAGGTACTCCGAGGAAGAAACGTAGTGCTCTTTCCAGACCTTGGTGGAAAAGAGAAGTGGCAGAAGAAAGTACAGGTACTGATACCCATCTGCAAGCGAGTCCTCATGTCTGAAGCGATAGAGGAGCAGGCTACCAACGAACATCGTGGCGCTGGCCTTGATATAGCTGACTTCTTCCTGATGAAAGCAACCCCTCATGAGATTCTGGCTGACATGATAAGACGGAATGTGGCAGTCAAACTACTTGTTGAAAAACTTGGGCTGGAGATATGCAACGAAGAAGAATCACACTATACGGGTCCTCTGCCTGGTCTCCGTTGGTAACGCCGTGCGGTGAAGGACTATTTGAAATAGTCCATAACATAATATGGACTTTTAAACTCGCTGCACTCCTTTATAAGTCCCATTATGCTCTCCGAGGGTTCCGGGCTGCACCTCAAAGCGGTTGCAGCCACAGCCGTGAAAGGCCACGACTGCGAGGGAGTGACCCTCTCCCTCGACCCTCCGCTCAGGTTTCACCCGAGACCTGATAACCATAATAAAAGTAACATTAATAAGAATTGCAATGAAGAATGTAGTTAAGCACTATGCTGCCGTTCATGTCGGCAACCCAGCCAAATCTTTCTCTGCGTCCGAAGGTAATGAAGCCGAACGACGCGGATGGGATGAGGATACATATCGTCTGAAGAATCAGGATATGAACAACCACTATGACATCACCCGCAAGCATCTCAACTTCGAAATAAATGGTGAGGGTGAGATCATTCCCCTCGGTTCAAACCCTATACCTCTTCATGAGAGGTTGAACCGACGACTTGACCAACTTGGTTTCAAACAATACAAGGACAAGAACAATCCATCTGTCGTTGCGGACAATAGTCCGAACTGTACAATCGGTATTATCATCAGTGGTGACCACGAAGTACTGACCCGACTTGCCTATGGTGACCAGAACATTGATTTCTCACTCAAAACGAGTAACGCCAATATCCGGCTGAAACAAGGCATCAGAAACTGGGCTAAGGACACCTATGCCTGGGCTTGCGAACGCTGGGGAGCAGAGAACGTCATCGGGTTCGATGTGCATTGCGATGAAACCACCCCACATATCCATATTCAGACAATCCCTGTTGCAATGACTAAGACCAGGGGCCGTGCATCTGCCTCTTCTGAAAAAGCAAAGAAGGAATGTGTCTCTTTCGCTGGCGTGTGGGGTAAGAACAAGTATGAGTTTAATGCCGCCAAGGAGCAAATCCATACCGACTATCACGACAAGGTGGGCTATAAGTATGGCTTGGAACGCGGTGAACATCTTTCCATGTTGTCACCGGAAGAGCGACGCAGCCGTGTTCATAAGAACAAAGCCATGCTGGAGGCTGAGCGTCAGTCAAAAAAGGCTCTTGCACAATCAAAGGCAGAGAAAAAGGCTGTTGAAGAAGAAAAGGCCAGGATAGAAGATGACATGAAAGCAACCCGGCAGCGGAAAGGAAAAGTTGAGAAAGAACTCGAACAGTTCGAGACGTATGCCAATGCAATAAGAATAGAGGAAAAGGATTTGATGGTTCCAAAGCTTGATACGAATCCGATTGTCACCAAGGCAGCAATGGATATGCAGGCAGAACTTGACAAACCGATACCTTCTTTTGGCCGAAAGGAATGGCAGGCAGAACGGAAGGAAGCTGCAAAGCGGATCTTCACGGACATGCAGACGGCACTTCTACAAACCAAAGCAGCACAGAAAGAAGAGATACTAAAGTTAGGCAAGTCTCTTTATCAGCAGGCAAAGAAGGATATTGCTGCAACCATTGAGCAAAACAAACAGCTGAAAAAGGAGAACGAACAGCTCAAACAGCGCATTGCCCGACTTGACGAGAAGGCTGTGTCTCGTGAGAAAAGCAGGGCTGATGCTGCCGAACGCCGGGCAAATGAGCAGACTGTCCGGGCCAACCACGAGGAGCAGAGAGCCAACGAAGCTGAGAACCGGCTGTCAAAGATTGAACAGTTCCTTCGTCAGGCTGGAATCTCTGAGGCTTTCGAGAATTGGAGCCGCCTCAGTGTGTTAGTCGAGGATGCTGCTAAGGCTCTCGCCACATGGGCACATAGCACTTTGAATATCTTTACCCCTAAGGATGAGCAGATTATCGGACGGGGAATTATTGCTAAATGTCAACTGGATGGACTTGATCCGTCATGTGAGACAGATCGCCAGAAAGCTGCAAGTGGCATTGCAGATATGGCAGACTCCATCGTTGGCGATATTGGCAAATTTGCATGGGAGGTTGCTGTCTGTCGTATTGTCCAGCTTGCATCAGAAATAACTATCCCTTCGCAAAGCCAGTCTCTCGGTGGCAGTAATGGCTGTGCTGACGAGTTGACCAATTGGGATGGAACAAAGAAGCGAAGACATGGATGGTAACTCTCTTACATCTTAGGTATAGTCTTATCTTCTATTGAGGAAGTATACGAAAAATGTGCGCCGAACTATCTCAGCGCACATTTTTATCGAATTCCTTTTGAGTTATCTATCCCAAATGCTGCTGCCGCCGCCCTCTTCGCTTGTGTTGATGACATCCTCCTGGTCGAGGCCGCTGGTGCTGAGGCTCTCTACTCGGCTGGCTTGCAGCAGCATCGTCCTGTGTTGCAGCACCACCACGCGCTGCTCAGGCTTCATATAATGTTTCTTCTTCATAATTCCTTACTTGATTACAATCTTGAACTTCGTTCGAGCTCGCTCACGCTTGGAAATGCGAGCGAGCTCTCATTTCTCTCACTTAATCACGACCTTGCGTCCTCCGTTAACATACACCCCGCTCTTTGTCGGCTTCCCATTGAGCTTGCGCCCGTCGAGGCTGTACCACGCATCGTCGTCATTCGTGAAATTCGTGTAATTCGTGGTCGTTATCCCTGTCTGCTCCCCGTCGCCGAAGTCCAGATGGAAGGCGCGGGCCATGGCTTTGGCGTTCCCCTTGATGTAGGGCACCGAGAAGTAGGCGCGGCAGGAGCGGATGTTGCGGTCGATGGACGAGTAGTACAGCGTGTTCGCGTCGCCCAGGAACAGGATGCTCTTGTCGTCGGCCACTACCGGCACGGGCGAGTAGCTGCCCACCATCTGTACCTCCTGCAAATCCCCGTCAGCGTCGCTCACCGTGGTCGTAGCTGTTGCGTTGATGGTCACGCCGCTGAACGTGGGTGAGGTGAAGTCCGTGCCCGCAGCGTCCCACTTCACCAGATACGGCACTCCCGCTGCAATGGCCGTGGCGGATTTAAACGTCAGGTAGAGCGTGCCGTCCGTAGTGTCGAAGCCGTTCTTGCCGTCCGTGTCCAGCTCCATCAGCGTGGCTCCGCTGAAGTCCGTGTGCGCCGCTATCTGCTCGGCACTCAGCGCGAATGGCAGGCACAGCGTGTTCCACTTGCCGTCCTTGTAGAGCGTGCGGCCTTGCAGCTGCACGGTGAGTTCGGTCGTTCCGTCGTTGGCGGCTATGATGTCTGCGTTCTTGCTGCCTACGGGCTGATTGCTGTCATCGTCGAGCAGAATCAGCGCATCCCTCCAGTAGGCCGTCACGGTGATGGTCTGCACGTCGTACACGCTATATATATACGGCGAGGTGAAGTAGTCACCGGGTTGCTTTATCGGGTTTTCTACGATGCCCGTATAATATACCACCCAGTGGTCGAACACCTTGCCGTCTGGAGCGGTGAAGCCGCACACGGGTAGCGTATATCTACCCGCTTTGCCGCCGTCGTTAGCCACGGTGCCGCTGGCCATCGTGCCGCTGCCACCGTTGGCAACGAACACGACGGTGTGGTGCAGTGCAACGAAGGTGAAGGTAAAGGTCTTCGTGCCGAACCAGTTGCCCATGCCGGTGACGGTGGCCTGGTACTGCTCTCCGACTTCGTAGCTGCAGATGTCAACGTCGGGGTCGAGTTCAATTGTGTAGTCCGTGTCGAGCGTCAGCTGCGTGTCGCCGTCCCATACTTCCACGTTGGCCGCGAGCTGATTGTAAGGGCCGTAGCCGTCGTCGTAGGCTTCCAGCGTGCCCTTGATTTCGCAGCTGGCGATGTCCCAGCCCCACTGTGCATAGAGCACGACATTGCCGTTTGCCTCGTCGGTCAGGTTACGCACCAAGTCTTCGTCGCTGTAGTCCGTGCCTGTGCCGTCGGCCTCGGTGTTCCAACCCTTGAAGCTGTAGCCCGTGCGGGTGAACGTGTTGGCGGTTAGCGTAGCCCATTCGCCGTCGTAGGTCAGCTGCATCGGCTCCATCGTGCCCGTGCCGCCGTTGGCATCGAAGCTGACGGTGTAGGTTCTGGGGGCGATGGTGAACGTCTTTTCCACGTAGCCCAGCGATGCGTAGTCGCCTTGGAAGGTCACCCTTACCGTAGCCGTGCCGACGTTGGTATTATTCTCGTATGAATAAACGTAGTCCGTTCCTTTGGTGAGGCTGAGCGAACCGGCGATGACCAGTGGCTCGGGGGTGATGGCGCTGCCCGTGTAGGTCTGGTCGGGCACGACGTCCATCTGCGCGGGGGTGGGCAGGATGGATACACCCCACTTGCCGTTGCCGACATCGGTCATCGTGATGTCGTAGTAGCCGGTCTGGGTGTTGCCGGTAGTTTGGAAGTTTGTGACGTTGAGTGTCTCATAGAACTCGCCCGTGCCGCCGGCATAGGGGATGTCGGCATCGTTGATGTCGTTATCCAACCGGAAATTGGAGTAGGTATCTTCGTTGTATTTCCAAATATAATACGACCTCCCTGTCTGGATGCTCACGGTGGTCACGCCGTCGTAGATGGTTTCGCGGGCTTGATCTTCCGGGGTCGGCCCGTTTCGATAGACCCAAGCAAACTCCGTAGTGCCATGAACGCCTTGCTCAAACTCTGCACTTACCGTTACATTGCTCTTGGGCATGAAGAAGCTGTTGCCCGTGAAAGCCACGTCGTTGTTCTGAGCATCCTTTACAACAAGACGGACGAGCCTGTATCCGAAATCGGGGGTGGCGTTAATCGTTACCGTTTCCATGTATTTCGCCGTGGCTGCGGCTACGGTCAGCGTGCCGTGCTCTATGCCGTCGGCAATGGTGATGGTGTAGTCGGTGTCGTCCTTCGGCATGATGATGCGGCGGTCGCCGTTCTCAATGATTGTGAAGTAGTCGGCCTTGCTTTCGGTCACATCGGTCTCGTCGTGCATATAGGTCACGGTCTCGGTAATCTTCGATGCATCCACCATGTCGATGGTGTCGTAAATCTTGATGTAGCCGATGGTCGCCGTGCTGGCGAAATTGATAGTGCCTTTGCCAAGGCTTGCGCAGACCGTGCCGCCCTTGATGCTGATGCCGTCGATGGATGCAGTCTTCTCGTTGCCGACCGTTCCTGTACCGATACCATTACCGCCGCTTGCGTTGACGGTGCCTCCCTCAATGACGATGGCACCGGCGGTGACGCTTGCGTCCCACGTCCTGCCAAGACCAATACCTGCCGCAGCCGAGCCGCCCGTTGCCGCCAGCGAGCCGTCGCCGTTGATGGTGAGCGTGGTGCCGCTGCCGCCAATCTGGATGCCGGCTTTTCCGTATTTGCCCGTGGTGCTGTTCGTGCCGACGAGGGTTATCGTGGCCGTGCCGCTGCAGACGATGCCGCCGGTGATGGTGGCACCGCTGAGGGTGATGCCGGCGCCGTCGGCGATGGTGAGGGTGCCGCTGGTCGAGCCTGTCAGCACGTCGCCCTCAATAGCGTTGAAATCGCCCGTAGCGTCCGAAAGGTCAATCGTGGCGCTGCGCTCGACGGTGGCGGTGACGGTGACGTCGGCGTCGGCGACGGTCACGGTGTAAATGCCGTTGGCGTCGGGTTCAAGCGTGCTGCTGCCGTCGGAAACGTCGGAGGCAGCGTAGGGGAAGCTGGCCTTGAAGGTGACGGTGGTTCCCGTGATGTATTTGCCGTCGGCGTCGGCGGCGTTCGTCGCGCTGACCACCTCCATGCCTGTGGGCAGGCTGACGGAGTAGGTCTGTAGCAGCGTTGCCGTCACGGTCACGTCGCCATCGGGCATGGTGAAGGTATACTGGCGGTTGCCGGCGTCGGTGGTTGCCACTGCGCCGCCGTTCACGCTGAGCGTCGTGGCGTCAACTGCCGTGCCGAGCGTCAGGGTGACGGTCTCGCCCGTAAAAGCATATTCGGTGCTGACGGTGATGTTGGCCTTGAGGTCGTCGCTCATCGTAACGGCGTGGTTCAATTCCCTGGCGCGAACCTGGCGCTGTGAGCCTTCGCCCGTATCGTAGAACACGGCATCCTTGGCGTCGCCCGTCACGACATTGCCGCCGCTCTTGAAATTCACGGTGACGGAGCCGCTTGCATACTCGCCGCTGCCGATGCAGGCGCCGCCCTGAACGGGGGTAGCCACAATCTTCTTGACGCCGTCGGAGATATTGACGGTAATGCTGCAATCGCCGCCGCTATAGCCGGAACCGATGCCCGCCGCATGGATGACGCCGCCGTTCAGGTTGATGGTGCTGGCTTTAGCGCCACTAAACCCGCCGCCAATTCCGGCGCTGTAGCCTGCATTATCCTGAGCCGTCACGATGCCGCCGTTGATAGTGATGGTGCCGACGGTTGAATTACCACGACCCGAGCCGATGCCAGCCGCAAACCAGCCATAGGCGTTGATTTTTCCGCCGTTGATGGTAATCGTTCCGGCAGCCGTGTTGTTCACACCGCCGATGCCGGCATACCAATTGGCATTGTCGTTGGTCGCATCTGCCACGAGTGCGCCCATCGTCGCCTCGTCGTTCGTCTGCGCATAAATGTTCAGCGTCGCGTCGCTGCCCACGGTGGTGCCCTTGCTGGCGGTCAGCGTCGCGCCGTTGCAGAGAATCAGGTTGACCGTGCCGCTCACGCTGATGCGGTCGGCGATGGTCACGTCGTCGTTCACGACATACCAGCCAGCCGTGAGCGAGGTCGAGCCGTCGGTCATCGTTGTGTAGGTCAAGCATGTCTGCTCCGTGCCGCTCTCGTCGAGATACGTCACGCTCTGCGTCTCGGTTATCTCTGTGGTACAACCGGCGTCGCTGAAATACTTATTACACATGGAGCACTGCCAATACTCGATATGGTCTTCGTCCGCTTCGTGGTGTACGCCCGTGTGGGGAATCATCGGGTCGATGACATCAGCCTCGGCAAGCTCCGTAGCACCCGTCTCGTCGGTGAAATACTTGCCGTCGCTGCGCCGGTAGCACTCCTGCTTGATGCCCACCTCCGTACAGGTGGCAGCCTTTACGGTCAGGTGCGTGTAGGTTAGGTTCTCAAAGCCGTAAAGCCTGATTTCCGTCAGCCAGATGTTGTCGTTCGTGTTCGATGCCTCGAAGCGGAAATACTTGTAGGCTGTGTTGCCGTCATTGCTGCAAGCGTACTGGAACTCCTGCCCCGACGGCAGCGTCTGGCCGGAATAGGACGAAAGCGTAGTCCAATCGTCCGTGGCGTTGGCCTTGGCCTTCAGCACCCACACATGGGGGTAGAAGTTCCCCTCCATGTAGGTGTTAAAGATGTAGCCCTTCGGAATGATAGGGTCGTCGGTGTTGAACTCGACAAACGTGTCGCCGCTCTGTGGATGCCATGAGGTGGATGTGTTGCCGTCCACCGCGTTTCCATAGACAAAGGCGTTATCTACTGCCGTGCCGTCCGTAGCGGTGAAGCCCGTGAACAGCGTGTAGTCCGTGCCGCTCACGGTGATGGTCGATGTCGTCGTCGCCCATGCCGTCGTGGTCGTGAGCAGTGCTACGACAACAACGATGAATATCTTGATGATGTGTTTCATTGTCTTGGCCTCCATTGTTTATGCAATCATGAGATATGTGCTGAGTTTAAGTTTCTTGGAGTTGTCGAAAACAGTTTGCAAGTCGGACTGACTCATCGTATAATTGTAATTGCCATCTGTCACCTTAACTTTGCTTACATCAAGCTTCTCAATGTGCTGTCGCGCCTTGTTTGCTGCATCAGAAATGGTTGCCAGATCATCGGCCACCTCGCCCCATAGCTTGCAGTCAACGTCATCGCTGGCCTCATTGACTGCACTACGCAATGCTATCAAATCTTTACCAAGGCCAAGCCACTCAGCCTTGATGGCTTCAACAGAGTTGATTACATCGCTGACTTGTCCAACGAAACCGCTGTAGACGGAGCGCATGAGGTCAAGTTGCACAAGGGAGTAGTCGATGTCCTTCAGATTTTTGGCATTCTCATTGAGTTCTTCTTGCAATTCATTGATAAAGGCGGAGAAACCTATCACACCGCCAGCGGCAACGGCTGCAACAAAAGCCAAAGCACCAGCAAGAACGAGAGGAGCGGCGCTGCCCGTGGCTGCCGCAAGGACCACACTCCCCGCTGCGAGGAAGATGCTTACACCGCTGGTGAGTCCCAATCCAGCAAGGGTCTTGTTCGAGTTGGCAATCTTGCGCTGCAATTCCTGTATGATTTTCTCTATTCTCTCCCTGGCATCGTGGTCGTAGTCGATGCTGGCATCGAGCTGCTCGATGAAGGCGTTCATGTCATTTTCGAGGTCGAGCAGTGCGCCGTCTTCGCCCCCAGGCTTTTTGCCCTGATAGAAGGAGTTGAGGTTGGCAATGATGATCCCGAGGTCTTCTGTGGCCTTGTTCACGAAATGGATAGCTTGGTCGATAGCATCGTTGACGGCTTCTTTGTCGGCTCGCTTGTCATTCGAGGAATTGTCTGCCAGACGCAGAGCGGCTGGGATGGCTTCGGCAAGATTCTTGTCAAGTTTGTCAAGGTCGTCAATCATTTCGCTGGGCATATTCTCCAACTCATACCCCAAAGTGTCTGCATAGTTCTGTACTATTTTCAGAATACTGTCATAATATCCCTGAGCCTGCTGTCTGTAGTCGGCAGGGATGTAGGAAAAACTAACTTCGGCGTTTTTGAGACCAATAAGGAAGCCTGCCAAGGTGAGGTAGTTTTGCTGGTAGCTGGTCTGCTCTGCGCAGAGGTGCACGAGCCTCGAATTGATGACTGGTGCGAAGTTGAATGTTTTTTTATTCATTTTTTATTGCTTTTTTGTTTTTTGAAGTCTGGTTTTGCTCTGCAAAATCCGCTGCCCCCCAAAATCTTCGATTTACTCTTTTCTGCTAATGTCATTTAAACACAACGGCCTCCCTTGCACGGATGCAAGGAAAGCCGTATATTGACGCGGATGCCCGCGTGTCTTAATAATGTATAAGCTACTATAGGTGAGTACCTGAGAGAGAGAGAGAGAGAGAGAGAGTAATCAAATCTTTGGAATGACCAAGGATTTGCGCTACTTTTTGCCCTGCGTTAACGTAATTTATCTCTCGTCTCATCGTCGTAATTTACAAAAACGCTGCAAAGGTACGCTTTTTCCATCAATTTGAATACGGAAATCTCATTTTTTTACCTTTTCACCTATTATATTATTATGCAAAAAGCAGATTGGGGCAAAAAGTTTAGTTTATTGCCATACCCCTTTGTCGTTATGCCAATCATCAGGGAAACCAAGATAGGTATTCTTTCGTTTGTCAGCAAAAGGATACCTAGCAAAGAGCGAAGCTAAATCAGACTC
>Ga0310690_10011179_pt1 | contig 11102 bp, 5 predicted proteins | sample AusTroGonzalo_MG_2_FD_207661 | JGI IMG/M metagenome (GOLD analysis project Ga0310690, IMG submission 207661) | Bovine rumen microbial communities from tropical cattle in Woodstock, Queensland, Australia - Gonzalo_04 (v2) (version 2) | ecosystem: Host-associated > Mammals > Digestive system >...
TTATGCGCTGAGTTACGGTTGCTGTTTGGGATTAGGTTCTTGAGGTAATTGTGTGGCTTCTTTTATGGGGAGCTTACGGTTATTTGTTTCTGTGATTTAGTGTTAAGCTTTTGGTTACGGTTTAGTAGTAGAAAAAAGTTTAAAAAAGATATTGACAGGTTAGTTTATGGGATATATAAGCGTCGCCTGTTGCCCTTTCGGGGGTAAGTTATTGGACATTGTGAATAGTGAAGTAGAGTAAGAGATACGTAGGCGGCTATTTGTTAGGCTGTTTATGTAATTTTGATGTACAAGCAAGGAAGTAAGGAAAAAATTTCCGAGTTTCTTTAAGCAGTGATTAAGAGAGCATGGGACAAGCTGGAATAACATATGAGAATATGAGATTAAATATGAGAGTTTGATCCTGGCTCAGAACGAACGCTGGCGGCAGGCTTAAAACATGCAAGTCGAACGGTAACATTAAGGAGCTTGCTTCTTAGATGACGAGTGGCGCACGGGTGAGTAATGTATAGGAACCTATCTTTTGGTTTGGGATAACGCCGGGAAACTGGTGCTAATACCGGATAATGCCTTAGGGTGAAAGATTTATCGCCGATAGAGGGGCCTATATCTGATTAGGTAGTTGGTTAGGTAAGAGCTGACCAAGCCGATGATCGGTAGCTGGTCTGAGAGGATGATCAGCCACATTGGGACTGAGACACGGCCCAAACTCCTACGGGAGGCAGCAGTTGGGAATATTGGACAATGGGGGGAACCCTGATCCAGCCATGCCGCGTGAATGATGAAGGCCTTCGGGTTGTAAAGTTCTTTTATAGGGGGAGATGATGACGGTACCCTATGAATAAGCACCGGCTAACTTCGTGCCAGCAGCCGCGGTAATACGAAGGGTGCTAGCGTTGTTCGGAATTACTGGGCGTAAAGGGCATGTAGGTTGTGCGATAAGTTAGTGGTGAAATCCCGGGGCTTAACTTCGGAATTGCCATTGATACTGTTGTGCTAGAGTATAGAAGAGGATAGCGGAATACCCAGTGTAGAGGTGAAATTTGTAGATATTGGGTAGAACACCGGAAGCGAAGGCGGCTATCTGGGCTATTACTGACGCTGAGATGCGAAAGCGTGGGGATCAAACAGGATTAGATACCCTGGTAGTCCACGCTGTAAACGATGAGTGCTGGGTGTCTGGGGTTATAGAGCTTTGGGTGCCGAAGTTAACGCGATAAGCACTCCGCCTGGGGAGTATGGCCGCAAGGTTAAAACTTAAAGGAATTGACGGGGGCCCGCACAAGCGGTGGAGTATGTGGTTTAATTCGAAGCTACGCGAAGAACCTTACCGGCTCTTGACATGGGTATTGAGGGATTCAGAGATGAGTTCCGTCATTTAGTTGGATACCACACAGGTGCTGCACGGCTGTCGTCAGCTCGTGTCGTGAGATGTTGGGTTAAGTCCCGCAACGAGCGCAACCCTCACCTTTAGTTGCCAGCATTAAGTTGGGCACTCTAGAGGAACTGCCGGTGATAAGCCGGAGGAAGGTGGGGATGACGTCTAGTCATCATGGCCCTTACGGGCCGGGCTACACACGTACTACAATGGCAATTACAAAGGGAAGCGAGGGGGCGACCTTAAGCGAATCTCAAAAAATTGTCTCAGTTCGGATTGCACTCTGCAACTCGAGTGCATGAAGCTGGAATCGCTAGTAATCGCGGATCAGCATGCCGCGGTGAATACGTTCCCGGGCCTTGTACACACCGCCCGTCACACCATGGGAATTGGTTCTACCTGAAGGTGTTGGGATAACCGAATAGGGGTCCTGCAACCACGGTGGGGTCAGTGACTGGGGTGAAGTCGTAACAAGGTAGCCGTAGGGGAACCTGCGGCTGGATCACCTCCTTTCAAAGAGAAAAAGGGATAGCCGTCTAAGTATCTTTTACTTTACGAGAAGTAGATAGCTTTAGGGCTTGTAGCTCAGGTGGTTAGAGCGCACGCCTGATAAGCGTGAGGTCGGAAGTTCAAGTCTTCCCAGGCCCACCATATCGGGGGTATAGCTCAGTTGGGAGAGCGATAGCTTTGCAAGCTATAGGTCATCGGTTCGAACCCGTTTACCTCCACCATGATTTAGGGTGTATCAAGCTTGTGTTTACGATACAGGTTTAGTACTCTTTAAGTTTTGATAAAGAGAGTTATTAGGGATTGTGAATATGTTTTGCACGAACGAACGATTTATTATGATAAGTAATAGATTGGGAGTTTAGAAGGTCTTTGTATTTAATATAATTTATGAAGATAAAGAAGTATTGGATACTTTGACATCTTATGTAGTTTTGGTGCTTTAGTCGTGAAGATTAAGGCACTGAAGAGATTAAGAACGATTCAAGAATACGCTAGGTCTTAGCGTGTGAGTTAAATCATGCGTTTAAGAGAGAATTAAGATAGTTAAGAGCATTTAGTGGATGCCTTGGCACTAAGAGGCGAAGAAGGACGTGGCACTCTGCGAAAAGCTGTGGGGAGACGAGAGCAGTCTTTGATCCGCAGGTATCCGAATGGGGCAACCCACCGTTTTATACGGTATCATTAACTGAATACATAGGTTAATGAGGCGAACTCGGGGAACTGAAACATCTAAGTACCCGAAGGAAAGGAAATCAAAAGAGACTCCGCTAGTAGTGGCGAGCGAACGCGGACTAGCCCAGTAATGTATATGAGCGAACCGGAAGTATATGGAAAGATACACCTTAGGCAGTGATAGTCTGGTACGGGTAAGAGGTTATATACATTCATGAGTAGGGCGGGGCACGTGAAACCCTGTTTGAAGTTGGGGGGACCATCCTCCAAGGCTAAGTACTCCTTAGTGACCGATAGTGAACTAGTACTGTGAAGGAAAGGTGAAAAGCACCCCGAGAGGGGAATGAAATAGAACCTGAAACTGAATGCTTACAAGCAGTCGGAGGAGCATAAGGCTCTGACGGCGTACCTTTTGTATAATGGGTCAGCGAGTTAGTCTTGCAAGCGAGCTTAAGCCGATAGGTGTAGGCGCAGCGAGAGCGAGTGTTAATAGCGCGTATAGTTTGCAGGATTAGACCCGAAACCGGGTGATCTAGCCATGAGCAGGCTGAAGATGGAGTAACATTCATTGGAGGGCCGAACCCACCGTCGTTGAAAAGCCGGGGGATGACTTGTGGCTAGGGGTGAAAGGCCAATCAAACTCGGAAATAGCTGGTTCTCCGCGAAAACTATTTAGGTAGTACGTCATAAGTTTACCATCGGGGGTAGAGCTACCGGATGGGCTAAGGGGACGCGAGTCCTACTGAACTCAACCAAACTCCGAATACTGATGAGTATATTATGGCAGACAGACATCGGGTGCTAACGTCCGGTGTCGAGAGGGAAACAACCCAGACCGTCGATTAAGGTCCCGAAATTGTGGCTAAGTGGTAAAGGAAGTGGGACGTCCAAAACAACCAGGAGGTTGGCTCAGAAGCAGCCATCCTTTAAAGAAAGCGTAACAGCTCACTGGTCTAGTTAAGATATCCTGCGCCGAAGATGTAACGGGGCTAAAGTCACATACCGAAATCACGGAATTATAAGTAATTATAATTGGTAGCGGAGCGTTCTGTAGGCTTGTGAAGGTGTTCTGTGAGGAATGCTGGAGGTATCAGAAGTGAGAATGCTGACATGAGTAGCGTAAAGGAGTGTGAGAGACACTCCCGCCGAAAATCCAAGGTTTCCTGCGTAAAGCTAATCTGCGCAGGGTTAGTCGGCCCCTAACGCGAGGGCGAGAGCCGTAGTGGATGGGAAACAGGTTAATATTCCTGTACCGGTCAGAAGTGACGAATTGCCGTAATTGTCAATCTTTAACGGATTAGGTTGGCAGTGGGGCAGTTCCCGGAAATAGCTCTGACGAAACGACCGTACTATAAACCGACACAGGTGGATAAGTCGAGTAGACTAAGGCGTTTGAGAGAATGGTGTTGAAGGAACTAGGCAAATTGCCTCTGTAACTTCGGGATAAAGAGGCCTCATTTATGGGCAACCATAGGTGAGGGGCACATAAGAGGGGGTAGCGACTGTTTACTAAAAACATAGGGCTCTGCTAAGTCGTAAGACGACGTATAGGGTCTGACGCCTGCCCGGTGCCGGAAGGTTAAGAGGAGATGTGCAAGCATTGAATTGAAGCCCCGGTAAACGGCGGCCGTAACTATAACGGTCCTAAGGTAGCGAAATTCCTTGTCGGGTAAGTTCCGACCTGCACGAATGGCGTAACGATTTCCCCGCTGTCTCCAACATCAACTCAGCGAAATTGAATTCTTCGTGAAGATGCGAAGTACCCGCGGTTAGACGGAAAGACCCCGTGCACCTTTACTATAGCTTTACAGTGGTATTAGGATATGCTTGTGTAGGATAGGTGGGAGACTGTGAGGCAGGGACGCCAGTTCTTGCGGAGTCAATGTTGAAATACCACCCTTGTGTGTTTTGATATCTAACGGTTTTCGTAATCCGGGAACCGGACCCTGTATGGTGGGTAGTTTGACTGGGGCGGTCGCCTCCCAAAGAGTAACGGAGGCGTGCGAAGGTTGGCTCAGATTGGTCGGAAATCAATCGTTAGAGTGCAATGGCATAAGCCAGCCTGACTGCGAGAGGGACACCTCGAGCAGATACGAAAGTAGGTCATAGTGATCCGGTGGATCCGTATGGAAGGTCCATCGCTCAACGGATAAAAGGTACGCCGGGGATAACAGGCTGATTCCTCCCAAGAGTCCACATCGACGGAGGAGTTTGGCACCTCGATGTCGGCTCATCACATCCTGGGGCTGAAGCAGGTCCCAAGGGTTCGGCTGTTCGCCGATTAAAGTGGTACGTGAGCTGGGTTTAAAACGTCGTGAGACAGTTTGGTCCCTATCTTCCGTGGGTGTTAGGATACTTGAGAGGAGTTGCCCTTAGTACGAGAGGACCGGGGTGAACATATCTCTGGTGTACCGGTTGTTCCGCCAGGAGCATTGCCGGGTAGCTAAATATGGACGGGATAACCGCTGAAAGCATCTAAGCGGGAAGCCTCCCTCAAAACAAGGTATCCCAATTAAGGTCGTGGCAGACTACCACGTCGATAGGCCGGGTGTGTAAGTACAGCGATGTACTGCAGCTTACCGGTACTAATTACCTGATTGACTTAATTCTATTCCTTAAACGTATGATTTAACTCATACATAACTTAATCCCTCCTTTACAAAGACCTTGAAGGATTCTGCTTAATTGTTTCGGTGGCTATGGTGCAGGTGCCCCACCCGATCCCATTCCGAACTCGGTCGTTAAACCCTGTCACGCTGATGGTACTTTGTCTTAAGACACGGGAGAGTAAGTCGCTGCCGGAACTGTTAAACAGAACCCTTCCTACCCTAAACTCCCACGTGCAAAATATATCCACACCCCTCCCCCCATACACCATCACACACATAATACGCTGAAACATATCCCACTACACTGTAACTGTAATTGTAAAATTACCCTCATAAAACTTACTTTAAAAAATTGTTGACAAATATATTCGCCTAAGCTACCATCATAACGTTCGTTGAACAAATCTTGTAAGAAAAGGAAATTTATTATGAGTGAGAATGCTGATTATTTTGCGGGTATACTTAAAGATGTTTATGCTGAGCAATACGATGAATCTTGGTTTTTATCTAAATATGATCACGCCTTAACGGTAATAAAAGTCGGCGAAGAATTGATGGAAAGAAGTGCTGATATGGCTTCTCTCAATGAAGATGAAAAGAATGTACTGCGTACTGTTTTGATCACTCATGATTTTGCAGCTTCTCACAGGAAGGGTGTAGGAAAAAGCAGTGATTATAATTATGGATATTATCACGGTGCCGAGGGTATGCAAATGCTGATAGATGATTACGGCATTACTGATGCCAGAATCTTGTTGCCTGTTTTGGTGCATAACCGCTTGGACGATGGTTTTATATACATGAGTGATGAGGCATTACAAAGAGATTCGGGCTTTTTGGATCTGAAGAAAAATCGTCCGGAAATTTGTGAAAATATTTTAAAACTACGTGAAGAATACAAAAATATGTCTGACAGGGATAAGCAGGTTGTAAAGCTTGCTTGTGACTTGGTCAGGGATTCCGACGCACTTGGTCTTATGATGGACTATAAAACAATGTTCCCATTGACAAATCAACCCAAAATTCCTGAGATATCGGAGAGGGGATTAGAGTGTGCTATGAATAAGGAATATGTGGCTGAGGCTGATTCGGTGTTTTCTTTACCAACTAAAACTATACAGTTTATTGCCAGAGGTTTTAAGTTCCATTATCCTGAAACTTTCCAAATTGCAGAAGACAAAAACTTGTATCAGGAAATGAAGAACTATGCTATTGATGAAGTCAGAAAAGAACAAACGGGGAAAGACCCTGATATTGAAGCAAAATTGATCGAAGCTTCTCAAAAAATTGATGGTGTTATCACCTTGCTTAATAAACATTCTAAGGAATTTGCAGAAACTTACGCAAAGGATAGTGCTTTACAGTCTGATTCTGCGGAAAAAACTCTTAAAAGGTGGAAAGAAGATCATAAACCGGAGCGACAGGCTGAGACTGGTACGAAGCCTATTAATCCGATATTGCTTGATGCTTTTAGATTAAGGAAGGGTCCTAACAGCTAATCGGCTTGTGATTACGGTTAATTTTTCTTCCCCGAGCGGTTTTATCCTCTCGGGGAATTTTTTATGCTGATGTCGGTAATAATTTTTGTAGCTTTTTGATTTTAAAGTTTGTATGCTGTAGGGGAATAAACTTTAACCTTATAAGGACGTAAAAATGAAAGTCGGCAGTTTAAAATTTTTGTTGTGCGGGGTGTTTACCGTTTCGGTTTCGGCGTGTACTTATTCTTCGGTGTATGACCCTTGGTTTGATGAAAACTCTTCTTTGTATGAAGATATGCAGGTGATAGATGCAACCAAAGAACAACCTCCTTTAGATACGTCTTACGAAAAGCCGGAAGAAAATGTCTATGTTGCGGAACAAGCATCATACGCGGGAGAGAAAGAACAAACGGCAAATAAGGCTTTTGTTGCTACTCCCATGAGTAACGTAACCGGTACTTTAACGGTTGAGCCTAAGGAAAATGCGAATGAGAAAAAGTCTTTTGTGTCCGCTTATATTCCGTATTTGAAAAATTCCGCTCGCTTGGACAGCAAGGACAGAAAGGCTCTGACAGAAACGGCTAAAATATGCAAAGAACATAATTGTAAATTGCGGGTTATAGCTTATGCGAGTAAAAATAACAAAAACTATGAGACCTTGTCGGAAAAAAGAGCTTTGGAGATTCGTAAATTCCTTACAAAGAACGGAGTTCCTTATGCCGATATAGAATTGCAGGCAAAGAAAGATACTTCTGTCGGTAATTTTGCGGAAGTTCTGGTTGATTACTGATGTCTGCGGTAAGCTATGGCGAAAGAAGTTTTTGATTTTACTTCATCTTTCAATAATATGCACTGGAGGCTGAAACCCGTTGATGAACAAGTGGCGGGTGATTTGCGGTTGCATTATAACCTTCCCGATATTGTTGCCGATGTTATGGCTGCAAAGGGCTTGGACGTATTTTCCGCACAGGAATTTTTAAATGCCAGCTTCAGAAATAACTGTCCTAATCCGAGTCTTTTGAAAGATATGGATAAGGCGGCAGCAAGAGTTGCCAAGGCAATAGAGATGGGAGAGAAAATATCTCAATTCAGTGATTATGATGCGGACGGGGCAACTTCCGCCGCACAAATACACTTGTTCTTGGCGGCTTTGGGTGTTGATACGGAAATAGTGATACCGGCAAGGGAATCGGGCTACGGTCCCAATGATGTTGATATGCAACGGCTGATTGATAACGGGGCAAAGGTTATTATTACCACCGATTGCGGTACTACTGCCGACGAAGTGTTGGATAAAGTAACAAAACAAGGCGTTGATGTCGTTGTGATAGATCACCACGAACCCGATGCTTTGCATAATCCGCAAGTTTTCGCTTTGGTGAATCCGAAACGATTTGATGAGCCGGCAAAAAATCCTTTCAGAAATATGGCGGCAGCAGGCTTGGCTTTTATGTTTTTGATAGCGTTGAACAGGGCTTTGCGGGAAGACGGTTTTTATAAAAACGGTTTGCAAGAGCCTAATATCTTAAACCTTGCCGATATTGCGGCGTTGGGAACTGTTTGTGATGTGGTAAGTCTTACGGGCGTAAACCGTTTGCTTGTTAAGTACGGGTTGAAAGTTTTATCTGCCCGCAAAAATACGGGTATAAGAGCTTTGGCAAAGGTTGCGGGAATAACTTCCGCCATATCCGTTTATCATTTGGGCTTTGTTTTGGGACCAAGGATAAATGCAGGCGGCAGAGTCGGAAAATCAGATTTGGCAGTGCGGCTTTTGTGCTGTACGGACGATTGGCAGGCAGAAGATATTGCCAAAGAAATGTGCCGCTATAATGATGAAAGAAAAGAAATAGAAGAATTTGTTTTGGAACAAGCCATATATGATATAGACGGCAGAGAAAATCCCGATGATTCTTTGGTCTTTGTGTATGGTAAGGATTGGCATTCCGGCGTTGTCGGAATTGTAGCCGGCAGGTTAAAAGAAAGATATAAAGTTCCGGCTGTCGTGTTGTCCGTTGATGAGGCGGAAGGGGTCGCTTGTGCATCTTGTCGTTCGGTAAACGGTGTGGATATAGGTGCTGCGGTTGTTGATGCCGTCTCCAAAGGCATATTGCTGAAGGGAGGAGGACATACCATGGCGGCAGGCTTTACCGTTGCCGTTGATAAGCTGTCCGAGGCGGAAGACTTTTTGCGTGAACATATTAAAATGCAACTTGCCGCAGAGGGCGGAGCTGATGCGGGTGCGACTTTGGAAATTGACGCTTTGTTAAATATAAGTGCGTTAAATAGTGATTTAATGGAAAAGTTTTCTTTGCTGGAGCCTTTCGGAGAAGGTAATCCCGAGCCTTTACTTGCTTTAAGAAATGTAAGTGTTCGCTTTATTGATATAAAAGGGCAAGGGCATATAAATTGTATGATTTACGGGGCTGCGGGAGGTTCCGTAAAGGCTATGGCTTTTAAAGCAGCGGATACGGAACTCGGCAACAGGCTTATAAAATCTGCGGGCGAGCCTTTTTACCTTGCCGGTTATTTAAGGCAAAACGAATGGCAAGGCAGGAAAACTTTGCAATTTGTAATAGTTGACGGAGCGGCGGCATAGTTCTATATAATGGGTATAAACTTATAGCTATGTATGTGATTTGTCGCCTTTGTGGTAATGTTTTTAAACTTTAAAGAAAGGAAAAAAGATGAACGAAATACAGTTGAACAGAATGCACACGGGAAAGGGCTTTATTGCTGCTTTGGATCAAAGCGGAGGCAGTACTCCCAAGGCTTTAAAATTGTACGGTATTGACGAAAGTGCTTATAAGAATGAAGAAGAAATGTTTGACCTTGTTCACCAAATGAGGACAAGAATCATTACTTCTCCCGCTTTTTCTTCCGAATATATTTTAGGTGCTATTTTATTTGAAATGACTATGGACAGGAAAGTGGAAGGCAGATATACCGCCGATTATCTGTGGAATGAAAAAGGTATCGTTCCTTTCCTGAAAGTTGATAAAGGTTTGGCAGAGGTGAAAGATGGCGTGCAGGTTATGAAACCTATGCCGACTTTGAATGAATTGCTGGACAGGGCAAAGGAAAAAGGTATTTTCGGAACAAAAATGCGTTCCGTTATTAAAGAGGCAAATGCGGCGGGTATTAAGGAAGTTGTCGCTCAACAATTTGAAATTGCTTCTCGTATTGTAGAGGCGGGATTTGTTCCCATAATTGAACCCGAAACGGATATTAACGCTGCGGACAGGGAAAAGTCGGAAGACATTTTGCTTGAGGAAATTACAAATAACCTGAAGAACCTTGATGAAAATGCCAAGGTTATGTTGAAGTTGACTATCCCCGTAAAAGATAATCTGTATGAAGGTTTGATGAGTGATGCTCGTATTGTAAGGATTGTTGCCTTATCGGGCGGATTTTCAAGGGAAGAGTCAAATATCAGACTTGCTCGCAACCACGGACTTATTGCCAGTTTCTCCCGTGCCTTAACGGAAGGATTGTCGGTTAAACAGTCTGATGATGAATTTAATGCGGCTTTGGCTGCTTCCGTAAAAAGTATATATGAAGCCTCTATATCCTAAGGGGCTTCTTTATATTTTTTTGTTTTTGGGAAGATATGATGAAAAGACTTGTGCTTACCAGACACGGGGAAAGTGTTTGGAATAAAGAAAATCGCTTTACGGGTTGGACGGACGTTGAATTGTCCGAACTCGGTATGCAAGAGGCTGCTGCGGAAGGCGAACTTTTGCTGAAGGCGGGATTTGTGTTTGATGTCTGTTACACCTCTTATTTAAAAAGGGCTATTCATACGACGGATATTATTCTGGATAAGATGAATCTTGCTTGGATACCGGTTAAAAAAAGCTGGCGTTTGAATGAACGTCATTATGGGGCTTTGCAAGGTAAGAATAAAGCTGAAACGGCGGAAAAATACAGTATGGCACAAGTGCAGATTTGGCGTCGGTCGTATGATGTACCGCCTCCCGCTTTGGAAAGAGATGATGCGAGTAATCCCGCCTATGACTTGCGTTATAAAAATCTTCCTTTGTCAGATAAGCCCGTAACCGAAAGTTTGAAAGATACGATTGAAAGAGTTTTGCCTTATTTTAAGACGGAGATTATCGGTGCTTTGGGTGAGGGTAAAACCGTTTTGATTTCGGCACACGGTAATTCTTTACGGGCTTTAAGAATGTATCTTGACGATATTCCCGCAGGTGAAATTGCAAAGTTGGAAATACCGACGGGAAAGCCTTTTGTTTACGAATTTGATGATGATTTGAAAGTTGTAAACGGTTATTATTTATAAATTCAGAGGCTACCTTACAAAAAAATGCAAATTTTGTAAAAAAGTAGTTGCATAATTTCTTTTTATGCGTTATTTATGCAAAACCTTTTGTGAGGTGGCTTCTTTTTGACCCTATCGTCTAGAGGCCTAGGACATCGCCCTTTCACGGCGGTAACGCG
>Ga0310690_10011180_pt1 | contig 11101 bp, 9 predicted proteins | sample AusTroGonzalo_MG_2_FD_207661 | JGI IMG/M metagenome (GOLD analysis project Ga0310690, IMG submission 207661) | Bovine rumen microbial communities from tropical cattle in Woodstock, Queensland, Australia - Gonzalo_04 (v2) (version 2) | ecosystem: Host-associated > Mammals > Digestive system >...
GAGCCGTTGCCTTTATGCACGGAGTAGGCCAATTTCGTGGTGTGCGCGATGAACTCGGGAGAGTATTTTGGGGATTCGCCATAGACGAGGATCAGTCGTTTTTGGCCGTCTTCTTCCAGAGCTTCAATGTTGTGCACAAACTCTTCGTCTGTCAACGTGGTGCGCACCTGCTCCTTGTTGGAGGAACGGAAGCCGCAGTATTTGCAATTGTTCACGCAGTAGTTGCCTACGTAGAGCGGCGCGAAGAGGACGATGCGGTTGCCATAGACGTTGCGTTTCAGCGTGCGGGCACCCTCCTTTATCTCCTCTACCAGCACGGGGTCGGTGGTGTTGATGAGGACAGCGGTCTCTTCCATCGTCAAACGGTTTTTGTTCAACGACTTGGCTATGATTTCGCGCACCCGTTCGGGCGTGCTTTCAGCCTTGTTGATAAAATCCCAGATCTCTTCCGGGTCGATAAAGGGTCTCCCTATTTCATCGGGAATGCGACATTTTTCGGGGTTGAATTGCATATTGGTTTATATGTTTAAGGTTTATAGTTTAAGGTTTAGAGATTAAAGGTTAAGGGTTAAAGGTTAGTGGTCAATAGCTAATAGCTAATAGCTAAGTTTTAGTGATTACAGCTTTTGTCATCACATTTGCTATTTTTCCTAAACTACCTGACAACGAATTAATCTCATCGACTTCGCCTTCGACGATGAGGGAGATGACGGCGACGGGGCGGTCGTGGAAGGGCAGGCCTTGGCGCGCTAACACAATACCGGAATGGGCGGAGATGACTTCGTTCACCTGCGCAGCAGCCGTTCTATCTGACAATAATACCGTAATGGTGCCAATTCGCTTTTCCATCAGAACTTCTTGAGGATCAGGTTATTAACTAAAAGGTGTCACGCGGGTATTGTGTACCCGAATGAGCTTGCAAAGGTATCATTTTTTTCCGTATCTTTGCGCCCTCAAAAAAAATTACTGTTTATTGTTTTTAAGAGACATGCAAAGAGTGTTGCGTTATTTTATATTGTTGATAATGACGAGTTTATGCTGGTCTCTTTCAGCGCAGAAAACGGTACCCGATTACAAGGAACTCTTCTATGAAGCGGAACTTTTGGCCCAAAGTTCCATTTATGATGTTGCCAAGCAATACTATTTTGATGCTTTGAACAAGGTTCCCAATGATCAACAATACCGGAAAATCAAAAATCAAATTAAGGAGAAAATCCAGCTGATGGAGTGCTATCAGCGTTTTTACCACCTTTGGGGTCAGGCGCAGCAATTGGAGCAGAGAGAGGACTTTGAAAGCGCCTTCAAGTTCTATGACGATGCGTTGGATTACGCTGATATTGAAGAATTAGTAATTCCTGAAATGGACTCTTTGAGGATGCGGTTGCGCATTGTAGAGCAGACCGCTGATCTCTGTAAGTCGCTCTGTCTCATTGAGATGCTAAATCTGGAAGGAGATTATGAGAAAGCCCGTAACCAATATCTGAAATGGGTTGAGATGGCAGACAGCTATGGCTATAAGTGGAACAAGTATCAATTTCCGGCGAATTTTGTTCAGAAAATGGACTCTATCACTGACTTCTTGGAAGATGAACGGAATGTGATTTTGCCCTATCGGTCGATTTATCCTAAGGATTACGAGCTGATGGATGAGTATTTGTTCCAGCTTTTGGACAAGACGGCTTGTCAGAGTTCGCGTCCTCTCGAAGCGGATATCACCTTCGTGCTCTCCTTGGATACGAATGGCATTGTTGAAATGTATATTGATGGCAATCAGTCAGATAATGCATTCAATGACAGGCTTTTGCAAGCTGCGAAAGTACAGATGCTGCAGCCTTACCGTTACGGCTTTTCCATGCCTGTGAAGGAGGAGCTCCGCTATCATATCACCTCCACGAAATATTCCACTTGGGTGGAGAAGACCAAAAAAGGGTATAAAGTGAAAGATGCCAAGCTGAAACAGCTCTATTTGGAGGAGTTCCGTACTCAATTGGCAGATGCTCCTGAAGGAAAGTACCTCTTCCTGATACATCGCAACGTCATCGACAACAAGTCGCTCTCCTCTGTTCGACTGACGAGTGCAAAAGGTGGCAAAGCGAAAAAGTGGTTTCGTACTCGGTAGATTGCATATCGTCTCTACAATTGTCTTTAAAAAAAGCGTATTTTTGCGCCTTATTGCAAAAAGGAAAAGATGTCGATTATAGTTAACAACGTCACTAAGGTTTTTGGGGAGCAATATGCTCTCAACAATGTCAGTTTTGAAGCGAAAAAAGGCGAAATTGTCGGTTTCTTGGGACCGAACGGCGCCGGAAAGACCACGATGATGAAGATCATCACCGGACTGATTCCGCCTACAGAAGGCGAAGTCTCTGTCTGCGGTCTCGATATTTGGAAAGACTCCCTGAAACTGCGGCAGCTGATCGGCTACCTTTCCGAAGCTAACCCGCTCTACTACGACATGTATGTGCGGGAGTTCTTGGAGTTCGTGGCGGGCGTTTTCCACTTGAAAGACAAGAAAAAAGCGGTGGATGAGGTGATTGAACTGACAGGCCTCACGCCTGAACAGCACAAGAAAATCGGGGCGTTGTCGCGCGGTTACAAACAGCGTGTCGGCATTGCTCAAGCCTTAATCCACAATCCCGATGTGCTGATTCTCGACGAGCCGACCACCGGCCTTGATCCGAATCAACTGATTGAAATTCGCGAACTTATACGCTCCTACGGCAAAGATCGCACCGTACTGCTCTCCACCCATATCATGCAGGAGGTGCAGGCTATGTGCGACCACGTTATCATCATCAACAAAGGACATCTGGTGGCCGACACCCTGACAAAGGATCTCCACCTGCTCGCTGAAAAAGTTGGTCTTAAAACTGCCGACGACCTCGATGCCCTGAGTATGGAGCAGCTGTTCCACCGATTGACGCAAGAGTAATGAATCAACGAATTACAACTCCATATATTCGGAATAACGAACAATTGAAGCCTGTCTCGTTTGAAGAGGCATTTCAATATGTCGTTGAAAAAATGCAAGCTACGGATGCGAACCAAACCCTGGTGATGAGTTCTGGCAGCTACTCCAACGAAACACTCTATCTGTTGCAACGGTTAGCCCGTACTACTCTGAACACCAATGCGTTGGGTTCTTTCGACTATTATCGTCGCGGCACCGATTTCTTCGCCGATAAAAACGACATCGTGCCGTTTGCGGAGTTGTTTCAGTCGGATAGATTCTATTGCATTTTCGAGAAACCCGTAGAGACGTCTCCCGAAACGTCTCTGCAGATTCATGAAACACTGAAGGCTGTTGTCGAAATTCTCAATCGTTGCCCCGATACCCCGCGTTATTGGTTCAATATGCCTGGTACACTGCATATTATCGATTATTACGCCTTCTTCCGTTGCGTCAATTTCTATCTGATTCATCATCATTTGGAGAAGGGCATATATGTTGATGTTTTGGGCAAAAACTATTGGACATATAAAGAGGCTTTGCTGGCGGATGATTATGCTGCCTTGTTGCAAAAGAACCTTCTGAAAGATGTTGATATACAGATATTTGTGGATGATTTGCTAAAATGTTCCACACCCGTCTTCATCGTCTGGGAACAGTGGCTTACCGCTGAGGCCTACCACGAATTGGAGAACCTCTGCATGTTGCTCGACATCCAGTCAAAACCCGCAACCGGCTTCCTCACCATCAAGAGCGAACTCAACAGTCAGGGACTCTATGACATGGGGTTGTTCCCGCACGTCGCACCCGGGGGACATACGTTGAACGACGAGATGCGTCAGAAGTTGGAAGCGGTGCTGCAAACACCGGTCTGCGCGGAACCTATTGATGTTCCCGCCACCCTCGATCGTGAAGGTTTCCGTAATGTGCTTTTATGGAATCCCTTAAACGCTGAGATTCCTCAAGATGTTGTCAATCAGATTGATAAAGCTGATTTTGCACTTCTGCAAACTGCTTATCTACCAGAAAATACCGATCAGTTTGACGTGATTTTGCCCGCCAATCTGCCCGAAGAGGTTTCTGGTACCTATACTGACACTGCAAAAGTGCCGCACAACTTCGTTTCAGAAATAGAGAATCCTTTGGAATACAATAATTTACAGCAAATTACGAAGTTGGCAGAGAAGTTTGGGCATATTTTTCCAGATAACAAGGACGAAATCTTCTTGGAGTATATCTCCTTTATGGAAGCGGGCTGCCACAGCAGTGAGCGCCACTTCTTCAAGTAGTTTTTTCTGCTAAAATTTCTTAAAAAGAGAGGTGGTTTAGTCGATGTATAGGATTTCCGTGCGGACATCCTTGTATCCTAATTGCTCCACATAATGCTTATATTCAGACAATTGCGCTTCGTATTTCATTCTGTGTTCCTGTCCGGTCTTATAGTCTATAATCATGACATGGTCCGGTTTGATGACAATACGGTCCGGCCGTTTCAGTTCGCCGGATTCGGTGATGATGGAGGTCTCGTTCAGAATGCGGTCGGTCGCATCGGGATAGAAGTAAGGGCGAAGGGTGCTGTCTTGCTCCGTCCGTTCGAATAGCTGGTGCAGCCTGTTCCGAATCTCCTCTGGTTCGTCTTTGGTGGTCTCCATCCGTTCTTCCTCTGAGAGCGGAAAGTGTGTTAATTTTTGCAAAAACTGGTGGATATGCGTACCGATGTCCTGCAATTGGGTGTTCGCGTTCTGAGTCAATACTTTGATGGATGAGTTGCCGCAGAAGGTCATTTCCGAGCAAGTGACGCGGAAATCTGTCGTTGGCAGCTCCACTTTTTGGGCAGTATCGGGATTCTTCCAAAAAGATTCCTCGTCGCAGAAGCTATAGGTGTTCTCATCCGTTTTTTTCAGGATGCTGTTTTCCGCGTTAATATACTGACGCAGAGCTTTTTTGATGTCCAAATTATCGCTTGAGGCAGATTTGCTGTCGGAAAATTCCGTAAGGATGTAGAGCACATCGCGGGCGCGGGTGAAATCCACATACCACAAGTTCAGGTTGTCAAGGTCGCGTCTCTTTTCCTCTTCCTCGAATTCTTTCTCGAAATCGGAGTATTTTATGTTTTTTTCGTGCTTGACGTAGCAACTCTGCCCGCTGCCGGGGTCTGTCACCCAATAGTAGCCCTCTCTGGCACGTGAGGAGGAGCAATGGGTGAGCACAACGGGGAACTCCAGCCCTTTGGAAGCGTGGATGGTCATCAGCCGGACAGCATTGCCGGCATTCGAGAGCGAAAGTCTCGGGATGGTCTCTTGATAGCGGTTGAGATCGTCCCACCAGGTCAGGAAATCTGCTATGGAGGCGATTTGCGACTGTGAAAACTCGAACGCTAAGTCTATGAAATCGGCGATGAACGGATCGGAGTCGGACTCAAAACCGCAAAAACGAACAATCTTCTGCACCGTCATCAGAAACGGGTTCTTCTTCCATTCTTCCATTTTGGATTCAAAATTCTGAATACCAAAATGTTGCCCGATGATTTCAAAGAAAGGGTTGCAGATGTTCTCGTGCAGAATGCGATTGAAGTCCTTATGGTGTTTTTTGGTGAGAAAATGGAGTATGACGGTTTGGGACAGGATGTCGTTAGAATTAAGAAGCAAGCGTAAAAAGCTGATTATCAGATTGATGTTTGGATTGTCGCACAATTGCAGCGATTCGGACGTGATGACGGGAATGTCGGCAAGCATGAGACATTGCGCAAAGTCATTGCATTTTGCTCGACCGCTGAGCAGTACCGCCATTTCGCCGAAACTGTAGCCGTGCCTTTCCGCATCTTTGACGGCATATAACAGCGTCGCTTCCTCAGGTCGCAGGTTGAGGTAAACAGATTGGTAGAATTCATCCGTGCATTCGGGCCAAATGGTTCGTATGTCTCTGTAATCCTTTTTGTTATATCCGAGAATGTTCACCATGCCGCCCTTTTTGTCGGTGCGCTTTTCCTGAATAACATCGCTGTAATACTCGGTTTTTCCCAATGCCTCGGCGTAGTATTGGAAGAAGAAGTTGTTGAAGTCCACGACCGACGAGCGTGATCTGTGGTTGGTCTTCAAGGGTTCGAATCGGTAACCGTTGCCGCCTTGCAGTAAGGATGCTATATCTTTCTCGGAATCAGTGCTTTGCAAACGTTCGTTGCTCGACAAACGATAGAACAATTCGGTATCGCCGTTGCGGAATCGATAGATGGATTGCTTGACATCGCCAAAGAGTGTGACGCTTCCGTTTTCTCCCAATGCATTAATAATCAGCGGTTTCAGATCCTCCCATTGCATGAGGGAGGTGTCTTGGAACTCGTCGATGAAGAAGTTTTTATAGGTCTGCAGTTTCTCGAAAACAGGAGTGTCAGGCCCTTCCTTTTGGATGACGTCATTCAAAAGTGGATTGCTTTCCGACAAGAAGAAAGAATCCGTTTGATCTTTGATTTTTTCAATATGGTTTTTCAGCGAATCAAGAACCAGAAGGTGGTTGGCGCTTTTCGACAGAATTTGGAAGGTGAAATATTTTGTGGCCATTTTTACCACAATTGTTTGTATTTGTTCGAACAGCAATTTCACCTGTGCAGCGTAGATATTCTTAAGATCCTCTGTTCCGGCTTTCCCTTTTTTGAAGACAGTGGTTTCATCCATCTCCGAATGGATTTTACTCTTGTCAAAACCTTTTTCCAAATTAAATGGATCGTTGGCGATATTGGCGAACCAGACATCCCATTTTTTCTGTCCATTTGCCTCAATTCCTTCATTTTTAGCATTTTCAAACAGTTTGCAAGCCTCTTCCGAAATTGGGCGCACATCTTGCTTGCAACGCTCCAGAATTACGTGGTACTCTTTTTGCCAATATGATATAATATCTAGTAAATCAGAAGTTTCCGAAGAATGTTTAAGGAAAGGGTGACTCTTTTCTGCATCGTAGTAGATGATGCCCAATCCTTTGGAGAGGAAACGGTTGATGTTGGCGTTGCCCTTGTCTTCGAGTTGACGGGAGAGCTCCTTCACTACGACCTCAAATTGTTGTTTGTTCTTTGCTAACTCGCAGACATACTGTTCAATGGCCATCCGGAAAAAGTCGGTCAGACGAATCTGCACAGCATAATTCATGCTGAGTTGGAGATAGAGGGCGGAATTACGAATCACGCGCTGGATAAAGCTGTCGATGGTGGTGATGCTGAACCGGGCATAATCGTATAAAACATTACGTAACAATTCTTTAGCGTTTCTGTTCAGAAAGATGAAACACTCTTCGAGTGTAGGTTGGTTGGTTCCTTCGAACACTTTTTTGCAAAGGTTGCTAAAGTCGTTTGCATCCAATTCGTCTGCAGATTGGGCAAAAGCGAGTTTGTTCAAGAATTTCACCACTCGCTCTTTCATCTCCGCGCCGGCGTTGTTGGTGAAGGTGATGGCCAGGATGTTTTGGTATCCGCTGCAATGCGTACATTCGTAACCCTGCTTGTCGGCCAACCTCATGAAAGCGTTGAGGTTAGGGGAGAAGCACAAAGCCAGATAGTCGAGAACCAGATTGTACGTTTTTCCGGAACCGGCTGAAGCGGAATAGACCTTGAACATAGTAGGGTTACGCGTTTTCGCTGTTAGTTGGTCTTGAACTTGTAGGAGATTTGGGCGAGGTCGGCATTGGCCTTCACGATTTTTTGTTTCAGATTTTGTTTGAAAGCCACCACTTTGTCCAACATTTCAGGGTTGTTGACGCTGAGCATTTGCAGAGCGAGGATGGCGGCGTTTTGTGCTCCATTGATGGCGACGGTGGCCACGGGGATTCCGGGAGGCATCTGCAGCATGGCCAAAGCGGCGTCCATGCCTTCGAGGGAGGACTTGATGGGCACACCGATGACGGGCAGGGGAGTCATGGCGGCGATGACACCGGGCAGATGTGCAGCCATGCCGGCACCGGCGATGATTACCCTGATGCCGCGTTGGTGCGCATTTTTGGCGTATTCGGCTACCTCATCGGGGGTGCGGTGTGCGGAGAGAGCCAATACCTCAAACGGAATCTCTTGACTATCAAAGAATTTGAAAGCAGCTTCCATAACAGGCAGATCGGAAGTGCTACCCATGATAATAGTGACTAATGGTTGCATATTGAATGATTTTTAATGATTACAAAATTGGTTTATTCGTTTCGGGACATCTGCATTTCGACCATATCCACGATGTTTTTCATCGATTTCACATATTCGCTTTCGGGGTAAACTTTCTCTATGTTGGCGTTGATCTTTTTCAACACATCCAGATCGCGGTAAATGTCGAAGAAGTTACGACGGTTGTAGCTTTGGTAGAAAGCGATGTAAGATGCCATGTTGTTCGGGTGCGTTTCGATGAATTTTTCCAGATATTGGCGGTGATTTTGCAGCATTACCACATATTTTGCCTCGATTTCCGCACGTGCGGAGTCATCTTCCAGTGTCTTTTGGTACTTTTCATAGAGTTTTTCCGACGGTATTACAAAGGCGGTCAGCGAACTGTCCAGCTGGTGTATCAATACCGCCTCTTCGCCACCAGAGATGTTATAGGTGCGGGCCATGTCTCTCGCATCGGCGGTGATTTGCAGGTGTTCGCCCTTTTTCGCCATCGTGGCCAAACTGTTGTCTTCCGATAAAAAGAGCTGGAACATCATCGGGGCCTTTTCGCGCTCCTTAATCAGTTCATTTTCAGAGGAAATTTTAAACTCAAAATGGCCGTCTTTCAAGTTTGTGGAGTCAATGAAGTCCATGCCGTCCGAGGTGATGAGAGCCAGACGTATCATTTGGTTGCCGCCGTCGTGGATGTCGCCTGTGATTTTTACCGATACATTGCGGTCAGAGCATGCCGACAACAACAGCAGCAACATGCCGATCAATAGAAAATGTTTTCTCATTTTGTGGTGGTATTGTTTTGATTTTCAGAAGAATAGAGTGCCATATTCTGGCATTGTGGTTGGGTTATGTTTTCGCATCCGCAGTTGCGGTCGCGGCGGTGCGGTGTGGCACCGTTGATTTTTCTTGCGCAAGATGTTGAAATACATGCAATTACGCAGAATATTAATGCTAATGTCAGTCTCTTTTTCATACGGCAAAGATACATAAAATAAGGTTAAAAGGTTAGGAAGTTAGAAGGTTAAAAGGTTAGGTGGCAACAGGCAATTATTTATTACTATAGCGTTGTGGCGGCGAGGGTGGCTACGCTCACCCGAATTCCTTCCACGGTCAGCAGTTTGTGGATGGCGGCTTCGGTGGTGGCGCCGGAGGTGAGTACGTCGTCGCAAAGCAGTACGTGTGTATGTGACACTTTCTCGGGATGTTGCACTTCAAAAACCTCTTTCACGTTCTGCCAGCGGGCGAAGCGCCCCTTTTGGGTCTGCGTTTCGGTGTAGTGCCTGCGCAGCAGCACATCCGTCAGGTAGGGAATGCCCATTCCTTCCGACAACCCCATGGCAATCCATTCGCTCTGGTTGTAACCGCGTTTGCGTTGCTTTTTCGGATGCAGCGGAATGGGCAAGATGTATTGGATGCTACGATAGCGTTCTTCCGTAATTAGCTGATTACCAAAATATTTTCCCAAAATTTTCCCTATTTCTTTCTCTCCGCTGTATTTGAGATGGTGGATGATTTTCTGCACATGATTCGCCTTTTTGAAGCTCATCAGAGCGGTGACCTCTTCCACGGGTACGCGCCCGTCATACAGGTGTCTTAGTGGATTGAAATGTTCTTTATGGAATTGGGTTTCAGGTAGATGCAACATGCAATTCAGACAGATGCACTCTTCGTTTTGCTGCAGCGCATCGCCACAGGCGGCGCACAGTCGCGGGTAGAACAGAGATAACAGATTGTTTATCAGTTTCATAGTTTATAAATTTTGTTTACATGGTTTTAACGTGAAAAAGACTGTTATATTGTCCTAAAGACAAAAAAAAGGACGCCTTTCGACGTCCTTTTTATCATTGATAACAAATGATTAGCATTCCACGATGGTGCACCAACCGTATTTGTCTTCGATTTCGCCGTATTGGATACCCATGAGCATCTCGCGCATCTTGATAGACCAAGGACCGGGCTTGCCGTCTTTAGAGATGACATATTCCTTGCCAGTCTCTCTGTCCTGAATCTTGTGGATGGGAGAAATAACAGCTGCGGTACCGCAAGCACCAGCTTCTTCGAAGGTGTCGATTTCGTCGAGTCTGACGTGACGTCTTTCGACCACGAGACCGAGTTCCTCAGCAATGGTGCGGAGGCTCATGTTGGTGATAGAAGGAAGAATGGAGCCGGAATCTGGGGTCACATACTTGCCATCTTTGATACCGAAGAAGTTAGCGGGACCAGCTTCGTCGATGAAGGTCTTCGTCTTAGCATCTGCAAAAATAGAAGCGCTGAAGCCTTCCTTGTGGGCGCGTTCGCCGGCGCGGAGGGAAGCGGCATAGTTACCACCAACCTTCACATGACCGGTACCCAGGGGAGCTGCGCGGTCGTAATCCTTAGCAATCTGCATGTCGGTGGGTTTGAAACCTTCCTTGAAGTAAGGACCAACGGGCATCACGAACACGATGAAGAGGTATTCGTCAGCGGGTTTCACACCGATGGTAGCGCCGGTACCGATGAGCAACGGACGGATGTAGAGGGAGCCCTCGGTGCCATAAGGCGGAATATATTCGGCGTTGGCCTTGATCACCATCTCCAATGCATCGAAGAAAAGCTTTTCAGGGATGGGTTCCAACATGATGGCATCAGCAGAATTGTTGATACGTTTCCAGTTCTCTTCCCAACGGAACAAGCGCACTTTACCGTCTTTGCCGCGGAAGGCTTTCATGCCTTCGAAAGCTTCTTGACCATAGTGCAAGCAAGAAGCTGCCATGTGCATCGGAATGTATTCGTCAGAAGACAATTCCAGTTTTCCCCACTCGCCGTTTCTGAAATAGCAGCGGACATTGTAGTCGGTTTTTACATAACCGAAAGAAAGATTTTTCCAATCGATATTTTTCATAAAAAATGTATTTGATTAGTTTGTTTTATACTATTATTAAGCTGTCAATGGAATATTTGTTCAGTTTTTTGCGTCCTTTTAGGGCTTCCATTTCCATCAGGAAAAGCAGATGGATATTTTTGGGATGGAAGTGATTCACCAA